>Ga0265338_10006092_pt1 | contig 15486 bp, 15 predicted proteins | sample 42126metaG_FD_193579 | JGI IMG/M metagenome (GOLD analysis project Ga0265338, IMG submission 193579) | Rhizosphere microbial communities from Carex aquatilis grown in University of Washington, Seatle, WA, United States - 4-21-26 metaG | ecosystem: Host-associated > Plants > Roots > Rhizosphere... | reverse complement strand
TCCGATCCCGGCCAATAATCCCTTCGTGGGAAGCGAGTTCAATGTGACCCGGGCGGGTATCCACGCGGACGGCATGCTGAAGAATCCGGAGATCTACAACATCTTCGACACCGAGAAGATCCTGCGCCGTCCCCTTCGGGTCATGGTCACGGACAAGTCGGGCATGGCCGGTATTGCCCAATGGATCAACGAGAATCTTCCCTCCACCACGGGCCGCGTCTTGGAACCGGTGGGCAAGCGTCACCCGGGGGTCCGCCACATAGCCGCCTGGGTTGCCGAACAATACATGCAGGGCCGTACGACGAGCATCTCCTCGGATGAGCTGGTTGCGCAAGCCAAGCACTTCCTGCCGTCCCTCTTCGTGTCCGACTTCCAGAAGGCAAAGGAGGCGGCAATCGAGAAGGCACGGCGCATCGCGGAGCACATCTCCGCCTCGCAGGATGTGCGCTCACTGGACCCCGAGCGGATGGAGAGCTTCCTGCACGAAGTGGTGAGCCGCGAGGCATCCATTCAGCTCCTTGCCGTCACAAATCTCGAGGGCAGGCGGATCTCGCAGGCGCACACGCAGCGCGGGGAGAAAAGCCTGTTCCGCAACCTCATGAACAAGGACTTCCGCAAGCACGACTGGTTTGTCGCCGTGCTCAAATCGGCGGAGCCGCACTACTCCGACCTCTTCTTCTCCAAGTACACCGGAAAGCTCATCATGACTGCCGCCATGCCCATCCTCGACTCAGAGGGCCGTATGTATGCAGTCATGGATATCGACTTTCGCTTCGAGGAGCTGGTCAAGCTGATCAGCCTCATCCCGGACGAGATCCTCCGGACGGGTTAGCTGGACTGTTCAACTTTCGATCGGTATTTTCCATCACGGACAGTTGCCGCGCCGGAACGCAGAGCGCGGAAGGGAGGTCTCATGAGGATCGGCATTCTCGGCTCTGGCAGCGTCGGCAGGGCTTTGGCGGGCAAGCTTCTCGTGCTGGGACACGAGGTGTGGGTGGGCACGCGCGACGTCGCCGCTCTCATGGCGCGCGGCGCTGCTCCCGGGGCACGGGGCGAGCCGTTTGCTGCCTGGCATGGAAGGAATCCGAACGTGAAGGTGGCACCGTTCGCGGAAGCGGCGGCCAAAGGCGAGATCCTCGTGAATGCCACTGCCGGGTCCGTCTCCCTGGCGGCGCTCCGCCTGGCTGGGGAAAAGAACCTCGCCGGCAAGATCCTGATGGACATCGCCAACCCGCTGGACTTCAGCCGCGGCATGCCTCCGTCACTCCTCGTGTGCAACACCGATTCGCTGGGGGAGCAGATCCAGCGCGCGTTCCCCGCCGCTCGCGTGGTGAAAACCCTCAATACGATGAACGCACTCCTCATGACCGATCCGCAGCAGGTGGCTGCCGGCGATCATACCGTCTTCGTCAGCGGCAACGATGCGGGGGCCAAGAGGCAGGTTGCCGACATCCTCACCAATTGGCTCGGATGGAAACAGGTGATCGACCTGGGTGACATCACCACGGCGCGCGGGACAGAGATGATTCTCCCTCTATGGGTCTGCCTCATGGGTGTGGTCGGCAGCCCGATGTTCAACTTCAAGGTCGTGAAATGGGAGGCGTCTACGAAGCCGATTTGAGCGCCGGGACCCCTTGCGCAAATGTCACGGGGTACTCCGCGCAGTGAGGCGGATTTGGGCGCCGACGTACCTTGCGCGGTACTCCGCGCAGTAAGGCGGATTTGATCCATCGACGTGGATGGTTTATACTCGCCCGAAATCTCAGTCACAAGCGCGCCGTCGCGGGCTGAAGGAGCTATCGTGGGCGGAATAATAAAGAATGGGCTCTTTCGCGTGCCCCTCTCGGGCCGCAACAGGTTCCGGCGGACTATGCAGTTTCAAAGCGTTGACCGGGTGCCCCATTTCGAGTTCGGCTACTGGAACGAGACCTACAAAGTCTGGCACGAGCAGGGATTGCCCCGCGAGGTGGACACCGAGCAGAAGGCCAACCGCTACTTCGGGTTCGATCACTTCGAGCTCTGTCCGGTGAACGACTGGAACTGGCTCTGTCCCCCGTTCGAGGAAAAGGTGATCGAAGAAGACGAGCGGCACCGCACGATCATCGACAAGGACGGCGTCACGTGTGTCGTGAACAAGGACGGCTCCTCCTCGATTCCCCACGTGCTGGACTACCCGTTGAAGGACAGGGAGAGCTGGAACCGCATCAGGGAAAGGCTCGACCCCGACAATCCGGACAGGCTCCCTGCAAACTGGGAGGAGCTGAAGTCAGGTTACCACAACAGGGACTACCCCCTGGGCGTGCACGCGGGCAGCCTCCTCGGCTTTCTCCGCGACCTGATGGGATTCGAAAACATCGCCATCGCCTTCTACGATATGCCGGATCTCATGGCGGAAATGATCGATTACATGGTCGACTTCAACCTCGCCATTCTTGAAAAGCTCGTGTCCGACATCGATTTCGACTACGCCAACGGCTGGGAGGACATCGCTTTCCGCAACGGGCCGATCATCGGGCCGAAGATGTTCCGGCAGTACCTGCAACCGGGGTACGCGAGAATCGCGGCGTTCCTGCGCAGCCATGGCATCAACGTGATTTTCACGGACTGCGACGGTGATATCACTCCGATCGTCGACATCTGGATCGAAGCCGGCTTCACATGCCAGTTTCCCATCGAGGTCGCGGCAGGGACGGATCCCCTGGCCCTCCGCGCGCGTTTCGGCGAACGCGTGCTTCTGATCGGCGGGGTGAACAAACGCGCACTGATCGCCGGCAAAGAGGCAATCGACAGGGAAATGGAGCGCCTGGCGCCGCTCGTGGCACAGGGAGGGTTCATCCCTCACGTTGATCACCGCTGCCCGCCGGACGTCACCTTCGAGAACTATCTCTACTACCTGGACGCGAAGAAACGGATTCTCGGATTCTGAAATAACGCCCCGGTCAGCCCGTTCTTTTCTTCTCTTTGAGGTCGTCCTTGTTCAGGATGAGGATGTTGCCCGCGTCATCCTGCACGTATACCTCGGTACCCGACACGACTATGTCGGTGGCGGAATCCACCTTTCGTTCAGACTGCGCCTGGAGCACAGCGCGTGCGTCGAATCTCCCGAGGTATGCCCCCTGCCCCGAGTCGATGACGGCGTACACCGAGGAATCCGACCCGGCCAGGTAGGTGGTCGGAACGAGATTGTCCTTGCCTTCCTGGCGGACAACCAGTGTCACCGGGTCCAGAGTAACGAGCCGCACCGCGCCGTTGCGGTCCGGGCGCCCGGCAGCGACGACGAGCGCACCCCCGACAGTGACATACATCCGGCCGCGCACCGAGTTGAGGTCCGACTGGGTGAGGAGCTTTCCTGAAACACGGTCGATCAGAACGAGTTTGCCGAAGTGCTCGGGGGATTCCGCAACCGTATAAATGAACAGAACCTGTCCCGGCGCGGCCGGCTGCACGGCGGCCGGGGGTTGGGCGGCCTGCTGCTGCTTCTGCTGAATCAGTGCCTGCTCGTCCGCGGCGATCTTTGCCCGCTGCTGCTGCACCGCCTGTTGGCTCGTATCAAGCTGCTGCTGCTGCGCTGCAGCGGCCTGCTCCTGCTTCTGCACTGCCTGCTGCTGAGCCTGCACCGCCTGTTCCTGTTTCTGAACCTCCGTCTGCGCGGTCGCGGCGGCCTGTTTCTGCTCCGCGGTTGCCCCCGGGGCGGATGCGGCTGCCTGGGCCTGGGCGGCGGCCTGCTTGCTCTGCGCGAGGGCCTGGGTTTGACCCTCCAGCTGCTGCTTTCCCTGCTGGATCTTTTCCTGCTGACCGGCCACCTGCTGCTGACCCTGTTCAATGCCTTTCTGCTGGAGCTCGGTGAGGTCCTTTCTCTCCGGCAGGGCCTTGCCGGGTTGCGACTGGAGGTTTTCGATCACCTTCGGCGCCGCGAGCTGCCCCGCCCCGACCGCGCCCAGGTTTCCTTTCTGGGCACCGCTGGACAGCGGGATCACCATCCGGGTCTTGCCGGGCCAGTCCGTGTACGTAGTGCCGATCCCCGCATTGTCGGGAGCGAGATACCCCATCACGACGCCCTTGTACACAGAGCCGAGGTACTTCATGTCTCCCCGGAACACGGCGTTGTAGTACACGACGAACCGGGCAAGGACCATCGCGTCCGCCTGGGAGTACGCGTAGGCAGCCTGCAGGTATCCACCCACCGCGCGCATGATGTTGATCACGTCATCCACTTCCGCGCTTGGCTCGATGACAAAGATATCCGCGTCGAGCAGCGCGGCGTCGGCCGCTCCAATGGCATGGATCACCCGGTACCTGCCGGCATAGGTGAACTCGGCCGCCTTGTCTCCCACGTTCCGTCCGAGGGCCCTGCCGATTCCGAATATCTCGTCCAACGTATCGATCCTGCTGTGCGGCCCGACATAGTTGGTGAAGACGATGTTGGAGCCCTGGCCCTTGTTGAGCTCGTCCTTATCTACCTGGAGCCCGTAGGCCAGCATGCCTGCAAGCAGCATAAGGAGCGCGGTGAATCCCTTTTTCATCGGTACTCTCCCGTGTCGAGTATATCCTAGTTAGGGTCCCTTCGCAGCACGCTCGAGGCCCGGGACTTGATTTGCTGAGGGAAATCGCCGGCAGAGATGGCAAGAACGGCGGCAACGGCTGCCGGATCGCCCGCGCCGCCTTCGTACGCGCCGATGCGCTCCAATGCGCCGAGCACTGCGTCGGCGATCCTGTAATCCGGCGGGGACATGCCCGCGCGGGAGAGCGCCGCTGCGACGGCTCGGGAGGATGCGCCGTCTGAATCGCTTGCAAGAAAACCAAGCGCCTCGATTTCAGCGGACAGGGCAACCGGGTCATACTCGCTTGCGATAACCTGGATCAGGGCGTGCCGCGAGCGCGTGGAACCGACCAGCCCAAGGAGGCGTGCAGCCTCGGTGCGCACGTCAGGAAAACTGTTGATCACTTTCATGTTTCGATAGACGGGATTCAGAAGTCCCTCACCGCTGAACTGCTCCAGCAATCGCACGACGTACCAGGTGCTCTTGCCGACGGAGTGGTCGTCGATACGATCGCGGATTTTCGCCAGCAGGAGAAGGATCATGTCGCGGTTGTCCACGCCGGCCAGACTTTGAAGGTAGAGATAGTCCGGAATGGCGTCGAGGAGAGCCTCGTTGCCGCCGGGCGGCCCCGCATCCGTTCTTCCGGTGTGCCCCTGATCATGCCCCTCCTGCGGCCAGGCGGCGGGCGGCCGGGCGCGATCCTCGCCGTCGTACAGGGCATTCCCCGAACGGGTGCGGCCTTCGGGCCGAGCGGGTACTCCCGCACTCCCGTACCCGGTGGATTTTGCGCCGGCAGGGCGAGGCACGCCGATTGCGTAGAGAATCCAGTCACGCCCGCCCACGTAGAAGGTGCCGGTGCGGCTCAGCACGATCGAGCCGAAAGTCCCGACCGCAAATGAGTCGGTCCCCAAGCGCGCGGGATCGACAGGCAGGAGGATTCCGTCGGCGCCAAGCGCATAGGGGACGGAGCTGCTCAGCATAGGGGCTGCCTCCATGCCCTTTCCCACAACGAGCTTCCACAGCTGCGTGCCCTTGTCCGTCAGTCCCACCATCTGGCCGTTGGAAGAAGCGACCACGATCTGGCCTGCCCCCGCGGAGACTCCCGCAACGCGCGCGCCGGTGGGGAACCGCCACGCGACATCCCCGCCCGGCGTGACGGCCATCACCGAGCCCTCGACGGTTCCGACGAGCACTGTCCCGCCCGCTGCGATTGCGAGCGCGGTAGGCACGGCGGGAATCGGCAGTGACCACTTGAACTCGCCCCACTGGGTGAGCGCGTAGAGTCTGCGGTCTGCGGCAACGAGGTAGATCGTTCCGGCCCCGTCCACGGCCGGCGCGCGGGTGATCGCCCCCGGCAGCGTGATGGTCCATTGGGGGCGGCCCAGGTGGGACAGCGCGGCGAGCGTTCCCGCGGTCGTGCCGACGTACACCGTTCCATCTGCGGCCACTGCCGGGTCACCCGCGGGGAGGCCGTCGAGATGAAACCGCCATAAGAGATGACCCGACGGGTTGACTGCCAGAAGATCCTTGTTCTTCAGGCCTACGTAGATGGTTCCATCCCCGCTCAGGGCCAGGCAATCCCACGGCAGCCAGCCGAGATCGGTCTTCCACAGGAGGCTGCCGCCTGGATCCCATGCATAGAGAAGCCCGTCCTCCGAGACCGCGTAAATCGTTCCCTCCGCTCCCACCGCCGGCCTGCTGCGGATCTGCCCTCCCGTTGCGTACCGCCACAGGATGCTGAGCGGGGGGGCATGAACGGCTTCACTCTGGATCAGGGCGGGTGCGCAAAGAGACAGGGCAAGGACGAGAAGCGCAAGCCTCCATTTCATCCTGGATGAACCTACTACGCGCGGCGCGGTTTCGCAAACCGGCAATTCGGCGGCGCGGTCCGTCTGCCGGGGGGGCATGCGCTGCAATACGTCTTGCTTCGTCGTAACCCCGGAGGTATTCTTTATGAAACGTGGTCTTTTGCGAATGTCGCTTCGGTTATCCATCCTGGAGGAGGCAGAAATGTTCATAGACTACCTGACACTCATGCTTATCAATCTTGCCGCGGGTCTCTTCATCATGGCCGTCTTTGTCGTCTGGTTCCTGAACGGGGACCGAAGGAAGGTAGTGCCGGGGCTCCTGGTCACAGGGTTCGTCGCGCTTGTCACAGGACTGCACGAGATATTCACCTGGCCGATCGTCAGCAGCTATAATATCCCGTTCGGCGAAATGTCGGTATTCTTCGGAGTTCTCTTCTTCGCCACGGGCATCGCGATTCTGAGAGACTGGGACCTTCTCACCCTGGGCGTCTACGCGGTGTTCGCCGGGGCCGCCTCGATTGTCCTGGGCATCAGGATTTATTCCCTCAAGATGACGAGCGAGCCGCTGGTAGCCATGGCAGGATTCGTCCTGACCGGTCTCCTTGCCGTGCTTGCGCTGCCCGCGTATGTGCTGCGAAAGAGTGTTATCGTGCGCATCCTCGCCGCACTGGGCCTGGTCGGCGCGTCCGCTATCTGGGCCATCTTCGGTTATCTTGCCTACTGGGCGCACCTGGCGAACTTCTCCAAATGGGTGCCCACGCTGTTCCAGGCGCCGAAATAACGGCCCGCTCACAGCATGAGCTGTGAGCACGACTGTCCGGCATAGCCCATGTCCGGCGTGGAAAACGCGGCGCCGCGCCGGCCGCGGGCGTCCACGGCAATGATCCCCCCGCGCCCCTCGGTGCGCCTGTGGATTGACCGCAGCACTGCCTCCACTGCTTCCTGTGGATGCTCGCCGCGTGCGGCGCGGTCGGAGACGGATTTCGCGGCTGCCATTCGGATGAAGGCCTCACCCCACCCGGTGCAGCAGACTGCCGCGCCCTCGTCGTCGGCGTAGATGCCGCTGCCCACAAGGGGTACGTCGCCCACCCGGCCCGCCATCTTGCCGCGCGTTCCCCCTGTGCTGGCCCCTGCACATACCGAGTAGCCCGGTCCCGATGTGTGACGCACGCCTATCACCACGCCGACGGTCCCCCGGCTTTCGTGATCGGCGGTGCCGCCGCTCGCGTTTACCCTTCCCTCTTCGTCGAAAAAAGTTCGGGCGTCGGGTTTTCCTGCAGCCACCCATGCCTGAAAGCCCAGGCGCTCGCGTGCATTGACCAGGCTCGCGGGGTCCACCGGCGCGAACCCCGCCGACAGGGCAAAGCGCTCGGCGCCTTCGGCGATAAGGAGGACGTGTTCCGTGCGCTCCATGACGGCACGGGCGATCTCGGATGGATTTCTGAACCTGCCGATGGAAGCGACGGCCCCCGCTCGCAGATTCTTTCCCTCCATGACGGCCGCGTCGAGCTCGACCTTCCCGTCTTCATTGAGAAAACTCCCCGTACCGGCGTCGAATGTCGGGTCGTCCTCCAGGATCTTGAGGGTTGACACCACGACGTCCAGCGGAGGCACCCCTCGGCTCAGTGCGTGCATCGCAGCGTCATACGCGTGACGCACACCGTCGATGTGCAGCCTCTTGAGGTCTGCCGGTATGTTCCATGCGCCGCCGTGCACCTGTACGACAAGGCGTGGATCCGTGGATTCGAGCAGCCAGTGAGAGAACATCTCCCCCTCCTTAGTTTCTCAAGCCTCGCATGACTGCCTCGATGACACGTTCATCGCCCGGCATCAGGAAATGCAGAAGGACCGGTATCTGCACGTCAGTTCCGAAGGGAAGCCGGGAGCTTACCGCAGGAGAGATGAAGAAATCCAGCGGAGTCCAGATCGACGTGATGGAGACCCGTGCAAGACTGGCGGCGTCCCGGTCGAGGTCCTGCAGGAACGGGCTTCCCGGCCTCATCTCCCGCACGGCCGGGAGCGACTCCAAGTACGCGGCGCGCGTGCCGTGGTGGGGGGTGGAGATGGTCACAAAGTGCGCAATGCGTGCGAGCCCGCCCAGGCGCTGGGCGTAGTAGCGTGCCACCAGGCCGCCCATGCTGAAAGCGACAAGGTCCAGGGATCGGCGGGGGCCCAGCCGCGCGTCAATGAGCTGCCGCAGCTCGTCGGCCGACTGTTCGATGGTGACAGACCCGTCGTTGGGCTTCAAGCGAACGGCAATTGCGCTCCACCCTGCGTTCTCCAGCCGCGCCGTCATTCGATTGAAAATGGAGGACTTATCCCAGATGCCGGGCACCAGCACGACAGGCGGGGCTTCAGCGGCAGCGTTCGTCTCCGTGACCTCGGCCTTCCCTCTGGCGCGTGCGCCCGCAGCCGGCAGGAGTACGGCAATCATCAGCAATGCGGCGTTCCGCGCAGCCCCGCTCATCCTATCGCTCGAGAAATGTTTTCAGCCTTCCCAGCCCTTCCCTGATCATGGGAATGTCAATTCCGGAATAGGCGAACCGAACGTACTTTTCCTTCTCCCCGGGAAGCGGACGCCCGAAATGAAGGCGCGTGCAGAACGACACGCCGGTCTCGTGGAGAACGGTCTGGCGAAATCGGTTGTAGTCCAGCAATCCGGTCTTCTTCATGGCTCCGGTCACGTTGGGAAAAAGGTAAAATGTCGCATTCGGTCTGAAGCAGCGGACCCCCTCGATGGAGTTCAGGATATCCACGGCCACGTCCCGCCTCTCCCGGAAAATCTCCAGGATCCTTTTTGGCCCCTTTTGGTCACCCGCGAGGCCGGCGATGGCACCGTATTGAATGAAATGGTTCGAGCAGGATTCGTCGTTGACACTGAGCTTCGCGATAACGTCGATGATCTCCCGGGGCCCGACGGCAGCCCCGAGCCGCCACCCCGACATGGCGAACTTCTTGGAGAAGGTATAGAGGATGACGCAGCGCTCGGCCATTCCCGGCAGTGACACCAGTGAAAGGGAATCCCCGGAATAGCGCATGTCGAAGTACGCCTCGTCGCAAAGGACGTACAGGTCATGTTCCCGGGCCAGGCGCGCAAGCTCGGCGCGTTCTTCGGGAGAACACTCCGCTCCCATGGGGTTCTGGGGATCGTTCAGCACCAGGAGCCTCGTCCGGGGCGTAATCTGCCTTTTCAGGCTGTCCATGTCGAGACGGAAGTTTTCGCTCCCTTCACGGTAACTGTAGGGCACTGCTTTTCCACCGTGGAACTCGATCTGGGATTCATAAATGGGGTAGCCCGGGTTGGGATAGAGAACCTCGTCCCCCGGGTTCATGAGGGACTGAAAAAACTTGCTGATCACTGGCTTGCCGCCCGGCTGGATGGCAACGTTCTCCATTGAGTAGGGCACGCCGCGGGCCGCAGACACATTTGCAGCCAGTGCTTCGCGGAGCTGCGGAACACCGGCCGTGGGGCAATAGCCGGTCTTTCCTTCCCTCATTGCCTTGATTGCCGCACCCATCACGTCATCGGGTGTGGGGACATTCAGGTCACCGAGGTGAAAGGGATATACCTTGTTGCCTTGTGCCGCGAATGCCGCGGCTTCCGCGGAGACGGCGAACGCCGTTTCAGACCCCAGGCGTGAAATGCGGTCAGCGATCCTCATCTCCGCGCCTCCTCAGCAAGAAATCCCGGCACACACCATATCTTACCACGCGCAGACTTGCCGGGCCAGACGCCCGAGGCTCCGCGAAAAGTCCCTGTTCACTGCTCCAGCTCGACGATGCGATGTCCGCCCGGCAGGGTTCTGTTGACACTTTGTTGCAACGCCCAGACAATGCATCGCCAATTAGGAGGAGTCCCTCGAGCTCATCAAAACGGAGGGCTGAAGATACAGGTGCGCCGGGTAGGAAGGAGGCCGAACCGCGCACCCGTGCGTGCCTCCCGTCCTTGCCGAACACACGGGCGGACGATAGTCTGGGAATGCGTGAAGACGTACGTCGTGCTTGCGGGCAACATCGGGGCAGGGAAATCAACGCTGGTCCGCCTGATGTGCGATCGCCTGGGATGGGAGCCCTACTATGAGCCTGTTGCGGAGAATCCCTACCTGGAGGATTTCTACCACGACATGAATCGGTGGGCCTTTCATTCACAGGTTTTTTTTCTGACGCATCGAGCGCGGGCGCACCACGCGTTGCTCGACTACCCCCGCCCGGTGGTCCAGGATCGATCCTTCTACGAAGACGCCGAAGTGTTCGCGCGCGCCCAGCACCAGAGGGGCTCCTTGAGCGACCGGGACTGGGCGTCCTACCTCGAGCTCTACGGCATTCTCACGGCGCTGCTGGCGCCGCCGGACCTCGTGGTGTACCTGCGCGCATCCGTGCCCACGCTGCGGCGGCGGATCACGCAGCGCGGACGCGGCATGGAGGCGGGGATCACGGACGGGTACCTGGAGGAACTGAACGCGCTCTACGAGGACTGGATCGCGGGCTTCGATCGCGCCCCGGTGCTCGTGGTGCCCTCGGACCGCCTTGACTTCGTAAAGGATTCAGAGACCCTGCAGACGATTCTCACGACGGTTCAAGGCCGTCTCGAAGGGAAGCAGGGACTCCTCTTTCCAGAAGAAGGCTCACTTTCCTGATGAGCACGCCGATCATCGCGGCTGCCCGGGACCTCGCGCGCCGTGCCGACCGGCTTCGATTCAAAGAGCCGGTCCGCTGGGTCTACAATCCGCTGGTCTATGCCTGGCAAACCCATGAAGAGTACCTCGCTCGATATGCCGCCTCGCGCAAGCGCCTGGTCCTGCTCGGAATGAACCCGGGCCCCTGGGGCATGGCGCAGACCGGCGTGCCATTCGGGGAAGTTACGTCTGTCCGGGACTGGCTGGGGATAGACGGAGAGGTGGGTCAGCCGCATCAGCGCCATGCGCGGCTCGCCGTGCAGGGCTTTGCCTGCGCGCGCAGCGAGGTGAGCGGCAGGCGGCTCTGGGCACTGATGCGGTCGCATTACGGGAGCCCAGACGCCTTCTCGCGGGATGCCTTCGTGTCCAATTACTGCCCGCTCCTGTTCCTGGACGCTGCCGGCAGGAACATCACGCCTGACAAAATTCACAAGGACGATCGTGAGCCGCTCTACGCGCTGTGCGACAGGTTCCTGGCTATCGTAGTCGGGACGTTGCGTCCCGAATGGCTCGTGGGAGTCGGCGCATTTGCCGCGCGTCGCGCCGCCGTACTCGGCGGATTGGGCGCCGCCACTGCGCCCACAGGAGCCACGGAGCCGGCCTTACGGGTCACATCCATTCTTCACCCCAGTCCGGCAAGCCCGCGGGCAAATCGCGACTGGGCGGCGCAGGCGGAAGCGGCGCTCACCGCGCAGGGAATCTGGTGAGCAAGCTCACGCTTAACAGCCCCGCAGTTCCGTGGTACCCTGCGGATGAATGTTGACCATTTCTTCACGAGGCGTGTACGGCCTGACAGCCGTAGTGGAGCTTGGCCGGCGACACGGGCTGGGTACCGTGCAAATACGCGACATCGCCAAAGCCCACAATATCCCCCAGCACTACCTGGAGCAAATCCTCGTGACACTGAAAAAAGCCAGGATAGTAAAGAGCCACCGAGGTGCGCAGGGAGGTTACAGCCTGGCCAGAACTCCCGCCCAGATCAAGGTGCTTGAGGTCCTGGAAAGTGTGGAAGGGGAGTTGGAAGTTGTACCTGTCCGAAAACGGGAGGGTGTCCTGGAGTTCTTCTGGACCTCGCTCGATCAGAGATTTCGGGAAATCCTCGCGATGAACATTGAAGACCTGATCCTGGACATGCAGAAAGTCGACAGCCTGGTCAACTATTCGATCTGACACAGCACCTGGCGCCGCGGTATTCGGAGTATTCTGCGCCGCGGGCAGCCGCAGCAGGCAGCACGCCTGCACGGCATCCACAAATCTTCCTTTGCCGATCTCATACTTGACTATCTCACTTGAGAATATTATTTTTCCACGTATCACCACGGAGGTGGCAGTATGACAGAGAAGAAAAAGCTCTCCCTGATTTGCTTCAGCGGAGACTTTGACAAAAGCGTCGCGGCCTTTACCCTGGCGACCGGCGCTGCTGCTGTGAACTACGACGTGAACATGTTCTTCACTTTCTGGGGCCTGAACATCGTAAAGTCGGGCAGGCGGCGCAGCCTGGTCGGACGGGGTCCCCTGGCAAGGGCCTTCAATTTCCTTGCCGGCGGGTCGGGCAACCTGCCGATGAGCAGGCTGAACTTCATGGGCGCCAGCCCCGGTCTGATGTCGCGCATGATGAGGAAGCGGAATGTGGCCACGCTGGAGCAGCTGGTGCAGGCGGCCAAGGATCTCCGCGTCGGCCTGTATGCCTGCGAAATGTCCATGAATATCCTGGGCATGAAGCAGCCGGATTTCATCCCGGAAATAAAGGACGTGATCGGCGTGCCGACTTTCCTGAAGCTGTCGGAGGGCGGGGAGACCCTGTTCATATGAGCACGATAAAGCGAACGCTGGACATCACGCAGGAACACTGTCCCATGACATTCGTGAAGGCGAGGCTGGAGCTGGAAAAGCTTGCCGCGGGAGACCAGCTGGAAGTCTTTCTGAGCGAGGGCGAGCCGTTGCAGAGCGTGCCCCGATCAGCAGCCGAGCAGGGATACAAGGTCCTTGAAGTAACCCAGGTGGAAGGCAGCAGGTACCGGGTCCTGTTCGAGAAGTAGAAACTGCGCGCGCGTCCCGGCGTCGACTGACCTGACGGGAACCTTCAGGGAGCGTTCAGCAGGGCGAAGTTCTCCTTGTTGCTTCGATAGAGCCTCGTGAATACCTCGAAGCCGCGCGCGTACACGGCGGCGTGCCCGGCGGCCGGCTTGAAAGTCTTCCTGACCGGAACAAGGGCCGCCGCGGCCTCGAAGCTGGAGATGCGCCCCAGGGCAACGCCGCAGAGCAAGGCCGCGCCTGCCGCGCCTGCATTCTGCGGGTTCTGGACCGGCTCGACTGGCTTTCCGGTCACATCGGCAAGGATCTGGCTGGTGCTGTCGGAGATCGCGCCGCCGCCGGCGAAACGGAGCTTCTCCACGCGGGAGGTTTTCTGCTCCATGCACTCCAGCATCCAGCGCTTGTGATAGGCGATGCCTTCCACAACCGCCCGTATCAGGTTCCGTTTGCCGGTCTCCAGCCCGATATTGAAGAACATGCTGCGGGCGTTCGGGTCTTCGAAGGGAGACCTGTTGCCGTGGAGCCAGGGGGTGAAGATGACGCCTCCGCTTCCTGCCTCGGTTTCTTCAATCACGTGATCGAGGTATTCCAGGAGGCTCGCATATCCGCTGTCCGGCGTGTCATGTGCCTGTCGGCTCTCCCGGTAAACCCCGATCTCGTCCAGGGCAAGGTGATCCCGTACCCACTCCAGGCATTTCCCGGAGGTCTCCTGTTCGCCGATGTAGTTGTAACAGCCCGGCCGCGCCGCGATGACGGAGCCCATAAAGTGGTCGAGATCCACGACGCGCCGCCGCACGACTCGTGAGACCCATCCGGAGGTTCCCACGTAGACATGCGTGTCCCCGGGCGCCACGCAGCCGCACCCGACGGCCATCATGGTCAAATCCCCTCCACCGCCGATCACCGATGTCCCTTGCCGGAGACCCAGGTGGCGGCCTGCATCCCGTGTGAGTGCGCCGACCACGGCCGTGCAGGGAACCACGGGCGGCATGTGGTCCGGCTCCACGCCGAAGCTGCGCAGCAGGGGCCTGCTCCATCCACGGCGGCCGGGCCGGGTGTCATAGAGAAAGGTGGCGTGTGCGCTGTCTTCCGTCATCGTCGCGCTGCCGGTGCAGCGGAGGAGGAGATACTCCTTGACGTCGAGCCATGCACGGACCCGGCGGAAAAGCTCCGGCTCATTCTCCTTCACCCACGCATACTTCCACACAGGATCCTTGACGCTGGCCGAGGCCCCGCCTGTGACGAGGAGAGAATGGAGAGCCTTGCGCGCGTTCAGTCCAGCGATGCGGAGCCCGCTCGCAATGCCCCGCTTCCACTGCGGACCTGCCCGCTGGTCCATGTAGCTCATGGCCGGACGGAGAGCGCGCCCTTCAGCGTCCACGAGCACCAACCCCTGCATCTGGCAGCAGAAGGAGACGGCGCCGATGGACTCGGAGGAAACGCCGGTGCGGGTCAGCACGTCGCAGGTAGTGGTCCTCATGGCATTCCACCAGTCGTCGGGGTCCTGCTCCACGCCGCCCGAGGGGAGGATGTGAAGGGGATAGAGCTGCGAGGCGCTCCCGACAAGCCTGAGTGCGGCGCCCAGCTCGAAGAGACAGGTCTTTGCGCTTGTCGTTCCGATGTCGTAGGCGAGTACGAGGAGCGGATCAGTCATCGTGCCCCCCCTTCTCCTTCCTCGCGTATTTGCGCAGGTAGTACTGGTGCATGAATGCCGCTTCCAGCCGGTTGATGGACCGGGCACCGCCAAGAAACTCCGCCTCGATGAAGGCTTTGCAGCCCTTCTCCAGTATCTGGCAGCAGGTGAATGCCTCCTCCAGATCGCGCCCGATGCAGACCGCCCCGTGATTGGCAAGCAGGGCCGCGTTGCGGCCGCGCAGGGCCTTCAGCGTGACGCGTACAATCTTGCGGGTGCTGGGAAGCGCATATGCCGCGCAGCGCACGCCGGGCCCGATGATCTGGGCCAGGTCATCCAGAATCGGCGGGACATCGCGCCGGGCTGCAGCCACGGTGGAGGCGTTCATGGAATGCGTGTGGATGACGGCCCCCGCATCGTGTCTTTCTCCGTAGATCGCCGCATGCAGACGCCATTCACTGGACGGCTTTTCTCCGGTGAAGCTCCCATCCGCAAGGGTGACCACGGGAACGCCGGATGGCTGGAGGGTCCTGTAATCACCCGCTGTCGGCGTGATCACCATGTGAGAGGCATCCAGGCGTATGCTGATGTTTCCCCAGGTCCCGGCGACCAGACCGGTCTCCAGGAGATTCCGCCCCATTGCGCAGAGCTGCTCTTTCGCGGTGAGCTCGTTCATCAGGCCGCCCCCTTTTTTTCCGCGGACGCCTCGACGTTTGCAAAGACCCGGTCGAAGCGTCCCAGGGCATTGTCGATCACCTCGTCAGTGTCCGCGGCGCTCATGTACAGCCGGCTCC
>Ga0265338_10006091_pt1 | contig 15487 bp, 10 predicted proteins | sample 42126metaG_FD_193579 | JGI IMG/M metagenome (GOLD analysis project Ga0265338, IMG submission 193579) | Rhizosphere microbial communities from Carex aquatilis grown in University of Washington, Seatle, WA, United States - 4-21-26 metaG | ecosystem: Host-associated > Plants > Roots > Rhizosphere... | reverse complement strand
CGAAATCCATAACGTCTACGGCGACGGAGAACAACGCCTAGTCTTCGACAAGCTACCTTGATTTTGTAAGCGTCAGGATTCGCCTATTGAGCGGCGGTCAGGTTGGCTACAAGAGCATCAAGTTCGGCGCTGTTTACGTCGCTCACTCCGAGCAGTTCGAGACCACCGCCTCTTCCCAGGGAGAAATGGAATCCCGACCGCCCACTCATGTGCACGAACTCTGAAACTTGCTGCTGGCTCACGAACACCGAAGCATGATGTTTGTGAATCGTAAATAGAAGCAGTGCGGTCGGCTTGCCATTCACATAGGTCAGGTCAGCTCCGATGAGCGCTGTGTCAGCCGGCAACGCACTCTGCTCGGGAATATTGAAGCTGAATGGCAGCTTGCCCTGAAACCACGGCTTTACCGTATGCCGATCCGATGAAAGCACTTCAGGCGAAGCGGCATCGGAAAGCGTAGCCAGATGCTCATCCAGAATCTCAGCGCTCAAAGTTTCAGATTGCCGCAGCATCCTTCCGCCGAATGCGATTGCCAGCACAAACATCGCCGCCGCCGCAGTCCACTTCACAGTTCGTATCGGAACCACCGTGGCACGTTTCGGCGGAGTTTGCTGCGCCATTGCAGTCAATCGAGCTAATGCTTCTTGAGATGGCGCAAAGCTTCGTGCGGCACGGCTGGTTGCCGATTTCAAATGCCCGGCCGCAATTACCTTCAGCGCGCACGCGTGGCACTCGTTTAAATGCGCTTGCACTGCGACTTCGTCTTTGCGCGAGAGTTCGCCATCAACCACTGCGCCGATTGTTTCCTGAAGAAGATGATCAGCGCTCATAAACTGTCTCCTGAATTTGACGTGAGAATCTGGCGCAGATTTTGGCGTGCCCGCGCTAAGCGGGACATGACAGTGCCAATCGGCACGTCAAGCACCGCTGCAATTTCCCGGTATTTGAGCTCTTCCAGATCGCAAAGTAAAATCACTTCGCGCAAATGCGGCGCAAGTTGTTCCAGCGCGGTTCGCAGGGCCGCCAAATCATTGAGCTTGATGACTTCGGCTTCCGGGGTCAGACCGGGCTCCGCAACTTCAAGCACGTCAGGGTGGTCTTCAAGATAGACCGTGCGTGCATTTGCAATGGCCGTGCGCGAAGTCAGGAACGTGTTCCTCAAAATGCGGTAAATCCACGCCTTGAAATTCGTGCCCGGCTCAAACGAGCCGAAGGCGCGCAGTGCCTTCGTCAATGTCTCCTGTACCAGGTCTTCAGCTTCAACGGGATCGCGCACCAGCCATTGCGCGTGGTTGTACAGCGACCCCAGCAGAGGCACCGCCAGGTCCTGAAATCCGATTGTTTCGCGCGCATGCGAACCCATGGTCACAATCCTAGCTGACCCGCCGCGCAAGGTCGTAGGTTGATCTGCAAATTTTCGTAGACTCAGCACCAACCCCATCTGCATATATAACTGCGCACCTCACAAATTATTCCCTCGCACCTCCCAATTTTTATCTCGCATTTTTGGCGGAATAAACCGGCCGCAAGTTTGTTCTTCATCCTGAGGGCAACTTAATGCCCAGGGGAGCGAACAATGACAGTTGAAGATTCAAAGAACAAGCCGGCAACAGAAGCCGGCGACGGCATCGATCGCAGGAACTTTCTTTCCTGCATGGCGTGGGCGGGCACCGGTCTTTTGTGGTCGATGGTTGGCGGAGTGCCTACCGCCCGACTGATTGCCGAAACAGCAATGAACTCAACTACCATACCTGGAAAGCTTGAAGAATTCTCGTTCGTACAGATCAGCGACAGCCACATCGGTTTCAACAAGGGCGCCAACCTGGATGTCGCCGGCACTCTCAGGAAGGCGATCGACCGTGCAAATTCATCGGCTGGCGCAAAGGCTCCCGACTTCCTTCTTCACACCGGCGACATTACGCAGAACTCGAAAGCCAGCGAGTTCGATACCGCCGCACAACTCGTCAAGGGCTTCAAAAGCGAAGTGTTCTACGTCCCCGGCGAACATGATTTCATCGACGACGGCGAACAGTACAAGCAGCGATTCGGAAAAGGCGCGCTTGGCAATGGATGGTACAGCTTCAACCACAAGGGAGTGCACTTTGTCGGGCTCAATAATTGTGTCCAGGTGGATGCGATGGGAAACATCGGCGCAGAGCAGATTGCGTGGCTCAAGTCCGATCTCGCCGGTCTCAGCGCTTCAACGCCTATCGTTGTTTTCGCTCACATCCCTCTGTGGATGGTGTATGAAAAATGGGGCTGGGGCACGCATGATGGAGCGCAGGCGCTCGCGCTGCTCAAGCGCTTCGGGTCAGTGACTGTTCTCAATGGCCACATCCACCAGGTTGTGCAGAAGGTTGAAGGCAACGTGGTCTTCCATACCGCAATGGCAACCGCCTTTCCGCAGCCCGTACCCGGATCGGCTCCTAACCCCGGGCCCATGACCGTTCCTGCCGGCAAGCTGGAAAGTGTTCTTGGCGTGACCAGTGTCAAGGTGGCGCGCAGCCACGGCCATCTCGCCGTCGTCGATCATACGTTGGACGAAAAAGCATGAGAGGTCTCACGGTTCCGGCACTCTGTGTCGGATTCTTCGCGGCATCAATTGGATTGGCGCATCTTCGACCCTTCGGAAACCCACGCAATATCACAGAGCAACAGCGCATCGCCCTAACAGGCGATGCGCAAATGCGAGATGCAGCGAAGCGTGTGCTCATCGAAAAATGTGCTGACTGCCATTCCGATGCGACAAGGTGGCCCTTCTACTCCAACATCGCGCCCGTCTCGTGGCTTATTGAGCACGATGTAGTTGAAGGACGCGAGCATCTGAACTTATCGCGTTGGCAAGAGCTCTCGCCAGATCGGCAACAGGTGTTGAGTCAGGAAATTGTCCAGCAGGTCAAGCGCGGCACTATGCCGCCACTCCCATACCGGCTAATTCATTGGCGCGCCCGCCTCATTTCGGCAGACGTCTCTGCGCTTACCACTCTCGCGCCCGACGAAGCTATCGAAACCGCCCCGGCCGCACCGGGCGATCCGGTTCGCGGGCGCGCAGTATTTGAACGGCGATGCACAGGATGCCACGCGCTTGACGCAAATCGCGAAGGACCCCACCTTCGCGGCGTCTATGGCAGAACCGCAGGTTCAGTGCCGGACTTCGACTACTCATCGGCCATTAAAAAGTCCGGCCTTGTTTGGAACGACGCCAACCTTGAGCGATGGCTGCGAGGCACGGACGCAATGGTGCCCGACAGCAACATGGGATTCAGTGTTCCGAAGGCGCAGGAGCGCGCCGACGTCATAGCGTTTTTAAAAACAATGCACTAAAAGCATCATTCGAATGTAACGGTGTACTCCCTGTGTGGCTCCATGCGGAGTTGCCAAATACCGTCGCCTTCAGTTGCCTTAACGGGATGCCCTCCGGACTCAATCTTTGCAATGCGCTGTCCATGCGGCGGCCGCAATTTGAAGTCACCCGCAGCTGCCGGACGAAGCGCGGCTGAAACAGCTCTGCCATTCTTCCAACTCGCATCCACTTCCACATCGCCACGCGCGCGCAATCCTCGGTAATGACCATCCGACCAGGCGGAGGGCAATGCAGGCAGAATTGCGAGCACCCCGGAATGGCTCTGCAGCAACATTTCTGCAATGCCTGAAGCGCCACCAAAGTTCGCGTCGATCTGAAACCAGCGGCGATTGGCGTTCAGCAGGCTCTCAGACGAAGTGGCAAGCAGGTAGTTGATGTGCTGATTGGCACGATCGCCATCCTCAAGCCTGGCCCACAGATTCGAGTACCAGCCTGCAGGCCATCCGCTCTTACCGGAGCCGTTCTCCACCCTCCGCTCAAGCGAAACACGCGCGGCCTTCGCCAATTCCGGCGTACCACGCAGCGTGATTTCATCTGAAGGAAAGAGACCGAACAAGTGCGACACGTGGCTCATACCCGGCGTCGGCTCATCGTAGTCTTCGCTCCACTCCTGGAGTTGGCCGCGCTTGCCTATTTTCAGTTCAGGAATGCGCTTGAGGGCCTTGCTCAACTCCGCGCGATAGGCAGCGTCGATTCCAAGAACCTGCGAGGCATCCATCATCGCGTGAAAGAGCGTATAGATAATTTCGTAATCCATTGTCGCGCCCACCGTCTGCCGGCCGATTGTGCCGTCAGCCATGCGGTAACTGTTCTCGGGCGAGTACGACGGATTGGTAACCAGGTGCCCCTTGCCGTCATCCACCATAAAGTCGAGCAGAAATTGCGAGGCCTCCTTCATAATCGGATACGCTTCTGTGCTCAGGAATGCGCGGTCCAGGCCGTACTCGTAATGCTCCCAATAGTGAAGCGCCATCCAAGCCCCACCCATCGGCCATACGCCCACGTATCCGTAATCGACGGGCGCGGTGTCACCCCACGCGTCTATGTTGTGGTGAAACGCGAAACCGCGCGCACCGTACATTTCCTTCGCAGTGCGGCGGCCGCTGTCGAGTGACATTTTTACCAAATCAAAAAAGGGCTGCGTCGTCTCCGAGAGGTTGCCTACTTCCGCAGGCCAGTAATTCATCTCCACATTGATGTTGGTTGTGTATTTGCTGTCCCACGGAGGAGCCATACTGTCGTTCCAAATGCCTTGCAAGTTAGCAGCCATCGTGCCGGGCCGGCTGCTGCCCATCAGCAGATACCTGCCGAATTGAAAGTAAAGCGCGGCGAGTCCAGGATCTTCCTTTCCCTGTTTGACACGAGCAATTCGCTCATCGATGGGAAGGCTCTCGACTGCGGCTGCATCGGTCGCCGGCGCTATCTGTAGATAAACACGGCGAAAAAGTTTCTCATGGTCCGCAAGATGCGCGGACTTCAAACTTGCATACGGCTCTAAAGCATGAGCCAGGTATTGATCGCATTCTGCAACCGGATCGCCACCGTGATAGTTGGTTGCGGCCACCAGCAGCAGAGTTACTGCGTTGGCATTTGTAACCACTAACTCGCTGCCGGAAATCTCAACTTGCCCGCCCTCGTTTACGGCCCGCAACAATGCGCGAAACTTTACGCCAGTGGGCTCAAGTTGATCTCGTTCTGCTTTGAGTTGCTCTGGCTTCAGGTTCGGAGTAGCCCAAAAGCTTGTGTGAGCGATCGCCTCACCCTGCAGAATTAGCCGGTCGTTCCCTGCCGTGGTGGTCTGGCTGTCTTGCGAGCGCGTAAGCGTTGCATGGAACGACACATGGCCGGGCTTGTCAGCAGCAATGCGAACCACCAGCACCTGGTCCGGCGCAGACGCAAACACTTCGCGCGTGAAAGTCGTATCACCAACACGATAGGTAACTCTCACAATTCCCGTTGCCAGATTCAGCTCGCGTCGATAATCAACCGCATTGTCCTGACCTGCGAACTCTATGTTCAGATCGCCGAGCGGTTGATAAGGCGGTTGCCGGTTCGGTATACCCATCATCTTTTTGTCTTCGAGCGTCTCTGCCTCGCGCGCCTTCCCCTCAAACAGAAGGCGACGAACTTCCGGCAATGCCTTCAACGCTTCAGGATTAATGCGGTCTCGCTTTTTGCCATTCCAAATGGTGTCTTCGTTCAGTTGAATGTGTTCCTTCGCAACGTCTCCAAAGACCATTCCGCCAAGCCTGCCATTACCAACCGGTAATGCGTCGCCCCATTTCTGGGCCGGATGTCTGTACCATAGGACCGGATCGGCAGCAGAAGCCTTAACCGGAAGGGCCAAACTCAAAACTAGAATCGTATAAAGCAAAGCATTCCGCATAGGTGTCCCTCAGATCAGAAAATGGTCAAAAAAGCGCGTAGCCGTGCGTCCCTCGTTACCTGGAACTATCCAAATAACTACGATCACTTAATCGATGACTTTTAAACTCAGCGAAATTGTACACGCATTTCTAAACGACTCGCTGTGCGTTGCCACTCCGTTCGGTCAATACAATTCGGAATCCACCGCCGGAGCACCGGCGAGCGAAGGTGTGTGCTTTCGCGTCTCGTCTCTAATGCCTGCATTGCAATCTAAATACTGAGGGAGGTACAAATTGAGGCGCAGACTTGTTTGGATCGGGAAGTTGAGTTTGTTTTCGCTCGTCGGAATCGGCTCGGAACACTCCGGTTCATGCTGCATCCGCCGTGCGGCAGTCTCAGCACGCCCACAGTTAACTCTTCAATTGATCTAAAAGTCATCCGAAAATAATCGCCGCAGAGCATGCAGCCAGATCCGGATTGTCGGACCTGGCGCATTAACCTCGCGGTCGCAATCAGCAAAATTGCGCGAGCTATCCCTTCGAGTGGCCGCCCTTGACGCTGACTTCCGTATCCAGCCAATCGGACAAACGCTTCGAGTCCACTTCCGCTGTTCCGGCGCGGCCATTCAGCGACGACCTCGCCAGCGCCACTGAAATCTTGATCTTCCCTTTAATCGAATAAGCCGTTAGGTACTGGGCCAGTTGCTTGTCGGCTAGTTCCATGTAGTCCGCCGGCAGGGCGCCTTCCGCACCCGAGATATCTGTAGGGCCCAAGATCATCTGGCTCATCACGGGGTTGTTTTTATCTTTTGACGTATCGAACTGCACCACCAGGCATGCCCTTTTTTCGAGCGCGTCAGGATTCGCCGTATATTTGACAGTCGGAATCGTGATTCCCGACGGACTTGGCTTAGCATCCTTAGTGTCAAGCGAGATGCGGTAAGGAGCCCCCTTCCATTTGGGCTCAACGGGGGCACTTGCTGTCTTATTCGCCTGGTTTCCGCAGCCTGCTAGAAGCGCAATTCCGCCAATCGCTAAAAAGATAGCCTTTCTCACGTAATCCTCCTGGTTGATATGCGGTGACGCGCCAGAATACCACTCCCGCGCAACACTGAATAGTGACCCAGATCAGCCGCAGTCCGTGCCCGCAGCTCTATCAATCGGCATCGGCAATGATCGAACGATTCGGCACAACCTAGTTGGATCCGGTCAGAACCTTTTCGAAGAAGCGAATCTTATCCGGACTGTTCGCCAACGGGATGGGTTGAGTCTTGTCTCCTACTTCCATTACCTGCGGCTTTTCATCGACTGCCGGCCACGAAGGCAAGCCCTTTCCATTGGGATTGCCGGTGGCGCAGAAGTTCGTCCAATACGACGACATCATCGCAGCGATTTTCCTATCCTGGTCTGTGAATGGCCGATCTGAAGTGCGAAGCGTGTTGAGCGTGTAAGGAACGTCCGAACTGTGAAAGGCTCCGTATTTTTCTGCGTCAGGACCGGGCAAAGTGTGGTCCCATAGGTACTCGTATACTTTTGTCTTCGCGGTTTTGGCTCTCACTCGCGCCCATAGATATTGCGCCATCAGAGCTTGATCGATATTGCTCTGCTTCTGCGCTGCCTGCGCCTCTGCGTCGGTTGTTGCGGGATAGAGTTTCAAAAACTCGGTCGCCGAGTCTCCGTACCGTTGTCGCGCCCGCTCCTGAAATTCCGCAAGAGTCACGGGCCGGGGCGCTCCTGATATCCCACCCAGCTCACCCAACACGCTCCCAGTAAGCGTCACAACGTCGTTCTGTTTCCCGTCTGCGATCACACTCATGAAGTGCGCCGGCAGTACATACCCATCTACGATGGGTGCAAAGCGGGTGCTCTCTCCATTCTGATCGATCAGCTTCTGCCAACTCATCGCTCGCAACTCTGCCAGTGAATGTGCTCCCCTGGCCTCGGCAAACTTCTGGCCCGCCTTCTCTGCACCGCCAAGCTCTCCCGCTCCGCCTGCCGGTCTGCCTGTTCCAACAGTCGAGCCGCCACTCTGCACAATTGCGCGCTCAAACAGTCCGCGCGCCAATGGTGACGCGGTCAAATCGTGCACTGCACTACCACCGGCCGACTGCCCTGCAATCGTGACGTTGTTCGGATCACCTCCAAAGAGAGCAATGTTCTTTTGCACCCAGCGGAGCGCGGCAATCTGATCAAGTAGCCCGTAGTTGCCTGACACCTGGTGCTCAGACTCTTTTGTGAGCTCAGGGTACGCGAGGAAACCCATGACGCCCACGCGGTAGTTGATGGTAACGACCACCAGGCCCTTGCCGGCCAAGCCCTCTCCGTCATAGATCGGAACCTCCGTGCCGCCCTGATGAAAACCGCCCCCATGGATGAACACGAACACCGGTCGCTTCTCTGCAGACGAATTGGCCGCGGTAAACACGTTCAGGTAAAGGCAGTCTTCGCCAATCTGGTTGTGCGGCATGAACTCGTATGTCCAAGGGAGATTTGCGGACGGAATGTCCTGGACGCAGCTTGGCGGATATTTGTCAGTCGCGTGCAGTCCCTTCCAGGGCAGCACGGGCTGTGGCGCCCGCCAACGTAAATCGCCAACAGGAGGCGCCGCAAATGGAATTGACTTGAATGTCATGATCGACGGGTCGTTGCCCTGAACTCCCATAACCAGCCCGCCTTCAACGCGGACCGGTTGGGTGATCGCGGCACCAAGTGGCAACGCAGTCGCGGCTAGCAAAGCAACTGCGCAGAACATTCTCAAAGTCATCAGCATTCTCCTTGAAACCAGGTCAAACGGGCATCCTCGTCAATTCCCCGCAAGACAGGTTGTCGTGCGTCGCAGGAGCCAGCGCAGATGTGCAGCGCTGAACTGTATATCCCGTCACCGGGCAATATACCATTGACCACACTTGGTAGTTCCATTGCCCGCATTCGCATCCACTTGCAATGCTGCGTTGGCCACGCGGTTTTTGCCGTGCCCGCTCATACTGCAGTTGATGGTCCGGTAGGCTATTATTTCAGTGATCTAATTCTGAGCGGAGATGAGCAGTCGGACCCACCCAATCCCGTTAAACATTCTGTGCACTGGAGCCTGAATTTCAAGGTTTTCAATTCTCGACTTCAGCCCATCCCAAAAATCAAGGAAGTCTATGCCGCGAATAAACCCGTACGTTCTTCTGCTCACCCTCATTGCCACCCTGGGTGGGCTGCTATTTGGATATGACACGGCCGTGATCAATGGCGCCGTTGACAGCCTGAAGGTGTATTTCATTGATCCGCGCTTTGCGGATTTGGCTAATCCAGCCCAGGCGAACGCCGCCAACTCGCTGCTCGGATTTGTAGTTTCGAGTGCGCTCATAGGTTGCATTATTGGCGGCCTCATGGGCGGCTGGGTCAGCACCAACATTGGCCGCAAGCGCGGACTGATTATTGCCGCTGTGTTTTTCCTCATCTCGGCAATTGGCGCGTCCGCACCGGAATTCCCATTTGCTGCAATCGGCCATGGCGGATCGGCCTACATGGGCAATTTCGTTTTCTACCGTATCCTTGGCGGAATCGGCGTCGGTTTGGCTTCAATGCTTTCGCCCATGTATATCGCTGAAATTGCACCGCCAAAAGTGCGCGGAAACCTGGTGGCATGGAACCAGTTCGCCATCATCTTCGGTATGTTGGTCATTTACTTCGTCAACTTCGGAATCTCCAAGTCAGGCAGCGGCGATGCGTGGCTGAACGTAATCGGCTGGCGCTACATGTTCCTTTCCGGCGCAATTCCGGCCATTCTCTTTTTGCTGCTTCTGTTCTTTGTGCCTGAAACACCGCGCTTCCTCATGCTGAAAGGCGATGAGGTAGGCGCGCGCGCCGTGTTGGCAAAGCTCGTCACACCTGAAGAAGGCGAAAAAGAATTGTCTGAGATTCGCGCTTCGCTCAGCGAGCATCACTCCGGCAAGATGTTCTCCTACGGTGGGCTACTCATCTTCGTCGGAATCATGCTATCGGTGTTTCAACAATTTGTCGGCATCAACGTCGTGCTGTATTACGCAACCGATATCTTCAAAGGCATGGGCATGACCACCAATGCCTCGCTCCTGCAGACCATCATTGTCGGCGGCGTCAACCTTACTTTCACAACCGTTGCCATCTTCACCGTGGATCGATTTGGCCGCAAGCCGCTTCAGATCATCGGAGCGCTGATCATGGCGGTGGCCATGGTTTCCCTGGGCATGGCTTTCTGGATCGGCGGCGAAGGCATGCTGGCGCTGGTATCCATGCTGGTTTACACTGCCGGCTTTGCAGTTTCGTGGGGCCCCGTAACCTGGGTGCTGCTGTCTGAAATTTTCCCCAACCAGATTCGCGGCAAGGCCATGGCGCTGGCCGTTGCCATGCAGTGGATTGCCAACTATCTGGTCAGCTGGACATTCCCGATCCTCGACAAGAATCCGTACCTGGTGGAGCATTTCAAGCATGGATTCGCATACTGGATCTACGGCGGGATGAGCCTGCTGGCCGCGCTGTTCATGTGGAAGTTTGTGCCGGAAACCAAGGGCCGCACACTGGAGCAGATGGAAGGCATCTGGCGCCCAGCCGCTAAATAAACATCGCCCATTCGCGACGAGTATTGCGACCCCAGGTCATGATTTCTGTGACCTGGGGTTTTGTTTATTGCTCCCTCAGGGTTGCAACCGGATTCATTCTCGTCAGGCGCAATGTCGGAATTAAAACAGCGAGCGCGGTAACGATAGTGAGAACCAACACCACACCAACCATGCTGGGCACATCGTAAACACCTACTCCGTAAAGAACGCTACGCATTGCCCGCAGCGTAACCATGCAGAGCAACAATCCAATCAGTAGCCCTGCAGCAGAAGAGCGAATCCCCGACGCAGCCACGCTTGCCATGACCTGACGCACCGTGGCGCCCAGTGCCATTCGAATGCCGATCTCACGCGTGCGCTGCGCCACTATGTTGGCAATCAATGCAAAGATCCCAACCGCGCTCAATAGCAAGGCCAGCCCGGCCATCGCGCTCAGCAACGCTACTTCAACTCTCTGCGTTGCAATTGCCTGCGCCTGGTGGTAGTTCATGCTGTAAAACCCCGAGAATGGCAAGCTGGGATCGACATCGGCAAGTGCGCGCTGCATTTGCCCCGGAAGCCCGTCGATTGGCCCCCCGGTTCGCACAACCCAGCTCGGCTGAAACCAGACATGTATAACACTGAGGAACCTCGGGTCAGCCTGCGTCGAAGGTATGTATGCGGTGGGTTCGATACCAAGAGGATCGTTCACATTGTCGATGTGAGGCGGCAGTGTCACATCCTCCACCACTCCCACGATGGTTGTTCCATCCTTGCTGAGTGGAAGGCCTACTGGATTTGCTCCGCCATAAAACTTGCTCATGAAAGCGCGATTCACCACAACCACATGTTGAGTATCCCGACGATCCGAATCGTTGAAGGTGCGGCCCGTCAGTAGCGGTATCTGCAAAGCTTCGAAATAACCCGGCGTCACATACAACTCGCCACTTACAATCTGCTGGCCCACTTGAGGACCGCTGTTGATCGTCGTCACGTTGTTCAGTTCTCGTTCGAACGGTACAGATAAACCCACGCCCACGCTCTCGACGCCAGGAATCCGCTTCATGGCTGCGGTGCTCTCTTTCATCAGGCGATCAAATTCCGCCGGATCGCGATAGCGCGCCTCATCAAGCGATGCCTTTGCAGTCATCACTCCGTTGGGATTGAATCCCGGCGGAAGAGTCTGCAAATGTATCAGTGAGCGAATCAGCAACCCGGTCGCAGCCAGCAGTACCAATGTCAACGCAACCTCGCCGGCAATCAGAAATTGCCGCAGTCGCAGTCGTTCTACGCCGGCGATCGTCCTGCTGCTCATGAACGAGCGAAGGTCGATTCCACTGACTGCGATTGCCGGCAACAGGCCAAACAGAAGGCTGGTCAGCACGGACACGGCTATCGCAAATGCGAGCACTCGCGCATCCAGCGGGACTCCGGCTACCGGCAGGTAATTCCGCGGCAGCAGCGACAAAAGTCCGCGCAGCGCAAGAAATCCCACTCCAATTCCGACCGCGCCGCCAATCACCGCCAGCAGCAGCGTCTCTATCCAGAGCTGCCTTTGTATCTGCCACCGTGAAGCGCCCAGCGCCATCCTGGTAGCAATTTCGCCGGTTCGCCGCGTCATGCGTACCACCGTAAGCCCCGCAAGATTGGCACACGCAATCAGCAAAATAATCCCAGCAGCCAGCATCAGCGTCAACGCCTTGGGACGGAGCGTTGCCGTCTGCCCCTTCTGCAATGGAACCGTGTAAAACCAGACGGTCGAGCCCGGATGAAATTCCTTGGTTATCCGCTGCGCACGATTTGCCCACGCTTGATTAATCTGAGCGTCGGCTTGCTGCCAGGTCGCCCCATCACGCAATCGCACGATGACTTCATAGTTTGAGCCTCCGCCCTCACCCTGGCGGCTCGGCTGTATGGGTGTGTAGACGTCGGCATTCATCGGCGTTTGCGCGCCTGCCGGAAGTATTCCGACCACCGTATGCGCTTCGCCCTTCAATTGGATTGCTTGCCCGATCAGGTGTTCATCGGAATGGAATGCGTTGCGCCACAGGATGTCGGAAATAATCACGGCCTTCGGGCCATGCGGCCGGTCTTCATCGCTCGTAAAGTTTCTGCCCATCGCCGGGTGAATACCCAATACATCAAAATATTGTGCTGAGATTCGCCCTGCGTGCACGTACTGAACACTGCCGGCAGCCACAAGATTGACCCCGGAAGAAATGCCGCTCGTTACCGCGCCCATCAACGACGGAACACTGTCACGCAGAAGCTCCCACTGTTCTCCGTCGATATCGTTCATGCCATCGAAGGTTGCGGAACCTTGTATCCGAGTAAATACAGTGCCCAGGCGCTCCGGTTCGGAATAGGGCAGGCTCTTCAACATCAGGGCATTCACAATCGAGAATATTGCCGTGTTCACTCCAACGGAGAGTGCAAGCGTAACAATGACGGCGGCGGTGAAGCCTGGGTTGCGCAACAACTGCCGCCACCCGTAGCGCATGTCGCCCCACAGCGTATCGAGTGAACTTCCCGCGCGACGATCTCGCACCGCCTGCTTGACTTGCTCGACGCCGCCAAGTTCAGCCAGCGTTCTGCGCCGCGCTTCAGATGCGGGAACACCGGCCGCAACCTTCTCATCGGCAGCCATCTCTACATACGACCGGAGTTCATCGTCCAATTGGCGCTCAACTTTTTCTTTCTTGAAGAGATTCCTCAGCGCACTGCGCATCCGAAACAAAGTGCTCATCTCCGGCTCCTATGTTGTCGCATTCAATGCATTGGCCATCGCCAGTGCAATGGTGTTCCACTGCTCGGTTTCAACTGTGAGTTGAGCCTTCCCCGCCCTGGTCAACCGGTAAAACTTCGCGCGCCGGTTGTTTTCAGAGTCGCCCCAGGTTGCGTTCAGCCACCCAGCCTCCTCCATGCGGTGCAAAGCGGGGAAAAGTGATCCCGGCTTCACCACGAACGTACCCTGCGTCATCTGGTCGATTCGTCTGGAAATGCCGAGTCCATGGAGCTCTCCGGTGTTAAGCGATTTGAGGATCAGCAGGTCCAGCGTGCCCTGCAAAAGATTGGTTTGTTTTGAGCTCATGCGGCCACCCCTATCGAATGTCTACATGAGATTGCGCCACACTCATATAGATTGTCAATAGGAGATTGAGCCAGGCCCTGAGGTTCATCCCCGGTCGGTGGGTTTTCCACCCCGTCGCCGTCCCGTATCGCCACCCCGGAACGTTACAATCGCCTCTAGGCCGTCTGCACCGACGGCAGGTATTAAGGAGCGCTTTCCCCATGGTTTATCAGGTTCTGGCCAGAAAATACCGTCCGCAGCGATTCGCCGATGTGGCCGGCCAGGATCACGTGACCCGTACGCTGCTTAACGCCCTCAGCCAGAACCGGATAGCGCACGGATATATTTTTTCTGGCCATCGCGGCATCGGCAAAACGACCATCGCCCGCATCCTGGCTATGGCTCTCAATTGTCGCAACCAGGTGGGCTCTGCCGAGCGGCCAACGCCGGAGCCATGCGCGGTATGTGAGTCCTGCACGGAAATCCGTCAGGGCAATGCTGTCGATGTCATCGAAATCGATGCTGCCACCAATCGAGGCATCGACGAGATACGCGAACTTCGCGACGCGGCCCGCTATTCGCCCGCACGCGATCGCTTCAAGGTATACATCCTCGACGAAGCACACCAGATCACTGATGCAGCGTTCAATGCCCTGCTGAAGACACTCGAAGAGCCGCCGTCTCACGTCATTTTCATGATGGCGACCACCGAGCCCGAAAACATTCCGCAAACCATCCGGTCGCGCTGCCAACACTTCAGTTTTCACGCCGTCAAGTTTGACGACATCCTCGCACAGCTAAACTCCATCGCCTCAAAAGAAGACGTTGATGCCGAAGAAGGCGCCCTGGCGTTGCTGGCCGAAGCAGGCGACGGGTCCATGCGCGATGCCCTGTCCATCATGGATCAGGCCATTGCATCAGCTCCGCTCGAAGGCGGCCGCCCTATGCTTTCTGCCGTGCAGATTCGAGAACTGATGGGCGCGGTTCCAAACGCAATTTTTGAACGGCTGCTGGAAGCCGTAGCGGCCGGCCAGAGCGCCGAATTGATGGAGCAATTGAACGTGCTCGTCAATGCGGGCCACAGTCCTTCATCGCTGGCGCGTCAATTGGTTCGCTATCTGCGCAACACACTCATGGCTAAGATCGCCGGCGAGCAGACTGAACTGTTGCAAATCTCAGGCGATGAGCGAGCCCGCGCTGCACGCACTGCAATGCTCTTCAGCGAAGAAGAGATCACTCGTAATCTGCAGATTGTGCTGCGCACGTTTGACGATCTGAACTATCGCCAGGAGCAGCGCTTTCATCTTGAACTTGGCCTGCTTAAGCTCATCCATGCGCAGCGCCTGCTGCCGATTGAAGAACTGCTCAGCGGCGTGGCCGGCAGCGCGCGCGGAGCGGCTCCGCAAAGCACATCGCAAGCCTCACCTCGCATAACTGCTTCTGCGCGGCCTCCGGTAGCTTCTGCCCTGGCAGCCCCGGCGCCCGCGGCGCCACTGTCGCCGTTTTCGTCTGGCGGTTGGAACTCAACTCCAAGTGTGAAACAGAGTGCGACTGGAACTCCAGTCATCGAAATGGAGCGTACGTCGCCGGCGCCTTCTCAAGTATCGCTCGCGGATGCCCCCACAAGCGCCGCGCGCGAGGCGCCGCAATTCCCCGCTGTCTCCGCACCACCGATCGGATTCGCATCCACAACTCTCACCGAAGGATCGCTGGCAAAGGCTCCTGAAGTCGAAGCACAGTCCCCCGTTCTGTCCGGCGCTGCGCTATCTGTTGATGCGCTGCGCGACGCAGTCGGCGCCACTCTGTCTAAAGAAGGTCACGCATCCGCCGCACAATTGCTGAGCGGCGCAACGTGGACACTCGATGGAGCGAATCTGCGCATCGAAGTTCCCGGCCTCGGCAAGAAAATGCTAAGCCTGGCAGTGAATGCCGCAGCTGAAAAACTCATTCGCCAGGAATTGCAACGCCTCGGCGCACCATCACGCTTTATGGTTATTCCGGGAGAAGGCGTGGCACAGGCCCCAGTGGCAGCACCCGCGGCCGGCAGCATCCAGGAAGCCGCACTCGCGCATCCGTTAGTGCAGCGAGCGAAGGAAGTCTTCAAAGCAGAAGTGCGCAC
>Ga0265338_10006090_pt1 | contig 15491 bp, 18 predicted proteins | sample 42126metaG_FD_193579 | JGI IMG/M metagenome (GOLD analysis project Ga0265338, IMG submission 193579) | Rhizosphere microbial communities from Carex aquatilis grown in University of Washington, Seatle, WA, United States - 4-21-26 metaG | ecosystem: Host-associated > Plants > Roots > Rhizosphere... | reverse complement strand
ACGATATGAGCCAGTCCGGCGAGCATCCGGCCGAGACGTTACACGCGCCGGTTGATCTCGATCTGGGCCTGCGTCACGCCCTCGCGGACGAGTGTCTCGACCGCGTCAGCCGCGCGCCCGACGATCTCCTCGGCGTGCTCGTGCGGCTCGAAGTTCGCAAGCACCCAGTCGGCGAGCGGCCGCGGGTCGCCGCGCTCGGGGCGACCCACTCCGATGCGGAGGCGGAGGAAGTCCTGGGTGCCGAGCACCTGCGCGATCGAACGGAGACCGTTGTGGCCGGCCAGCCCGCCGCCGGCCTTGAGCTCGAGGCGGCCGAGATCGAAGTCGCCCTCGTCGTGGACGACGAGCACATCCTCCGGGTCGAGCTTGAAGAACGCCGCCGCCGGCCCGACCGAGCGGCCGGACTCGTTCATGTACGTCTCCGGCTTGAGGAGCGCGAGCTTCTCCGCGCCCACGCGTACCTCCGCCATCTGGCCGGAGAACTTCGAGCGCCACGAGCCGTCGTGCCGGCGCGCGAGCTCGTCGACGATCATCCACCCGGCGTTGTGCCGGTTCCGGGCGTGCTCGCGGCCCGGGTTCCCCAGACCGACGACGACGTACAGGGCTACTCCTCGGCGGGTGCTTCGTCGCCGGAGGCTTCCGCCTCGGCGTCGGCAGGAGCTTCCTCGCCGTCCTCGGCCTCGCCCTCGCCCTCGGCTTCGGCTTCGGCTTCGGCCGCTGCGAGCTCCTCCTCGGTCAGCTCCGGCTCCACTTCCCTCGTCGGGGCCGTGATCGTCGCGACGACGGACTCCGGATCGCCGAGGATCGTGACGCCCTCGGGAGCGGCGAGCTCGGCGAGACGGAGCGTGCCACCGATCTCCATCTCGGAGACTTCGAAATCGATGTGCTCCGGAACCTCGAGCGGCAGCGCCTCGACGTTCACCTCGCGCAGCACCTGCGAGAGGACGCCGCCTTCCTTCACGCCCGGGGCAACATCGCCGCCGGAGAGGTTGACGGAGACCGAAGCGGTGATCGTCTGGTCGAGCCGCACCTCCTGCAGGTCGACGTGCGTCACGCCGCCGCGTACGGGATCGACCTGATAGTCCTTGAGGATCGACGCGTGGGTCTCGCCCTTGCCGTCGATCTCGACGTCGAGGATCGAGTGGAGGCCCGCAGCGCCGGTCAGCGCGCGGCGCAGCTCACGCTCCGCGATGGAGATCGCGACCGGCTCGCCGCTCCCGTAGAGCACACCCGGAACGATGCCCTGCTTGCGCAGGCGGCGCGTCTCGGCCGAACCGAGGTGCTCGCGCTCCGTGACAAGGAGTTTGGTGCGTTCGCCGGCCATACCGGCGGCGGAGTGTAGCGTCTGGGCATGGAGTTCGAGGCCCTGCTCGCGCAGTGGGACGGCGAGCACGCCGTCATCCGGCACGACTCCGAGAGCGGCGCGTGGATGTTCGTCGGGGTCCACTCCACCGTCCTCGGCCCTGCCGTCGGGGGCACGCGGATGCGCGTCTACCCGACGCCGGCGGACGGCCTGCGCGACGTGCTGCGACTGTCGGCAGCGATGACGCAGAAGCTCGCGGGGACGGGCTATCCGCGCGGCGGCGGCAAGGCCGTCCTCGCCGTGCCCGAGCTGCCGACCGGCGAGGCGCGCCGGAAGCTCCTTCTCCGCTACGGCAAGCTCGTCGCCTCGCTCGGCGGGACGTACCGCACAGCCGGCGACATGAACATCAAGCCGGGCGATCTCGACGTCGTCGCGGTGACGTGCCCGTGGGTCTACGGCGCGTCGGCGAGCGGCGGCGACAGCGGCCCCGGCACCGCGCGCGGGGTGTTTCACGGCATCCGCGCCACCGTCGAGCACGTCTTCGGATCGGACGACCTCGCGGGCCGTAGCGTCCTCGTCCAGGGAGTCGGCGCGGTCGGCGCGAACCTCGCGCGCGAACTCGCAGACGCGGGCGCCCGGGTGCTCGTGAGCGACGTCGACGAGGCGCGCGCAGCGGCAACGGGCTTCGAGACTGTGGCGCCGGAGGCCGTGTTCGGTTTCGAGGTCGACGTCCTCGCGCCGTGCGCGGTTGGCGCGGTCCTCAACAGAGAGACGATTCCACTCCTCAACTGCCGTGCGGTCGCCGGCGCTGCGAACAACCAGCTTGCGGAGCCGTCGGACGCAGAGCTCCTGAACGCGCGGGGCATCCTCTTCGCCCCGGACTACGTCGTCAACTCGGGCGGTGTGATCTACCTGATCGCGCTCGTCGACGAGGGCCGCGACGCCGCCGGGATCGAGGCCGGCCTCGCCGGGATCGCCGACACTCTCCGCGGCCTGTTCGCCGAGGCAGACGCGGACGGCGTCACGCCCGCCGAAGCGGCGAACCGCATGGTTCAGCGGCGCCTCGCTGCTTAGATACGGCGCGTGCGGACGCTCGTCACAGGTGGCGCGGGCTTCATCGGCTCCCATGTCGTCGACGCCTTGCTCGCGCGCGGGGACGAGGTGCACGTTGTCGACAACCTCTCGACCGGCTCGCGCGAGAACCTGGCCGCCGGCGCCGAGCTCCACGAGCTCGACATCCGCGATCCCGCCGTCGAGACGTTGGGAACGGAGCTACAGCCCGACGTCGTCCTGCATCTCGCCGCCCAGGCCGACGTCGGCACGTCGGTCGAGCGGCCGGCGTTCGACGCGGAGGTCAACGTCGTCGGCACCGTGCACGTCCTCGAGGCGGCTCGCGCCGCCGGGGCGCGCGTCGTCTTCACCTCGAGCGGCGGCGCGATCTACGGCGAATGCGACGAGCCCGCCACGGAGGACCACGCTCGGCTCCCGCTCTCCCCGTACGCCGTCTCGAAGCTCGCGGGAGAGGAGTACATCGCGGGCTGGAACCGGCTCCACGGGACGAGCCACGTCGTTCTCCGCCTCGCGAACGTCTACGGCCCACGGCAGATGCCCGCCCTCGAGGGCGGCGTCGTCGCCATCTTCCTCGACCGCCTCGCGCGCGGCGAGACCGCCGAGATCTTCGGGGACGGCACCATAGTGCGCGATTTCGTCCATGTGCGCGACGTCGCCGCGGCGTTCCTCCGCGCCGCCGAGACGGGCACCGGCACGTACAACGTCGGGACGGGAGTCGCGACGAGCATCCTCGACCTCTACCGCCTTTGCGCCCGCGCGACGGGAGTGGACGGTGAGCCGAACTTCGCCGCGCCGCGCCCAGGCGACCTGCGCCGCAGCGTCATCGACGCGAGCCGGGCAGGCCGCGACCTCGGCTGGGCCGCAGACACGACACTCGAGGACGGACTTGCCCGAACGTGGGACGCGGTGCAGCCCGCATAGCGGGAAGCGCGACTACGTTCTCGTAATCAGGATCGGCGTTCCGAGCGGCACATAGCGGCGGAGCTTCCGGGCCGTCCGCGCCGAGACACGTATACAGCCGTGCGACACCGCCTTGCCGAGCAGCCACGGCTCGGGCGTGCCGTGGATGCCGAAGACGCCGCCGCCCGGCCACTCGGTCAGCTTCGAGTAGCCGCTCGTCTCGACCGCGAAGACGGTGAGGTACTTGTCGCCGTGCGGGACGAAGCGCGCGGTCGCGTAATAGCGGCCGAGCGGCGTCTCCATCCCGGGAGCACCGACCGCGATGAGCCCCCGCCACACGCGCCGGCCGTGCCAGTACAGGTCGATCCTGCGCGAGCGGCGGTGGACCACGACTTTCGCCACCGTCGGCTTCAACTGAACCGACCAGGCCGGGATCCAGCCCATTCTCCCGTTCGGCCGCCCGGGCACGCTGATCCGGTACCAGGTCTGCCCGTCCGAGCCGACGCGGCTCTTCACGGCGAGGATCTCCTGGACGCGATAGTCACTTCGGAAGTAGTGCATGAGCCCGATCACACGGGCCTGAGGATCCGGCCGCGCACGGACGCGCACTCCTGAGATCTCCAACTGGCCTGCGGCCGGGAAGACGGTGACCGGCGCTGAAGCCCGGCTGCCCAGGGCAGGCGTCACGAAACCGAGCGCGGCCACCGGCCCGAGCGCCACGACGGCAGTGACGCATAGCTTCACAGCGCGATCCCTCACGGCCACAGTGTTCCGGACCCGCCGCCTCCCTGGCCCGGTGCCGCCTCAGGCTTTTCGAACCGTTGACGTTAGAAGAGCCCGGGTCAGGGCTTGCAATGACACTTTGCTGACCGTCTCGCGTCGCTCCCATTCGGGGTGTCAATCTGCCCTGAGCAGGCGCGTCGCCGCGAGGAGCGTGCGTGAATGCAAGACCTGACCCCGGTAACGCAGTGGAGTAGGGCTACGCTCGACGGGATGCTCGGGTTCTACGGACTATTCGTCGGGGCTCTTGGGGCAGCTGCCGGCTGGGTGCTGCTGTATTCAAGTCACCCGTCCGCAGTCGCTACAGCCGGGATGGTTGTCCTTAGTGTGATCATCATTGCTGAGGGGTTGGCGGTGCTTACGAACTGGCGAGGCTCGGCCTTCGCCGTCGCTGCTGGTATCTGGAGTCCGGAAGATGCAGCCCGCAGACGGTGGCGGTTCCAGGCGCAGGCGTGGGGCGCGATTGTCATGGCTATGGGGGTACTCGCGCTTGTCGAAACAGCGCAGGTCGCCTAGTCCACTCGGGCATCATTCCCGCGCACTCGCGCAGGCGAAAGGTTTCTCACGCTCGACCAGTCCCGGCTGAAGGAGCCGGAGGCTAAGACTCCGCGCAGCGGGGCTTAGCCGCAGGCAATCCCCGCTCCCCGGCGCGCGCCGAAGGCGCCCGCCGCGGCGGGCAATGCGCACTCAGCACGGAGCGGGCCGGAACCGCGCTTCCGGCCCGCGGAGTTCCGCCAACACAGCGAGGAAACGCGCAGCGTTTCCGAGCTACTAGAAGAGCTGGTTCTCGCCGCCGAAGATGGCGGAGACGGAGTCGTCGGCGAAGACGTTCATGATCGCCTCGGCGAGCAGGCCTGACACGCTGAGGACGGTGAGGTTGTCGGGGCGGCTGCGCACGTCGGTCGGGACGCTGTCGGTGATCACGATCCGGTCGATGTCGGAGTTGCCGATGTCCTCGAGCGCGGCGTCGGAGAAGAGCGCGTGCGTGACGAAGACGTTGACCTCGGTCGCGCCCTGTTCCTTGAGCGCCCGCGCGCCGGCGATGAGCGTGCCGCCAGTGATCGTCACGTCGTCGCCGATGATCGCGACCTTGTCCCGCACGCGGCCCGTGACCTCGGTGATCTCAGCCCGTTCGTGCTCCGGCCGCATCTTGTGCATGATCGCGAAGCCCGCGTCGATCATCTCCGCGAAACGGACGGCGTGCTTCGCGCGGCCGGCGTCCGGCGCGACCGCGACGACGCCCTCGCCCGTGAGCCCGAGGTCGCGGAAGTGGGTGGCGAAGAGCTGCAACGCCGTCATGTGGTCGACCGGGATCGTGAAGAAACCCTGGATCTGGCCCGCGTGGAGATCCATTGTCAGGACGCGGTCGACGCCGGCGAGCTGGAGCATGTCGGCGAAAAGGCGCGCCGAGATCGGCTCGCGCGGTTTGGCCTTGCGGTCCTGCCGCGCGTACGGGTACCACGGGATGACGGCCGTGATCCGCTTGGCCGACGCGAGCTTCGCCGCCTGGATCATGAGCAGAAGCTCCATGAGGTTCTTGTCCACGGGCGGGCAGCCCGTCTGCACGATGAAGACGTCGGCGCCGCGGATCGACTCGAGGTAGCGGCAGTACGTCTCATCGTTCGCGAACGTCTTGAGCTCGACATCGCCGAGCTCGACGCCGAGTTTCTCGGCAATGGCGGTCGCGAGCTGCGGGTGCGAGCGGCCGGCGAAGACCATGAGCCGCTTCTGCGGCCCGCGGACGATGAAGTGGTCGGGGCCAGGGTCGCTCGTCACGACGCTCCCCTCGAGGCCCGGCAGTGCCAGCTCAATCGCTGTCGGGGTTTCCATGCTTCTCGTACACCCACCCTTCTTTGGTGACCTGGCGCGGGGCGAATCCGGCTAGCGAGCCGGGAGGCACATTCTCCGTGATGACCGTGCCGGGCGCAATCCACGTGTCGTCCCCTATCTCGACGGGTGCGAGGAACGTATTGTCGACACCGGTCCTGACGTTGCTACCGATCGTCGTTCGTTTCTTCGGCTGGCCGGGGATGTGGCTGAAGTTCGCGGTGACGTTGCCGGCCGCGACGTTCGTGTCCTCGCCGATCTCCGCGTCGCCGACGTAGGAGAGGTGCGGGATCTTCGTGCGCGCTCCGACACGCGCTGCTTTGAGCTCGACGAACGTGCCGACCTTCGCGTCCGCTCCGAGCTCGGTCAGGGTTCGGATCGAGGCGAACGGGCCGATCTCGACGCCGGTGGCGATGCGGACGTCGCCTCGAATGACCGTGAACGGATGGATGACGACGTCTTGTTCGATCGCGACGCCGGCGTCGATCCACGTCGACGCCGGATCGACGATCGTGACGCCCGCGAGCATGTGTGCGGTGTTGATGCGGTCGCGCAGCCGCGCCGCGACCGCGGCGAGCTCGGCGCGCGTGTTGATCCCGTCGGCCTCGAGCGGATCGTCGGCGAGCTGGACAGCGCACGTCTCGCCGTCGCCGGCGAGGATCCCGAGCGTGTCGGTCACGTAGAGCTCGCCCTGCGCGTTCCGCGCGGTGAGCCGCTCGAGCGCCGGCCAGAGCTTCGCGGCAGCGAAGACGTAGATGCCGGAGTTGACCTCGCCGATCGCAAGCTCCTCCGGTGAGGCGTCGCGCGCCTCGACGATCCGCGCGAGCCGGCCCTCGCCGTCGCGAACGATGCGCCCGTACGCGGCCGCGTCGACGGGCTCGAAGGAGAGCACGGTCGCTGCAGCGCCGGCAGCGCGATGCGTCTCGACGAGAGCCGCGATCGTCTCCGGCCGAAGAGCGGGCACGTCGCCGTTGAGGACGAGGACGTCGCCGTCGAAGTCGCCGAGCGCCTGCGGCGCGCTGCCGACGGCGTCGCCCGTGCCGCGCGGCTCGTCCTGCACGGCGACGTCGACGCCCTCGTAAAGCTCGCGGGTCGACGGGGACGCGACGACGACGATCCGCTCGACGCCCGCGCCGCGAGCAGCCTCGACGACCCAGTCGACCATCCGCCGCCCGAGCAGCAGATGGAGGTGCTTCGGCGTCGCGCTCTTCATGCGCGTGCCGATCCCTCCGGCCATCACAACGGCTGCGAGCGGTTTCGGGATGTCAGTCAAGGGGGTCCGTAAGAAGTGGCTGGGGCGCCAGGATTCGAACCTGGGATCACGGGACCAAAACCCGTTGCCTTACCGCTTGGCTACGCCCCAAGGCGGGCCTCACTTTACCGGCGCTCGAGCAACAGGAGGCCGAGCGCGATCAGGGCGAAGATGACGATGATCACGACGAGCGCGCCCCACACGATGTAGCCGGCGGCGACGGCGATGGTCGCGCCGAGCTGCGACGCCGCGAGCAGCCACGTGAGCTGGTGCAGCAACGGCGAGTGCGTCCGCTCCTGGAAGAAGCGGTAGACGACGAGGCTGGCGACGGCGATGACGCCGACGACGACGATGTCCGTGATATGGAGGCCGTACGTCGCCCACACGAGCAGCGCCTCGACGACGGCGACCCAGAGAACGATCCGGTAGCGATGGCTATGGAGCCAGCCCGTGATCCGGCCGCCCTCAGACCCGTTGCCCACGACGTCAACCGTACCAGGATGGAGGCGCGAGCCAGGTCTCGCCAAAGCGGCTGAGAGAGCGCTTTGCGGAGTCGGCATCGGCCCGGTCGAGGAAGAGCCCGTAGAGCGCGGGACCGGCTCCGGAGACGTCGGCGCGGAAGGCTCCCGCGGCGCTGATCTCGCCCGCAAGCGGTGAGCGCGCGAGGTCGTTCGGCGGCAGCGCCGCGAGGTCGAGCGGGCTCGTGATACGCGCGAGGCCGTCGAGGAGCGTGCGACGGCGCTCGTCCCAGCCGCGGGCTCCGTCGCGCGCGTCGAAGGCGGCGTAGACGTCCGCGGTCGAGGTCTTCTCCACGCCACGAGGCAGCAGGACGACCACCCAGAAGTCCTGCGGCAGCTCGAGCGGCGCGAGCTCGCTCCCATCGCCCGAGCCGAGCTGCGGCCCGTCGGCGAGGAAGAACGGCACGTCGGCGCCGATTCCCGCCGCGAGGTCGCGCAGCTCGTCGGCCGGAAGCGGCTCGGCGAGCGACCCGTTCGCGAGGCGGAGCGCCGTCGCGGCATCGGAGCTGCCCCCGCCGAGCCCCGCCGCGAGCGGGATGTGCTTCTCGATCCGGACCCGCCAGCGCGGCTCGACTCCTGCTGCGGCGGCAAGGCGCTCGAGCGCGGTGCGGACGAGCGTGTCGCCGCGGAAGCCGTCGACGCGCAGCGCGGGCGCCTCCTCGATCTCGATCCGGTCGACGAGGTCGATTCGCTGGAGGACGGTCAGCACCTCGTGCTTGCCGTCGTCGCGCGTCGGCCCGACGACGAGGGCGAGATTGATCTTCGCCGCCGCGGGAGCGCGCATCATGTGACGGTCACCAGCAGCGTCCGCCCGCGCGGCCCGTCGAACTCGGCGAGGTAGATCGCCTGGTGCTCGCCGAGGAGGAGCTCGCCGTCCACGAGCGGGATCCCGACGGACGAGGCGGTGAGCGCAGCGCGGACGTGTGCCCAGGGATTGCGATCGCCTTCGTGGACGTGCTCCCACGGCGCGTCCTCGTCAACGACGCGCTCGAGGGCCGCCGCAACGTCTCCCGCCACGGCGGTCGCACCGGGGCCTGCCGCTTGCACCACGACGCCGGCGGTCGTGTGCGGGACGAACACCGTCACGAGCGTGCCGGCGCAGCCGGAGACGGCCTCGCGAACGCGCTCGGTGACGTCGATCAGCTCGGTTCTCGCACTCGAGGCGACGTGCAGCTCATTCATCGCAGCTCCTCCGCGAGCGCGACGAATTCCGGCGGTGCGAGCGCCTCGGCGCGCGTGTTCTCCGGCCAGCCGAGCGCCTCGAGCGCCGCCGCCGCGTGCTCCCGCGAGACGAGGCCGGCGAGCGCAAGCGAGTTCGGGAGCGTCTTCCGCCGATGGCCGAACGCCGCGGCGACGACCTGCTTGATCCGCGCGTAGCCCGCCGGCAGGTCGGTGCGGCGGAAGGCGACGAGCGCGGAGTCGACGTTCGGCGGCGGCCGGAAGACCGTCCGCGACACGGGATGGAAGCCCGTCCGCTCCGCCGCGAGCTGAACGAGCACCGACACGGCGCCGTAGTCCTTCGTCCCTGGAGTGGCGAAGAACCGGTCGGCGACCTCCCGCTGCACCATGACGCACCAGAGGCCGACGTTCGGCAGGCCGTCGAGACTCTCGACGATCAGCGGCGTGGCGACGTTGTACGGGAGGTTCGCGACGACCTTCGTCGCGTCCGGCGGGAGGGAGAGCTGGAGCGCGTCCCCAAAGACGACGTCGACGTTCGGCGCGATGTCACGGAGCGCCGGCTCGAGCTCGCGGTCGATCTCGACGGCGTGGACGTGGCGCACGCGCTCGGCGAGGTAGCGCGTGAGGACTCCCTCCCCCGGGCCGATCTCGAGCACGACGTCGTCGGGGCCGAGCTCGGCGAGGCGCTCGATCACGCCGAGGATGTTCGGGTCGGCGAGGAAGTGCTGACCGAACTGCTTCTTCATTCGCTCACAGCCCGAAACATGCAGTTGCGTTCGCGTCGATCTGGCGCTCGATCTCGGCGGGGTCGTCCCCGCGCGCCTGCGCGAGCGCGGCGAGCGTATGGACGACGTACGCCGGCTCGTTCCGCTGCCCGCGCACCGGTTGCGGGGCGAGGTACGGCGAGTCGGTCTCGGCGAGTATCCGGTCGGCGGGAACCTGCGTCGCTGCGAGGCGGAGGTCGACCGCTTTCGGGAAGCTCGCGTTGCCGGCGAACGAGACGTACCAGCCTCGCTCGAGGGCGGTCGGGAGGAGATGCGGCGAGGAGAAGCAGTGGAGGACGACCGTGCCACCGTGGCCGTCGAGCGCTACGAGCGTGTCGTCGTCCGCTGCGCGCGTGTGGATGACGACCGGCTTGCCGAGATCGTCGGCGAGCTCGAGCTGCTGCGCGAAGAGGCGCTGCTGCGCGTCGCGCGGCGCGTAATCGCGGAACCAGTCGAGCCCCGTCTCCCCCACGGCGACCGCCTTCGGGTGCGCGAGCAGCTCGCGGAGCGCGGCGAGATCCGCCTCCGTCGCCTCGCCCGCTCCGTGTGGATGAATGCCGAGGATCGCGAAGACACCCGCGTGCGTCTCGGCGAGCGCGAGCGCGCGGCGGCAGTCGGGGAGATCGGTGCCGACCGTCAGGATGCGCGTCACGCCCGCTGCTGCGGCCCGCTCGACGACGGCGTCCGGATCGTCGAGCGCCGCAAGGTGCGCATGCGTGTCGATCATGTGACCCGCCACGCGATACATGCCTGACCCCGGCCCGCGATCGCACGGCGCGCTGCGGCGTCCTCAGTCGCGCCCATAGAGGCACTATGGGCGCTCCCTGCGTCCTTGCATCGCGTGGCGCTCGCGCCCCGGTGACTAGGCGGCATCACCTGGCGGGTCACGGGACTTCTGCCGCGAGGACTTCCGCGGGGTCGAGCTTGCGGAAGAGCGGCCACGGCTCGCGGAGCGCCTGGCCGGGCGGGAGCGCGCTCGGCTCCCACGCGCCGTCCCAGCTCGCGTAGTCGCCCGTGAGGATGTTGTGCGTCGAGCCGTCCGCCTCCTCGACCGTGCGGACTTCGAGCGGGCCGGCGATCCAGCCGTCGTACCCGAGCAGCTCGTGGAGCGCCTGCGAGCTGAACGGGAGGAACGGCAGGAAGAGCGTCTTCAGCGAGTCGACCGCGCGCAGCGCAACGTAGAGCACCGTGGCAGCGCGGTCGCGGTCCGTCTTCACGACCGTCCACGGCGCCTCGTCGGCGAGGTACTGGTTCGCGAGCGCGCTCGTCGCCATTGCCTCGGCGATCGCCGCGCGGAAGCGGGCTCTCTCGATGTGCTCGCCGACCGTCGCGAACGCCTGGTCGACCGCCGCGAGGAGGGCTCGGTCTCGCTCGGTGAGCTCGCCCGGCTCGGGGACGGCGCCGAAGTTGCGGTGCGCGTTCACGAGCGTTCGGTTGACGAGGTTGCCCCAGTTCGCGAGCAGCTCGTCGTTCGTGCGGCGGACGAACTCCTCCCACGTGAAGTCGCTGTCCTGCGTCTCCGGCCCGGCGGCGGTGAGGTAGTAGCGGAGCGCGTCGGCCTCGTACCGGTCGAGGAAGTCCTTGACCCAGATCGCGTGGCCGCGGCTCGTGCTCGCCTTGCTGCCGCTCATCGTGAGGTACTCGCTCGAGACGACGTTGTACGGGAGCTGTAGATCGTCGCCGTAGCCCATGAGGATCGACGGCCAGATCACCGTGTGGAACGGGATGTTGTCCTTCCCCATGAAGTAGAAGCTCCGCGAGTCCGGGTTCTGCCACCACTCGCGCCAGGCATCGTCGCGACCGGCGTTGTGCGCCCACTCGACCGCGGCGGAGAGGTAGCCGATCACCGCGTCGAACCAGACGTAGATGCGCTTCGTGTCCTCGGGGTAGCCGTCGACGGGAACCGGGACTCCCCAGTTGATGTCCCGCGTCATCGCGCGCGGCTTCAGCTCGCGGGCGAGGTTGAGGGCGAAGTTGCGGACGTTCGGACGCCAGTGCGTCTGCGCTTCGATCCACGGGACGAGCCGATCCTTGAAGGCGGGCAGGTCGAGGAAGAGGTGCGTCGTCTCGCGGAACTCCGGAGTCGAGCCGTCCACGATCGAACGCGGGTCGATGAGGTCGACCGGATCGAGCTGGTTGCCGCAGTTGTCGCACTGGTCGCCCCGCGCCTCGCCGTAGCCGCAGATCGGGCACGTTCCCTCGATGTAACGGTCGGGGAGCGTGCGGCCGGTCGCAGGCGCGATCGCGCCGAGCGCCGTCTGCTCGATGAGGAAGCCCTCGTCGTAGAGCTTCCGGAACATGTCCTGGACGATCGCGTGGTGGTTGCGCGTCGTCGTCCGCGTGAAGCAGTCGTACGACATGCCGAGCCGCACGTAGTCGTCGAGGATCGCCGCGTTGTTGCGGTCGGCGAGCTGCCGCGGCGTGACACCTTCGCGGTCCGCCGAGACCATGACCGGCGTGCCGTGCTCGTCCGTCCCACTCACCATGAGGACGTCGTTGCCCTTGAGGCGGTGGTAGCGGGCGAAGATGTCGGACGGCACGCCGGGGCCGGCGACGTGGCCGAGGTGCCGCGGCCCGCTGGCGTACGGCCACGCGACGGCGACGAGGATCTTCTGGGGCGTTTCCGGCATGGGCGGAAGATGATACGAGCCGCCCGCTGTGGCTTCGAGAACCTCTGGCTAGAGGTTCCTAGGCCGCGTGACGCAGTGGCTGCTCCTTCCTGAAGGCGATGACCGTCGCCGAGAGTGGCGCCCGTCGTCGACTCCGTGCGAAGGCCGTGACGAGCGCGAGCAGCGCGGCGACGATGCCGGGCGTGATCGACAGTGCGAGTGGCTCGGCGTTCACCACGTGCCCAACATGCGCAGCGACCACGGGGAGACCCTCCGCGACGGGCTCAACGAGCGGCCGGCGGAGCTGTGGCGCGTCAGTGCGGAAGGTGCGTGCCACGGGCGCCGGAGTCGGTCGGGGCTTCGGATTCGGCCCCGGCTTCGCCGTATGCACAGACTCGGCGGGAGCGGCGACGGCCGGCGGCGCAGAGGCAGGCTTCTCGACGACGAGTCCGCCGCCCCGCGCGTGCCGAGGTGCGGGCACGGCCTGCCGCACCGGCTGAGGCGCCGGCGCGGGCGTCGGCGCTGGCTGCGGCTGCGCCGGCGCGGGCAGGAGCCCGAGCGGGTCGAGGTAGCCGAGCGGATCGCTCGTCAAGCGGATGCCGAGGTGGAGGTATGGGACGGACTGCTCGGGCGTACCGCTCGGCCCGACCGCGGCGACGACTTCGCCCTCGCTGACGGCGGCTCCTGTCGCAACCCCGATCGAGCCGAGGTGCGTGAGCGTGACCGAGTACCCGTCGGCCGTCTCGATCGTGAGGCTCTCTCCGCTCGTCGGTACGGAGCCGGCGAAGCTCACCGTGCCGCTCGCCGGAGCGATGACCTGCTCGCCCGTCGCGCTCGCGCCAATGTCGATGCCGCGGTGCTGGCCGGCGTCGTACGGGTGCGTCTCGTCGTACGAGAACGGCTGGAGCACAGGCCCATGGACGGGCCAGCTCCACGCGGTCGCGACCGGGACCCAGACGAGGAACGCCACCACTACTGTTGTCAGTCGTAGCAACATGGAAGGAGAAGATAGCCGCCGCCTGAGTCGTTGTCAAATCTGATTACAGAGACTGCTTGTAGAGGCGGTTGCGCGCGACGCCCGTCAGCCGAGAGACGATCTCCGCCGCCTGTTTCCGCGGCACGCCGGCAGCGACGAGCTCCGCGACTGCCGCGAGTGCGGGAGCGTCGTCTGGCCCCGCCGCCGCGCCTGGCCCGAGCACGAGCGTGATCTCGCCTTTCGGCGGCGCGGAGAACCGCTCCGCGAGCTCGGCCGCGGTGCCGCGCGCGATCTCCTCGAACCGCTTCGTCAGCTCGCGGCACACCGCCGCCTCGCGCTCGGGAGCCGCCGCCGTGAGGGAACGCAGCGTCGCGGGCAGCCGCTGCGGCGACTCGAACGCCACCGCCGGCCACGGCCACGCCGCGAGCTCGGTCCACAGCTCGGCCAGCCGCTTCTCGCCGCGCGGCAGGAAGCCGAGGAAGCGGTACTGCTCGGCGACGAGCCCCGACGCCACCAACGCCGTCTCGACCGCCGACGGCCCCGGCAGCACGGTCACCTCCACCCCCGCCTCGAGCGCCGCCCGTACGAGGCGCGCCCCCGGATCGGACACGCCCGGCATCCCCGCATCCGACACGAGCGCCACGCGCTCGCCAGCGGCGAGCCGCGGCAGCAACTCCGCCGTCCGCTGCGCCTCGTTGTGCTCGTGGTAGGAGACGAGCCGTGCCTCGATCCCGTGCCGCTGGAGCAAGCCGCGCGTGTGGCGCGTGTCCTCGCAGAGGACGACGTCGGCCGCGGAGAGCTCGGCGAGGAGGCGAAGCGTTACGTCCTCGAGGTTCCCGATCGGCGTCGCGCAGACCGCGAGCGGCATCAGAGATCGAACTCCGCCCGCTCGACCCAGCGATCGTCGGCAGCCTGTTCGAAGAGGACGACGGACGACGCGCGCGAGGCCAGGGGAAGCGCCGCCGCGATCGCCGTCTCCGCCGCGTCGAGCTCGTCCCCCTGAGCAACCGTCAGATGCGGCGTTATCTCCTCGAACCCGCCGCCGTACGGCGCGTGGTCAGGGAACACCCGAGAGAGCGCCTCGGTCATCGCGACGAACGGAGCCGCCGGCTCGGGCGCGAGCCAGAGCGTCCCCGGAAAGCGCCCGAACCCCGCGAACGCGACGTCGAACGCGCCGAACGAGCGGAGCGCCTCAGCCGCCGCGTCGAGGTCGGGCGGCGCCGGGATGAGGAGCGTCACGTGGGGCGGGACGCCGTGCGAAGGCTTGGATGTGCACGTCCGCTCCCGCCACTCGTCGACCGCCGGCGAGAGATCGCGGAACGGGATCGAGAAGGCGAAGCGCTCAGACGACATGCCAGTCCTCGGGCAGCGGCAGCGGCCCCCACTCCGGCGGCGGGCGCCAGTCCTCCCAGCCCGTCGGCCACGGATGCTCGGCGATGACGCGCTCGCCCTCGGCGCGCACCTCAGCCGCGGCAGCGTCGTCGAGGATTCCGAGCTCCTGCGCCTCCGCGAAGTCGTCCTCGTCCTTCCACCGCCAGGCGCCGTCGGGATCGACCCAGACGTCGAGCGCCCAGTCCGTCTGGTCGAAGCGGTCGCCGTGGACGACGATCGGCGAATTGAGATTGATGTACCAGCAGACGAAGTTCCAGTCGGGGTCCCAGCAGATCTCGACGGTGTGCGCGTCGCCGGCACGCATGAAGCGGAGGACGTGCCCCTTGTCCCAGACCGCATCGATCGGAGGAACGCCGTTCGCCCAGTCCGCGAGATAGCGGCCGTCGGCGTTGCGCGTCATGGTCTTGCCGGCGTTGCCCGGCCTGCAGTAGAGCCCGTGACGATCTTCCCACTGGCCGACGTAGTGGGACGGGAAGCACCACCGGACGCTGCCGCGGTAGATGCTGCGAAAGAGGACGGGGTCGCCGGGGTGCAACTCAGACGACATGCCAGTCCTCGGGCAGCGGCAGCGGCTTCCACTCCGGCGGCGGACGCCAGTCCTCCCAGCCGGTCGGCCACGGCTTCCCGGCGATGACCCGCTCGCCCTCGGCGCGAATCTCGGCCGCGGTCTCGCCGGCGAGAAAGCCCCGGCTGACGGCGGCGGCGAAGTGGTCATCGTCCTTCCACTCCCAGCGTCCGTCTGGCTCGACCCAGACGTCGAGGGCCCAGTCGGTCGTGTCGAAGCGATCGCCTTGGACGACGAGCGGCGCCTGCAGGTTCACGTACCAGCCGAGGAACCGCCAGTCCACGTCCCAGAAGAGCGCGAGTCCATGCAGATCCTCTCCCTCGCGCACGTGCCATAGAACGTGCGTGCGCTCCCA
>Ga0265338_10006089_pt1 | contig 15492 bp, 17 predicted proteins | sample 42126metaG_FD_193579 | JGI IMG/M metagenome (GOLD analysis project Ga0265338, IMG submission 193579) | Rhizosphere microbial communities from Carex aquatilis grown in University of Washington, Seatle, WA, United States - 4-21-26 metaG | ecosystem: Host-associated > Plants > Roots > Rhizosphere... | reverse complement strand
GTCCTTGAGCTGCTCATAGCCGTAGCCGAGCTTCTCCATGGTCCCGCCGCGATAATTCTCGATCAGCACGTCGGCGCGCGCGAGCAGGGCCTCGAAGATCGCCCGGTCGCCCTCTGCCTTCAGGTCGAGCGCAATGGATTCCTTGGCGCGGTTGACGCTCATGAAATAGCCGGACTTCACCTTGCCGGACGGCGTCTTCACAAAGGGGCCGATATGGCGGCTGTCGTCGCCGGTCCTTGGCGGCTCGACCTTGATCACGCGCGCGCCCAGCTCGTTGAGCATCAAGGCGGCGAAAGGCCCCGCAAGCACGCGGGTAAGATCGATGACGAGAATGCCTGAAAGGGGGCCAGTGCTATGCATGATATCTCCGGTACCGATCGCTTTTACGCCAAGCAATAGCCAGCTAAGCTGCCACAGCTTGGGGGCAGGCGTCTTCGTATTGCGCAAGCTGAAATGGAAGCGGGGGACTTCGAGGTGCTCTTAACCTTCGCGAGGCGGGCCGTCCGACGCATTGTGGCTGGCGCGGCGATCGCCGCTGCCCTTTCGTGCAGTGCCGCAGCGACGCCGGCGATCACGATAAAACTGCTGACGTCCGACGTCCAGGTCAGTGCGGACGGCACCTGGACGCAGACATCCCACATTGAAATCAAGGCGGAAAACGAAGCTTCGGTGGCGAGCGTCGGCCAGGCCAAGGTGAGCTACGACTCGTCGCTGCAGGAACTCAAGATCGTCGAGGCCTATACGCGCAAGGCCGATGGGACCGTCATCCCGGTCAATACCAGCGCGATCTACGATCAGATGCCGTCCGCCGCCGCGTCGGCCATGATCACCAATGTCCGGGTCAAGCTGATCGTGTTTCCGCAGCTCGCTGCCGGCGATACGGCGGTCTACACGACGCATGTTTCGACGAAGGCGCCCTATCTGCCGGGTGCGTTCTGGTTCAGCGAGTTGTACCTGCCGCAGATCGCCTTCGACCAGGTTCACGAATCGGTGACCGCCCCTGAGAGCCTTCCGCTGATGGCCGACAGCCATGGCGTCGAATTTTCGCGGACGGCCGCCGGAGGGAAGGTGACCTATAGCTGGAACTACGCGGCACCGACGCCGCCGGCGCCGGACGTCGTGGCGGTCGCTTCGCTGAGCGCCGTGCCGCACGTCTTTCTGACCAGCTATAAGGACTATGCCGGGCTTGGCCGGAGTTTCGCTGCGATCATCGAGCCGATGATGGTTCCGACGCCGACGATCGGGGCGCTGGCCGACCAGATCACGCAGGGACTGACGTCGCACCGCGACCAGGCCAAGGCGATCTATGAATGGATGACGAAGCACATCCGGTATGTCGCCATAGAGCTGGGATCGGGGTCTTTCGTGCCGCACAGTCCCGAGACAACGCTGGCGAACGGCTATGGCGACTGCAAGGACCAGGTCGTCCTTCTGGGCGCGCTGCTCAAGGCCAAGGGGATTGCATCGGAAGGCTTGCTGATCAACAGCGGCAATTTCTACGATCTGCCCCAGGTGCCGACATTCTTTTCGCTCGACCACATCATAGCCAGGATACCCGAGCTTGACGCCTATCTCGACACGAGCGCGGCGCTTGCGCCCTATGGCGTGCTGCCCTTCGAAGAATACGGCAAGCCGGTCGTATGGGTGGCAGCGAGCGGCGCCGGCACCGGCACGACGCCAGTCGAACCGCCGGATCTGGCCTCTTACACGTTTCGGACGGACAGCCATATCGACGAACAGGGAAGGCTGATCGGCACGAGCACGACCACCGCGCGCGGCCCCTATGCGATCAATCTGCGATTCATGGGACTGAATATCCAGAATGTCGGGTCCGAGGTCGCGGCCGAGCGCGTGCTGGCCGGCCTCGGCTACAATGGCGCTACGGGCCGTCTCGACGGCGGAAACCCGCTCGATCCAAGTCCTACCTACACTGTGAGCGGCACGTTCACCGCGCCGGGCTGGGGCAATGCCTTGGACAGCAACCAGACATTCTTCATTCCCGGCGGCATGCGACTGTTCGGCTATGCCGGCGACGGCATGATGGGTCCGCTCTATCCCGGAAAGCTGTCCGACAGCCAGCCGGTCATCTGCGTCAGCGCCCATGTGTCGGAGGATCTGAGTTTCCAGCCACCGTCCGGTTACCGGCTGGAGAAGCTGCCGTCGGACACGCATGTCGAGACGGCCAATGTCCGGTTTGCCGCGCATTGGACCCTGGAGGGTCAGACGCTATCCGTGCATCGCGAATTCACCAGTACGATCGATACGCCCTTGTGCACGCCACAGGTTCGCCTGCGCAACGCGGCGGCTTTGAAGGCGATCGTCGACAACTACAACACCGAACTGACATTCGTGGAAAAGTAGCCCTAGCGGGGCTCCGCGCCGGATCGCGTTCACGCGTCGTCCAGCTTGTGCGCATCGGCTGCGCGCTTGTCCTTCTCCGCCTGCGCCTTTGCGAGATCGCGGACCGGCTTGGCGATGCCGTGCTTTGTCCGGTTGGCGTCGGCCTCCGCCGCCTTGGCGTCGCGCGCTTTGGCCTTGCGGGCGCGGCGGAGGTTGACGATCTCGGCCATGTCTATCCCCAAAGCCTAACCATTGTCCTTCGCCTGCGCCTTCGCATAGGCGGGGCGCGCGGTCAGCCGTGCCAGATAGTCGTCGTAATGCTTGCGCGCCGGGAACAGGTTGCCTTTGAAGAACGCGATCGTGGACCCGTAGAGGATGTCTGCCGCCGTGAAAGTGTCGCCGAGCAGATAGGGCGTCTTCTCGAGCTGCTCAGAGATCACGGCTTCGATGGCCTCCAGCGTGCCGAAGCCGGTCGGCTTGGCCGGGTCCTTGTCCCAGCCCTGGAAGCGCGCCGCCGCCGCCGGCTCGATATTCGCCGCATAGAAGAAGAGCCAGCGGACATATTCGGCGCGGTCGTTGTGGCCGGGCAGCGGGCCGAGCGGATGCCTCTGGTGGCTGTCGGTGAGGTAGAGGCAGATCGCGGCGGATTCATAGACGATCTCGTCGAACACTTTGATCGCCGGCACTTTCTTGAGCGGGTGAATCGCCTTGTAGGAGTCCGGCGCCGGTGCGCCCGAACCATCGCCGCGCAGGATGGGAACGATCTCGATCTTGTAGTCGCATCCCAGCTCCTCCAGGAGCCAGATGATGCGCGAGGAGCGGGAACGCGGCGCGTGATAGAGCGTGATCATGGGACTCTCTGCTGGACCTCTCGTTCCCGACTATTGCGTTTTTGCGACAGGCGCATGACGGCAGCCTAGCCGCCCTTTCCCGCCGCCGCCAGCGCGTGCAGGCGCAGCGCGCTGGCCAGGGGCCGCTCGGCGCGGGCCGCGTCGATCCGCGCAACGAGGGCCGCGAGGCTCGTGCCCGATCTTTTCGCCTCCGCGTCGAGCACCGCCCAGAATTCGGCCTCCAGCGCGACGGAGGTGCGGTGGCCGGCGAGCGAGAAGGATTTTTTCGCGAGCATGTCCCTCTCTAGCGTGCCCCGGGATCAAAGTCAGGCTGGGGCCGGGCATGGTGGCGGCGTCGGCCGGCATGTTAAACAGGGCTGGGAAGGACCCTATGCAGCCCTATTTCGCCCGGTATCCGCGCGGCTTGGCCTATTGCCTGAGCGGCATCGCCATCCAGAGCCTGCTTCCCGGGACCCCTTTCATGCGCGAGGGCATCGAGGTCTTTCCCGGCTATGCGGACCGGGCCTTCTGCGACGCCATCCGACGCGATGCGGATGTCTATTTTCACGAACGTTTGCCCGATCCGCAGAGCGGCGCCTTCGTGCTCGCCCGCTACAACCAGCCGCTCGACGATTACGACCGGTTCGTCTTCCAGATCGTGAACTATCACCTGCTGCGGCCCGATATCTGCACGCCGGCGATCGCGCGGCTGGAAACGGTCGCGAGCGCCAGGGCCGGAACGCCGATGCACGTCGCCAGCCTGATCGTGCAACGCGATTATCCCGACCGTTGGACCAAACGGCCGCTGCACAGCGACGGCATGCACTTCACGATGAAGAGCTTCATCTATCTGAACGATGTGATGCGCCTGGCGGACGGGCCTTACGTCTACGTGCCCGCCTCGCATCGCGCCTACGGCCGAAGGCTGTTGGCGATCTCGCGAAACTTCCGCGCCCGCTCGCACCGCTACGACGATCTGCATCGCAGCATCGCGGCAGGGCCCGAGCATGCCGTGCTGGGGCCGGCGGGCACGATGATCCTGTCGGTCCAGTCGGGCGCTCACAAGGGCTGGAGCCATCACACCGGCGAGATGCGCGACGTGCTGGTGGCGAAACTGAGCGTTCGAAAACCGGCGAAGGCCCATGGCCACGACCAGCGGGCGCTCGGCGTGCAGGCGCCCATCGACAAGGCGGAGGTGCTCGCGCAGCTCGCGAAGCTTGCCGAATCCCGCGGGCCCGCTAGCGCAGGGGGCGAAAGCCGAGGGTCTTGATCTCGCGCGCGAGCTTGCGGGCGCTGCGTTGCGGCCGCATCAGCAGGCGCGGTCGTTCGAACCCGGCAATCGCGCCGGCGATCAGTACGGCGTTGCGGTCGATCCAGCCATCGGTATCGAGCAGGCGGACGTGGCGAAAGCTCGCCAAGGCGGCCCGGCCGATGCGGTCCGGCGTGGGATCGTGATCGTCCTTCACCATGATGTTCATTGCGAAGACACCGCGCGGGCGCAGCCGCGATTTTGCCAGCGCGAAGAAGGCGGGGGTGAGGAACTGCGCCGGAATCGCATCGCCGTCATAGGCATCGAGCGCGATGGCGTCATAGCGCGCGCGGTTGCGGGCCAGGAACGCGCGGCCATCGGCGACGCGGCAGGTGACGGTGGCGGGCAACGCGAAGAAGCGCCGCGCGATCTCAAACGATCGGGCGCTGACATCGACGACGGTCACCTCGGCGCCGGTGCGCGTGAGCATGGTGGCAAGGGTGCCGCCACCGCAGCCGATCATCAGCACGCGCCGTGCCTTGGCCTTGCGGATGAAGAAGTACATCGCGTGGATATAGTCCGCGAGGCTGATGCCGTTCGCATCGGCGACGCTCTGGTTCTCGCCCGCATCCCAATAGGAGACGGTGCCCGTGGCGTTGTTCTGTTCGACGACGAAGTCCCGGCGCGGCATCTAGTGCTGCGAATGCGGTGGCGGAACCGATGCTGGATCAATGCCTGCGAGTGGCGACAGCAGCAGTCCCAGATAAACCGCGACGAAAGCGGCCGCGATCCGGCCGACATTCAGAGGCCGGCTGCGTAGCCGTCGCCACAGCGGCGGGAACAGCAGCAGCGCCGCGAAGGACAGAAACGCGGCAGGCACACACAACAATCCCAGCGCCAAGATAGCGGACTTGTAAAACGCGAGCACCGCAAGGGACGCGCAAATGATGGTCGCGAGCCAAGCCAGCGCGGCCTGTGGTCCCGTTCCCTTCATTTCGGCCCGATCATGTCTTCCGGCCGTACGATGGCGTCGAACTCTTCCGCCGTGACGAGGCCGGTCTTCAGGGCCTCTTCCTTCAGCGTGGTGCCGTTCTTGTGCGCGGTCTTGGCGATCTTGGCCGCCGCGTCATAGCCGATCTTGGGCGCCAGCGCCGTCACCAGCATCAGCGAACGCTCCAGGCCGCGCTTGATGTTGTCGAGGCGCGGCTCGATGCCGACCACGCAATGCTCGGTGAAGGAGTTCGCCGCGTCCGCCATCAGCCGCACGCTCTGCAGGAAGCTGTAGGCCATGACCGGATTGTAGACGTTGAGCTCGAAATGGCCCTGGCTGTCGGCGAAAGTGATGGTGGTGTGGTTGCCGAAGATGCGGGTGCAGACCTGGGTCAGCGCCTCGCACTGCGTCGGGTTCACCTTGCCGGGCATGATCGAGGAGCCCGGCTCGTTCTCCGGCAGCGCCAGCTCGCCCAGGCCCGAGCGCGGGCCGGAGCCCAAGAGGCGGATATCGTTGGCGATCTTGAACAGCGAGGCCGCGACCGTGTTGATCGCGCCATGGCTGAACACCATCGCGTCATGCGCCGCCAGCGCCTCGAACTTGTTGGGCGCGGAGGTGAAAGCCATGCCCGTGATGTGAGCAATGCGCTCGGCCACCATCTTGTCGAAGCCTTTGGGCGCGTTGAGGCCGGTGCCCACCGCCGTGCCGCCCTGCGCAAGCTGCATCAGCGACGGCATGGACTGTTCTATGCGGCCGATGCCGTTCTGGACCTGTTGCGTATAGCCGGAGAATTCCTGGCCGAGCGTCAGCGGCGTCGCGTCTTGGGTATGCGTGCGGCCGATTTTGATGATGTCCTTCCACGCCTCCGACTTGGCGTGCAGCGCGTCGCGCAGGGTGCGCAGGGCCGGGATCAGCCGGTGATGGATCTCCTCCGCGCAGGCGATGTGCATGGCCGTGGGATAGGTGTCGTTGGACGACTGGCTCATATTGACGTGGTCGTTGGGATGGACCGGCTTCTTGGAGCCCATCACGCCGCCCAACATCTCGATGGCGCGGTTGGAGATCACCTCATTGGCGTTCATGTTCGACTGCGTGCCCGAACCGGTCTGCCACACCGACAGCGGGAAATGCGCGTCGAGCTTGCCGTCGATCACCTCCTGCGCCGCCTTGACGATGGTCTCGCCGATCTTTGGATCCAGATGGCCGAGCGCCATATTGGTCTCGGCCGCGGCGCGCTTGACGACGCCGAGCGCGCGCACGATGGAGGCGGGCTGCTTCTCCCAGCCGATCTTGAAATTGTGCAGCGACCGCTCGGCCTGGGCGCCCCAATATTTGGAGGCGTCGACCTCGACGGGTCCGAAGGTGTCGGTTTCGGTGCGGGTGGTCTTGCTCATGACAAATCCGGTTCCAATCCGGCGCGAGGCGTAGCGCGCCGGTGGCCCCGCGACAAGCGGTGCAGGCCTACTTCTTGCGGAAGGAATCCAGGCTCACCACTTCGCCCGGCGCGGCGGCGGGCTTTTCGGACGCCTCGCCCGGCTTGGCCGGTTCGGGCGTCTTCTCGCGGTTCTGCTCGATGGCCGGCTGCGGCAGCACGGTGGGCGAGCCGGCGCCCTTGGCGTCGCCTTCCTGGCCGCGGAACTGAAGGCCGAACTGCACGCCGGGATCGAAGAAGGCGGTGAGCGCCGGAAATGGGATCACGAGCGTCGCCGGCAGCTTCTTGAAGGTGAGCGTCACCTCGAAACGATCCTCGGTGACCTTCAATCCCCAGAACTGATGCTGGAGAATGATGGTCATCTCGTCGGGATATTGCTCGCGCAGGAAATCGGGAATGTCGACGCCGGGAAATTTCGTCTTGAAGGTGAGATAGAAATGATGCGAACCGATCAGCCCCTGCTTCTCGATCCGGCGCAGCGCATCGCGCACGACGCCGCGCAGCGCCGCGTCGGTCAACGCCTGATAGCCGATGAAATCCTTTGCCATGCGTGGGCCCGAAGCTGAAGCGCCAGAGACTAAGCGCGCCCATTGCTAAGTCAATGCGAACCGGAAAGGTGAAAGAAGCGCTTGGCGATGCTAGTCTCCCCGCATGAGCGAGACGCTGGCAGAACCGAGAGAATCAGCATTGCGGCCGGCGGCGCCGGTTCCCCATGACCGCCTCCTCAACCGCATCCAGGTCGTGCGCGAGATCGGGCGCAACGCGGTCGCGGCGTTCGGCGAGCGCGCCTATCGGGAGCGCTACATCTATGACCGCAATTGGATGCAGGACTTTCTGCTGGTCAACGATCCGGACGGCGTCAAGCATGTCCTGCTCGACAATGTGCAGAATTACGAGAAGGGCCGCCAGGTCCAGCGCACCACCGGGCCGGCGCTTGGCAATGGCCTGTTCAACGCCAATGGCGAAAGCTGGCGCTTCCAGCGCCGCACGACGGCGCCGATGTTCTCCCTTCGCCATGTCGCCGATTTCGCGGCCCCGATGGCCGAGGTGGCGGCGCGCGAACTGGGCCGTTGGGAGGACCTCGCCGACGGCGCGGTGATCGATGCCGCGGACGAGATGATGCGGCTGACCTATGCGATCATCGTGCGGACGATGTTCTCGGATGCGGTGAAGATCGATTATGCCGCGCTGGCCCGGCATTTCGTGACCTATCTCGACACGCTGGGCCGCGTCGATCTTCTCTCTACGCTCGGCGTGCCGCACTGGGTGCCGACGCCCAAGCGCCTGCGCGCGGGCGTCGCGATCGGTTTCTTCCGTAGGGAGATCGGCGCGCTGATCGCCCGGCGCAAGGCGCAGATCGCGGCCGATCCCGCCTCGGCGCCGAAGGATCTTCTCACCCTGCTGCTCACCGCGCGCGATCCGGAAGGCGGGGCGCTGTTCGGGGCGGCGGAGGTCTATGACAACGCCATGACCTTCATCTTCGCGGGCCATGAGACCACGGCGAACGCGCTCGCCTGGACGCTGTATCTGCTGTCGCAGTTCCCGCATGTCGAGGCGCGCGTGGCGGAGGAGGTGCGCAGCGCCGACGGCGATCCGGCGCGCATGCCTTATGCAAAGCAGGTGCTGGAGGAGGCGCTCCGGCTCTATCCGCCGGCGCCCTTCATCAGCCGCGATTCGATCGGGCCCGACCGGATCGGCGGCATCGACATCCGCGCCAAGACCGCCGTCCTGATTTCGCCCTGGATCCTGCACCGTCACCGCTTGCTGTGGGAGAGGCCGGACTATTTCGACCCCGAGCGCTTCGCGCCGGGTAAGCGCGAGCAGATCCACCGCTTCGCCTATCTGCCGTTCGGCGCGGGGCCGCATATCTGCATCGGCATGGGCTTCGCCATGCAGGAGGCGCTCATCGTGCTGGGGCAATTGCTGAAGCGGTACAAGCTCACGCTGGTCCCTGGTCATCCCGTCGTGCCGCTGGCGCGACTGACCCTCAGGCCGCAATTCGGGCTGAAGATGCAACTGCATCGCAGGTGAGACGTTCGCGATATTCAGTTGTCATTCATCCGCGTTCATGCCGAATGGCCGTGCGCAATTTCCCGAGAGGCTTGATGCAGCCGATTTCCGCCGCCGAGCCGTCCTACGACACAAGAACGATCTGGTTTCACTGGCTGACCGCGGGATTGATCGCGCTCCAATGGATCGGTGCGAAGACCATCGACATGTGGCCGCGCGGCGCGCTGCAGGTCGACGCGACGTCGGTGCATATCACGGGCGGCGTGCTGCTCGGCCTCATCGTGATCGCGCGCCTTGTTTGGCGGTTCAGCGGCGGCAGGCGGCTCGTGCAGGCCGACCACGGCCTGCTCCAGGTCCTGGCGCGGGTGGTGCACTGGGGACTATATCTCCTGATACTGACGGTCGTCGGGCTTGGGATCGCCATGCTCAGCCAGCGCAGCACGAGCTACTTCAACCTGTTCATGTTGCCGGCGCTGGCGAGCGGCACGCGCGCCGGGTTCCGCTCCTATCATGGCATCCACGGCCTGCTCGCCAATACGATCCTGATCGTCGCCTTCGGACACGCGGCGGCCGCCATCGCGCACCAGTACATCTTCAAGGACGGCGTGCTGACCAGGATGATTCCGGGCCTGCGCTAGACCAGCGTCGCCAGCGCCTCCGGATTTAGGTGACGCGACCGCAAGCCTCGAAGCCGGCACAATGTAGGACATAGAAGCGTATCGCGAGCAGCGCGAAGGCCATCAGCCACGCGAGCAGGGCGCCCATCAGCCAAGCATGCATCTTGTTCTGGAATTGCCGGCCCTCGTCGTTGAAGAAGGCATCGTCCGGCAAGAACAGCGGAAATCCCCTCGAAATATAGCGATTCCTCGCGGCCTCCGTCATGTTTTGTACCATCTGCGCGCCGTTGACGACGAGCATGACGACGCCAACGACAAAGCCAATCATGCCGAGGGCTATGAGCTTGAGCGTCGCCCCGCCAAGAAACGTCGTCAGCCATGGCGTCATATGGCTACACCAGCGTCGCCAGCGCCTCCGGGCTGTAGGGCACGAGCTCGCTCAGCTTGCCCGCCCGCACCTTGTTGGCCCAATCGGGATTGGCGATCAGGGCACGCCCCACCGCGATCAGGTCGAAATCGCCGCGCTCCATCATCTCGATCAGCTTGTCGATGCCGGAGATTTCCGCGCCTGCCTGACGGAAGGCGGTGATGAAATCCATGTTCAGGCTGACCGAGCCGACCGAGATCGTGGGCAGCCCGGAGATCTTCTTCGTCCAGCCGGCGAGGTTCATGTCGGAGCCTTCGAACTCCGGCTCCCAGAAGCGCCGCGTCGAGCAATGGAAGATGTCGACCCCGGCATCGATCAGCGGCTTCAGGAAGATTTCCAATTCCTTTGGCGTGTGCGCGAGACGCGCCGCGAAATCCTGCTGCTTCCATTGCGAGAAGCGCAGCAGGATCGGAAAGTCGGGCCCCACCGCTGCGCGCACCGCGCGCGCGACATCGGCCGCGAAGTTGGAGCGGGCCTCGAGCGATCCGCCATATTTGTCGCCGCGCTGGTTGGTGCCCTCCCAGAAGAACTGGTCGATCAGATAACCGTGCGCGCCGTGCAGCTCGACGCCGTCGAAACCGAGCGTCTTGGCATGGCGCGCCGAACTGGCGAAACCGGCGATCACGTCGGCGACGTCGGCGTCGCTCATCGGCTCGGCGACCTTCTTGTCCTGCTTGGCGAGGCCGGACGGGCTCATGCTCGGCTGTTCGGGATAGGGGCCGGTGCCGGGATGGCGCACCACGCCCTGGTGCCAGAGCTGCGGCATGATATGGCCGCCGACCGACTTCACGGCTTTGACGACCTTGCCCCAGCCCGCCAGCGACTCCTCGCCGTGGAAATGCGGCACGTTCACGTCGTTGGTCGCCGATTTGTGCTCGGGCGCCGTGCCTTCGGTCAGGATCAGACCGGTGCCGCCCAGCGCGCGCGCCTTGTAATAGGCCGCGACCGAATCGTTGGGAATCTGTTCTGGCGATTTCGACCGCGTCATGGGCGCCATGACGATGCGGTTGGGCAGGTTGAGCGATTTGAGCGTGAAGGGACGGAAAAGAACGTCGGTGCCTGACATGGATATTCCTTTGCGATAGCGGTTGCGCGAAGGTCAGCATGCCGGGCGGCGGCCTGACAAGGCGCGCAAAACCTTATGGCGGGAGGGATTTGTGCCGAACCTGATCGAGGAACGTGTCGCGGCCGCCCGGCGCGGCGAAAATCCCTGGGTGATCGCCAGGATGGCGTCCGGCTGGCTTGTGATCGGCGACGTTCAGGCGCTCGACGGCTATTGCCTGCTGCTGGCCGATCCCGTGGTGGCGAGCCTGAACGCGCTGGCCGGGGCCGAGAGGCTGGCCTATCTGAGCGACATGGCGAGCATCGGCGATGCGCTGCTTGCCGTCACCGGCGCGTCGCGAATCAACTACGAGACCTTGTGCAATTTCGAGCCCTCGCTGCACACGCACATCATCCCGCGCTATGCGACGGAGCCGGACGAAAAGCGCCGCGATCTGGCGTTCCGCGTCTATGACTGGGCCACCGCCCGAAAATCCGAGCCTGCCGGCGCCGACCGGGCCTTCGTCGAGGCGATGCGGCGTGCGCTTGCCGTCCTGCCTGCCTGACCGTCCCGCCATTGTGCCGCGCAGGCCAAATAGACCTTGAGCCGGTCGGGCTCGGGGAGTACCTCCGATGTAGTCATGACAGACATCGGGACAGAGGGGCTGCGCAGGGCGCGGCCGGTTGACGTGCGGGGAACGCCGCCATGAGCGGCGAACCCGAGGTCATACTGGGCACCCCGCCGGAGGAGCCGCCGGCCGAACAGGAAATCGCCCCCGATATCCGAAAGCCGAGCGGCCTGCTCGCGGTGTTCCGCCATCGCAACTACCGCCTGTTCTTCACCGGCCAGCTCGTTTCGCTGATGGGCTCGTGGATGCAGAACACCGCCCAGCCCTGGCTGGTCTACGACATCACCCATTCCAAGCTGCTGCTCGGCGTTGTGTCGTTCTGCTCGACGGTTCCGGTCTTCTTCATCACGCCGTTCGGCGGCATGGTCGCCGACCGCGTCGACCGCCGCCGGTTCCTCCTGATCACGCAAAGCGCGGCGATGATCCAGGCGGCGATCCTCGCCGTGCTGACGCTGCTGCACCTGATCCAGGTGTGGGAGATCATCTGCCTCGCATTGACCATGGGGCTGATCAATTCCTTCGACGTTCCCGCCCGCCAGTCCATGACGCTCGACATGGTGGGGCGCGAGGACCTGCGCCACGCGATTTCGCTCAACTCCATGATGTTCAATGCGGCCCGCGTGGTCGGCCCGACGCTGGCCGGCATGCTGATCGCGCTGGTGGGCGAGGGCATCTGCTTTGCGCTCAACGCGGCGTCGTTCGGCGCCGTCCTCATCAGCCTGCTCCTGATGCAGTTCTCGCCGCGCCTGCCGCGCATCAACAAGAACGCGCTGCACGAAGTGCTGGAAGGCTATCGCTATAGCTGGAGCAACCCGCAGATCCGCCTGTCGCTGCTGCTGACCGCATTCTCCTCGCTGTTCGGCGCGGCCTATCTCACGATGATGCCGGCGGTGGCGCGCGACCTGCTGCACGGCGATTCCACGACGCAGGGCACGCTGATGTCGTCGGTCGGCGCCGGCGCCCTGGTGGGCGCCTTCTTCCTCTCCCGCATCACCGAGAAGCAGCTCGTCTACGCCCCGGTCGCGGCGGCGGTCGCTTTCGGCCTTGGCCTGGTCGCGTTCTCCCACTCGCATCATCTGTGGCTGTCGGTGGCGATCGCGCTGCCGACCTCGGCCAGCCTCATGCTGCTCGGCGGCACGACCAATACGATCATCCAGATCGTGTCGCATGAGCATTTCCGCGGCCGCGTCATCTCGCACTACACGCAGAGCTTCATGGGCATGATGCCCTGGGGCGCGCTGCTGCTCGGCGCGCTGGCGAGCCGGCTGGGCGTGACGGACGCGATCTCGATCGGCGGGCTGATCGTGGTGGCATCGGCCGGCTTTGCGTTCTTCCGGCGCCGCGGCAGCGGCTTCGTCGTCAAGGCCGCCCCGGCCGAATGAGCGATATCTACGCGGGCCTCGAGAGCGAACGCGAACGCGAAGCCGCCTATGAAGGCTTCGTGTGGCGCAATCTGCGCCGCAATTACGCCGGACATTTCATCCACGGCATGCTCGGCATGACGGGCTTTCGCCTGGTCAACACGCCGACCTTCGTTCCGGCCTATCTGCACATGCTGTCGGGCTCGGACTTCATCGTCAGCCTGGGTACCAGCCTGCAGCAGCTCGGCGGCGTGATCTCGCCCATCGCCGGCGCGGCGCAGATCGAGCATCGCAAGAAGATACTCCCCGTATCGATGTTCCTCGGCACCATGATGCGGGTGCAGATCCTGGGCATCGCGATTGCCGGCTGGCTGCTCGGCGGCACGCCGCTTCTGGTCAGCGTCCTCATCTTTCTCTTCCTGCTCGGCCTGTTCAGCGGCCCGCAGAGCGTCGCGTTCCAGTTCCTGCTCGCCAAGATGATCCCGATCGAGCGGCGCGGACGCCTCCAGGGCTGGCGCAATCTCTGCGGCGGCGTCGTGGCGGCGACGCTCAGCTATTTCGCGGGCAAGTATCTGGTCGGCGGCAATGTGCTGGGCAACGGCTATTCGACGACCTTCACGCTCGCCTTCCTCCTGACCAGCGCCGGCCTGACCATCTTCTCGTTCCTTGTGCGCGAGCCCGAGCCGCCGACCGTGCGCGACCGCACCGCGATACGTGACCGCATGCGCGAGCTGATCCCGATGCTGCGCGCCGACCCCGGTTTTCTCTACTTCATGATCGCGCGCACCTTCGCGATCGCCAGCCGCGTGGCGCAGCCCTTCTACATCATCTATGTCGCGCGCAAGATCGGCATGTCGGGCCAGACCATCGGCGAGATGTCGCTCGCCTTCCTCGGCGCCGATACGGTGATGAGCCTGGGCTGGGGTTATCTCGCCGACAAATTCGGCTTCCGCTCCAATTTCATCATCGCGCTGGTCTTCTGGATCGCCTCCACGATCATGCTGATGAGCGTGTCGTCGCCGCTGCTGCTGTTCGTCGCCTTCTTCGGGCTGGGCGCGGGCAATTCCGGCTACAATATGAGCGCCCAGAACATCGTCTTCGAGTTCGGCCATCGCGACGACATGGCGATGCGGCTCGCCTTCTCCAACACCGCCGAGAGCGTGATGAGCGCAGCGGGGCCGCTGATCGGCGGCGTGATCGCGGCGAGCTTCGGCTATTTCGCGGTGTTCTGGGTGGCGATCGCCAGCGAGGCCGTCGCGCTGGTGCTGCTGCTGGCGCTGGTCGAGGAGCCGCGCAAGAAGCGCCTCCTGCTCGAAGCCGAAAAGGCCGCGGCGCAGGAGGAGACGTCGACGACGAGCCTTGCGGCCCGCGAGGATGAAGAAGGAAATTTGTGAAAGTGGGACGCTTCTGTTGCCCGGTGCGTCCCCAACCGCGCTTGGCTAACCGAAGTTAGGCAGCGAGGGCCATTTCATTATCGTTGGCACCTGTACGAATAGCCCGATAACGGCGGATACCATACCGAGCGAAAGAACTGCCTTTACACGTCCGTCGATCCTGTTTCGCCCCCAGCAAAAGACCACTTGGAAAAGTGGGCTTGTGGTGGAGGCGCCGGGTACCGCCCCCGGGTCCGGGCCGCTTATTACGAAGCCGTTTATCGCCATAGTCGGTTTCCCGACCTCCCTAATATAGGGGGGCGGGGTTAAGAATTGAAGGGCGGGTTCCCTTGCTCTAGCGTCGCTCCGTTCGCGGCGTTCGGCGCGGTTTCATGCAAATTCAGGGGGGACACATGTCCAATTGGCCGGGCGATGCGGCGGTCTTTCCGCTCTGCATGCCGATCATCAAGCAATTCGAGGGCTTCCGCGCCGCGCCCTATCGCGATTCCGCGGGCATCGCGACCATCGGCTATGGCACGATCCTCTATCCCGACGGCAGCAAGGTGACGATGAGCGACCCCGCCATCACCGACGAGGAAGCGACCAGCTATCTCAGTTTCCAGATGAGCAAGAAGAGCGCGCAGATCGCGCCCCTGCTGCAGAAGCCCGCCAGCCTGCATCAGGCCGCCGCCATGCTGTCGCTGACCTACAACATCGGCTCGGGCGCGTTCCAGGACTCGACCGTGCTGCGCAAGTTCAACGCCGGCGACCTTCCCGCCGCGGCAGACGCCTTCCTGATGTGGGACAAGGCGACGGTGGACGGCAAGCTCGTTGTCGTCCAGGGCCTGCTCAACCGCCGCCAACAGGAACGCACGATCTTCCTGACCGCGGATAGCTGAAGCCGCGCCGGAATCGGCCTATACTCGACGCCATGCGGCAGTATCACGACCTTCTCGAATTGGTGCTCAAGACCGGCGTGGAAAAGCACGACCGCACGGGAACCGGCACGATCTCGGTGTTCGGCCATCAGGCGCGCTACGATCTCAGCGCCGGTTTTCCGCTGCTAACGACCAAGAAGCTGTTCACCAAGGCGATCATCCTGGAACTGCTCTGGTTCCTGCGGGGCGACACCAATGTGCGCTGGCTGCAGGAGCGCGGGGTCACGATCTGGGACGAATGGGCCGATGCGAGC
>Ga0265338_10006088_pt1 | contig 15493 bp, 20 predicted proteins | sample 42126metaG_FD_193579 | JGI IMG/M metagenome (GOLD analysis project Ga0265338, IMG submission 193579) | Rhizosphere microbial communities from Carex aquatilis grown in University of Washington, Seatle, WA, United States - 4-21-26 metaG | ecosystem: Host-associated > Plants > Roots > Rhizosphere... | reverse complement strand
GGTGGCAGCGAGAAGACCGGTTGGGACGGCGAACGCGCCGTGGCCGTCGCCCAGATACACCGGCAACTGTTTGAAGACGAGATCCGGGACGACGACGTCGACGTGTCCGTCATGATTGAGGTCACCGGTTGCCAGCGCCGTCGCGTTCGAGGTGCCCGAAAGCAAGACAGAGCCGAATTGGCGATTTCCTTGGTTGATCAACACCCGGCTACCTGAGCTCGCACAACTGACGGCGAGATCCGGACGCCCGTCTTCGTTCGCGTCGATGACGGCTGCGCGGATACCGCCGGTGCAGATAGTCAGGTCGGCCCGGGCAGCGAAGGTGCCCTCGCCGGTCCCCCAATAGATTCCGAGGCTCGTGCTGGCATTTTCGAACGGAACCGCGATGTCGCCGTAGCCGTCGCCGTCGAAGTCGGCGAGAGCGACGTCGAGCGCATTTTCGTTCACGGGCGGTCGGAGTAGCGGAGCCGCCTTGTACCCGGATCCGTCGCCGGGATCGGCGAAGACGCGAGGGGCGGTCTGGCGAAAGATGAGGACGTGAGTGTCGGCGTCGTTCCACGCCGTGACGATGTCGCGCCGGCCGTCACCATCGATGTCGACGAGAAGCTGGTCCTCGCTCGCGTGCCTCGGCTGGAACTGGAACGAGCTGCATCGACCGCCTGACGTTCCCCCGTTTCCGCCGACGCCTGCTCCTCCGTCCGCGCCGCCGGTCCCGGCCTTGCCGCCGCTGCCGGCGGTGCCGCCTGCCGCGCCGCCGGCTCCGCCGCGCGCGTCTGATGGAGCCGTGTCCAGCGACGCGTCTTTCGAGCCGGCGTCTGACGAATTGCCACCGTCACCTTCGGCGCGGTCGCCGCCGGCGCCACCGGCACCGCCTGACGCCGTCCCCGGTGTGTGGCCGCCGCAGCCGACGCCGACAGCGGCGATCAGGACCAGGCAAGAAAGGCCGAGCTTCGATGCAACCACGGGCTTCACAGCTTGCGCGACATTGTGCACGAACCCCCCAGTCACGGATCAGACGTCGGTGTTTCCATGGGCGACTGACCCGCAGCTCGAACCGTCACATGGCCGCCAGGCCTTTCAGGAAATTCCTGAGGACCTGATCCCCGCACTCACGGTAGTTCCGATGGTTGGGCCGGCGAAAGAAGGCGGCGAGCTCGTTCTTCGACACCGTCAGCCCGTTCTTCTGCAAGAGCGCTATGATGTCGTCGTCCTTGAGCTCGAAGGCCACCCGGATCCTCTTCATGACGGTGTTGTTGGTGACGGGAACCTCGACGGGTTGGGGCGGTCGGGTCTCGTCCTTGCCGCGCTTGTAGATGACGAGGCCATTCAGGAAGTGCGCCATCGCCGTGTCGCCGCAAGCCTGGTGGCCGTCATCGTCGTCTGTCTTGAGGAATGCCACGACCTCGGCGCGGCTGACCGCGCAGTTGCCGAGCCGGAAGATGTCGGCGAGCCCCGCGTCGCTGACGTTCAGCAGATAGCGGAGGCTTCGGAGGACGTCGTTGTGGGTCATGGCTGGCTAGTGTCCCGTCTCAGAAATCCGCCTGCATTCGGGCGCGACTGCCGCCCGCTCGCTTCGTTGCTCGTCGCTTACATACGTCCAGCATGCGCGCTCCTCGCGCCACGCGATCGAGCCGCATTCACGCCCTCGGTGCCACGGCGAATTTCTGATACAGGACACTAGCGCGGCAACCCGACCTTGAACTTCTTGCCCTTGATGCGGCCGGCGCCGAGGAGCTGTATCGCACGGTTCGCGCTCTCCCTGGCGACCGCCACGTACGAGAAGCGCTCGTGAATCTCGATCTTGCCGACGTCGCTGCCCGGGAAGCCGCCCGCCTCACCCGTGAGCGCACCCAGGATGTCGCCGGGACGCAGCTTGTCTTTGCGGCCACCCGAGATGTACAGCGTCGCCATGGCCGCGTCGGCGTGAACGGCAGACCCGGCCGTGGACGTATCGGCACGCGCCGGCTCTGGGTTTGTCGCGAGTGCCACCTGACGTTCGAGCGGCGATCCGATCGCGGCCTCGATCGCCTTCACCTTGGCGCCATCCTGAGGGCCGACCAGTGACACCGCCAGCCCCGTCTTGCCCGCGCGGCCCGTCCGTCCGATGCGATGGACGTAGATCTCCGGCTGAGACGGCAGCTCGACGTTCACCACCAGATCCAGCCCCTCGATGTCGAGGCCGCGCGCGGCGACGTCCGTGGCTACCAGCACCCGGATGCTGTGGTTGCGAAATTTCGCCATCACGAAGTCGCGCTCCCTCTGTTCCAGATCGCCGTGCAGGCTGGCGCAGCTGACCCCCGCCGCGCGAAGCGCCTGTTCGATCCTGGCGACGGTCGCCTTGAAATTGCAGAAGAGGATGGCCGATTCCGGCGGGCTCGTTCGCAGGATCGCCAGCAGCGTGCCCTGGCGACCCCTGTCGTCCACGAGGTAGGCGAGCTGGCGCACGAGAGCCCGCGGGCCGTCCGACTCGTCGACGGTCAGGCGCTCGGGATTGTGCTGATGCGTCTCGGTCATCGCGTCGATCGATGAGCCGGCGGCGCCGCGCGGATAGGTGGCTGAAAACAAGATGGTCTGCCGCGGCTTGGGCGCTGCGGTCAGGATCTTCTCCATCTCCGCGCCAAATCCCATGTCCAGCATGCGGTCGGCCTCGTCGACGACGATGGTCGCGACGCCATTCAACTTCAACGAGCCGCGCGTGATGTGGTCGAGCGCCCGGCCCGGCGTTCCGACGACTACGTGCACGCCTCTTTGCAGCGCATCCAGCTGCGGCTTCATCGGTTGCCCGCCCGAGAGGATCACGACGGCGAGGCCTGTCTCACGCCGTCCCAGCTTCCGGAAGTCGCGCGCGACCTGCGCGCACAGCTCGCGCGTGGGACACAGGATCAGGGCCTGCGGGTGGCGTTCGCCCCGCTTCAGCTTCTGCAGGATGGCCAGGGCGAAGGCAGCCGTCTTCCCCGTACCGGTGGTGGACTGTCCGATCAGGTCTCGGCCCGCCAGCAACAGAGGAATGGCGCGCGCCTGGACCGGCGTCGGCGTGGCAAAGCCCAGCTCCGCCACCACCTGACACAGGGTGGGGGAAAGGCCAAGCGCGGCGAACCCTCCGTCAACTGCGGGAACACGCGCCGAGTGATGGGTCGTCATGGACCCTGATAGCAACCGCGCAGCGAAAGTCCACGTATTTACACCGCGCGGGATCGTCGCGCGCGCCGCACCATCAGGGAAAACGGGTACCTACCACCTGGCTCAGGTTCGATGCCGGAAACTTCAGGCTGCCCACGACGCCTCTTATGCAGCCGGTGAGCCCCAGAGTGGCCAAGCGGGCTCAGTCGCCCTTGCGCTGTCTCCGAAAGAGGGCGACGCAGGTATCGCAAACCTCCAACCCCGACGCCGTAGCCTCGTCCATCGTGCGGTACGCGGGCTCTCGGCTCGCGCCGCAGAACGCAGTGGGCGACGTGTTGACCTTCCGAGGCACCATCTCCGCTGTGCGGTTGCGTGGCGACTTCGTCTCCCGGAGATGAGCGAGTGACATGCCTTCAGGCTACTCGCCTGCGAACGAACGACACCGAATATCGTCTCGCGGCGACTGAATGGATGCGTTTAGCCGGGATCAGGGGTGCCGTCGAAGTAGTTCGCGGCGTCGACGGGGCGCGGCACGCGCTGCTGACTTCGATAAAACGCCTTCCTGCTGGCGCTCAGCCGGATCAGGCTGGCGTCGAGATCGTGCTCTTCGTACAGGTGCACCGGGAGGCAGTTTCCGTCGCAAAACGCGCAGTAGACAACGCTGTCGGGCCGCCGGTCGGTCGGCTCCAGATAGTCACCGTGTAGATAGTGTCGCAAGCGCAGCACGCTCGAGCAGACCCATTCTCATCGGTAGTTCGCGGACCTTCTTGATGGCGATGGCGCAGGTGCCCACGATTCTTCACTCTTCAGTTAGCACACAAGTCGCTCGCGCGACGTCGCATCTCGCTCGGCTTCAAGCAGATAGGTGGTGGAGGCGCCGGGAGTCGAATGTGGGTCCGGTCGGTTTCGCGGAGAATGTGGAGCGATGCGAAGCGTAGATTCTGGCGAAGAATCGGGGGTTTGCGGGGACGCGGGCGGAGTGACGAACGCGCCGGATGATGCGGGAACGTCGCGTGCGTGTAGCAAGGTGGCGAGCGCGCCGATGCGCCCGGAGCTGCTTCGGATCAGCCACGAAACCCCTGCCCCGCGCCAGCGCAATCTTTCGCCGGCAAATCCGAAGTGAAGGTATGACCTCCACGTTGCCCTCCAGCGCTCCCAGCGGTCTTCACCCCGGCCTTCGCCCCTATCAGCGCGCCGCGGTCGAGGCCGTGCTGGCGGCGCGCCGCGCCGGCAAGCGCCGGCTGCTCGTCCACTTGCCCACGGGCGCCGGCAAGACCGTGATCTTCTCACACCTGGCGCGGCTCGCGCGACGGCAGGTGCTGGTGCTCGCCCACCGTGAGGAGTTGCTGGCGCAGGCCCGCGACAAGCTGCAACGCGCGCTGGGCGGCCTGGCCGGCGCCCCCGTGGTAGCCATCGAGCGCGGCGAGCTGCGCGCTCCGCCTGACGCCCGCGTGCTGGTCTGCTCGATCCGCTCGCTGCACGAGGAGCGCCTGGCAAAGGTGCTGCGCGGGCGAGACGTGGGACTGATCGTCTACGACGAGTGCCACCACGCGGCCGCCGAAGACAACCTGCGCGTGCTGCGCCAGCTCGGAGTCTTCGAGCGAACTTTCACGGGCACACTGCTCGGCTTCACCGCCACGACGTCGCGCGGCGACGGTCAGGGACTGGAGCAGGTCTTCGAGGAGATCGTCTACTCGCGCGCTCTGCCCGAGCTGATCGAGGACGGCTTCCTGGCGCCGATGCGCGGCTACCGAATCGCGACCACAGCCGACCTGCGCCAGCTGTCTTCCTCTTGCTCTTGCACGGGCCTCGACTTCGACGAGGAGCAGCTGGCCGAGGCCGTCGACATCGAGGAGCGCAACGCGCTGGTCGCGCGGTCGATCCAGGAGCTGGCGCGCGATCGTCGGACGATCGCGTTCTGCGTGACGGTGAACCACGCCCGCCACCTGGCCCACGCGCTGAACGCACTTGGCGTTTCGGCCGGCATCGTCCACGGCGCCATGCCGGGCGAGGCGCGCGCCGGGGCCCTGGCCGACTTCCGTGCGGGACGCGTCCAGGTCCTCACGAACGTGGGCGTCCTGACGGAGGGCTTCGATGATCCGGGCGTGTCGTGTGTCGCCATGGCGCGCCCCACGCGTTCCGAGGGCCTCTACGCCCAGTGCGTGGGCCGCGGCACGCGCCTCCACCCCGGCAAGGCCGATTGTCTCGTCCTGGACTTCGTCGACCTGACGGAGCTGAGCCTGTGCACCTTGCCGTCTCTGTTCGGCACGCCGCGCGACCTGGACCTGCGCGGCGGCGACGCCACCCTGGCCCGCCGCGCGTGGCTGGCCATCGAGTTCGATCGCCCCGGCTTCGAGATCGAGGCCGGCGCTGTGACCCTGGCAGAGATCCAGGACCGCGCCGCCAGGTTCGATCCCCTCACGCTGCGCACCCACGAGGACGTGCGCGCCATCTCCAGCCACGCCTGGTTCTCCCTCGGCCGCCACGGTGTCGGCCTGCACTTCCAGCGTGCGGGCCGCGTCAGCGAGGTGCTGGTCGTGCGCCGCGCCGGCCGCGGCAAGTGCTGGGAGGTCGTCATGGACGGCAGGCCCATGGAGCGGTTCTCGCGCCTGGAGGCGGCCGTCGAGGCCGTGGACTTCGAGCTCGAGCGCATGGGACCCGGGACGGTCCTGTCGGCCGCGGCGGAGGCCGTGTGGCGGCGGGCCGCGCCTCCGGTGGCTGGAGCGGCGCCCGGTCCGCGCGCCGCGAACCTCGCCGAGGCCTTGCGCCTGAGGGTGTGGCACCGTCTCCACCCGCGCGGGACGCGAGCGATCTGAGCTGCTCTGAACTAGAGAATGGAGACGGTACTCGGCAGGGTGCGGTATCGCTTCGGCGACTGCTCGCTTCGTCCCGAAGTGAGCGACCGCCGCGCCTCGCCGGCGCGACACTGCGGTATCAGACCAGCTTTACGGCGCTGGCCTGGGGACCCTTCTTTCCCTGGACGACCTCGAATTCGACCTTCGCGCCCTCTTGCAGGACCGCCCCACCCGTGTCGTTGGCGTGAACAAACACGTCCTTCCCTCCACCGTCCGGGGTGATGAAACCAAAACCCTTGGCTGAATTGAAAAACTTGACCGTACCTTTTTGCACTATGTTGCCCGTTCCTTTCCGGCTGAATGAAGAATCGCATGTGCGCAGGGAGCCCGCGCAGATGAACTGTACACGAGATCGTCGTGGCAGCCCCGGCAGACGCCCTGCACAGCTACCGCGTGCGATTCCCCGACGGAGCGGAGGCTTCCGTCCGCCGGCGGGAGTTCAGCATCTGGAGCCAGTATCGCGAGGAGGCAGCCGGCGGCCCGGACCCACTCATCGACCACGAGCCCTTCGCCCCGCACGTCATCTACCGTCGAGCGTGACGTTGAGCGTGAACGTCAGGAGCCCCATGGTTCCCCCGTGCCGATCGTCATCGAGCGGCGCGCAGCGTGACGAGGAGCTCGTCCAGCTGCCCGAACGTCTCGCGCAGCCCCTCCCCGAAGCCGATGGCCTCGTCGGTCGCCTCCTTTGACGGATGGAGCTCGTGCAGGACCAGCAGCGTCTTGCCACCCTTCTCCTCGAAGGTCACCGTGGTGACGGCCTGACCGCCCTCCCCTTCCTCATTGGTCCAGACGAGGCGCGAGGGCGGCGTCACCTCGAGGTACTTGCCGAAGAACGCCATGGTCTTCGAGCCCTCGTGGCCGAACACGAAGCGGTAACCGCCCCCGACGCGAACATCCGCCTCGCAGGAGAGCAGGGACATGCCCATCGACTTCGGCGCCCACCACTGCTTCAACAGCTCGGGCTTGGTCCACGCCTCGTAAACGAGGCGGGCCGGGCCGTCGAAGGTCCGCGTCACGACGAACTCGCGCTCGGACTTCCGTTCCACCGTCGTGGGGTTCTTCACGGGGGTGGGCTCACTTTTTCTTGTTGCGTTCATTGGTCTTCTCCCTCTGTTTCAGTTCCTCGACAACCTTGTCCAACTGGTCGAAGCGCGAGTCCCAGAGCTGGTGGTGCCGCTCGATCCAGGCCGTCTCTTCCTCCAGCCGGCGCGGACCGAGCTTGCACGTCCGCACGCGCCCGACCTTCTCCGTGATGACGAGCCCGGCCTGCTCGAGGACGCCGACGTGCTTCTTGATGCCCGTGAGGGTCATGCGGAACCTCTCGGCGAGGTCCGTGATGGAAGCATCGGCACGGCCGAGCTGCTCGAGAACGCCGCGCCGGGTGGCGTCCGAGAGCGCGGCGAACGAGGCGTCGAGGCCCGCACTGCCATACTGAACCATGTGGCTCAGTATGTAACACGCCGATCTGGGGCTCGCAAGCGCCCCTTGGGCCCCGCGCATCGGTAGCGTGAGACGCCCCGGACCAGATGATCACCGGGTTCGCGGTCAACCGCGATTCCTCCGCGCCGACTCCAATTTCCGTGGCGCTCAAGTAGGCAGTCAGGTCCCCCCGGATCCACTAGCGCCGTCCGATCGGCGCGAGCTAATCCATCAGCCGCCGCAAGCGGTGAAGCAGTTCCACCGATGCTTCGATCTCGCGCTTCCGAATCGAGACACTCTCGACGTTCACGCCCAGCGGAACGCCCTTGTCACGGGCATAGTCCCAGGCGTCGGCGAAGATTCGCTCGCAAAGGTCGACGGACGACACCAGGGGATCTGCCGCGTGACGCAGGTCATTTTCCAGCCAGCGTGGGAACGCGATGCCCAGCCATTTCATGAACGCCAGCGTCTTCTCCGAGCCGCACGGCGAAAGCGTCAGCACGATCGGCACGGGGGCCACGCCTCGCCGCCCCGCCTCGAGCGCGTAGTCCGATAGCAGCGACTTCGTCGAGGTCACGTCGTAGACGGCCTGGCTCACGAAGAAACGACAGCCCGCCGCCGTCTTGGCCAGGATGCGCGCGTGCTCGTCGCCGGTCTGCGCGTGCCGCTCGGCGATGGCGATGCCTCCTAGTAACAAACCCGGCGCGTGCTGCCGCGCCAGCGCGTACGCCTCCGTGAGGCGAAGCCTCGCTGGGGCGCGGCGGCTGGGCGCGCCGACCAGCACCGAAATGCCGGACTCCGCGGGCCGCGCCTGCTCCAGCCACCCCGCGAAGTCGGTCGCGCTGTCTCGACTGACGCAGCGATAGACGATCTTCGGCAGCGACAGGCCGCCCAGGTGGCCATGCGCATAGGCGTGCGGATCCAGCGTCGGCAGGAAGGGAAACGGCCGCGGCGTCGCCGTCCGCTCGGCCTCGTCCTGGAGGTCGTAGACAATCAGCCCATCCACCGGCAAGGCGGCCAGTCGCGCCTGTTGCTGGGCCACGATGGCCGGAAGCTCGCTGGGAGGCGTCGCCAGCTTCGGTGGCGCCAGGCCATAGAGGCAAATTCCGGCCTGGCATTCGATGATCTTGTTTCGTAGCGACACTCGATCACCATAGCGCATGCGCGCGCGGTGGCTTTGACAGGGGCATCCCGCCGACGTCCTAATCGGAGAGTGGCGAACTTGTGCTTCGAGGTACTCGCGTGTCCAGACACCGACGATCTCGACCAAGAACTTGCGAGCCGAGTCCTGCCGGTGGCGGAGCAGCAAATCGGGGAAGATGAGGCCTCGGTCAAGCGGCATGCCCGACATGCCCATCGACGGGCTCGACCCACGTCAACCGCGGTAGTGACCTGCTGGCGGAGTGGCGAACGCGCCGGATGATGCGGGAACGTCGCGTGCGTGTAGCAATGTAGCAAGCCGGCGTGACGAGGCGCCGGGGGCGGTGGAGACCGTCCAGGAGGCGATCGCCGAGTTGGACGCAGAGCGGATCGATGCCGCCAAGGCGCGTTTGACGGCGTTCGTGGCCGCCACACGGCGCGCATTTCCGGCGTAGCGAACGCAAGCGCCGGCGGTTCCCTCGTTCGATCGCGTTCATAGATCTCGCCACGATCATTCGCATCCTCGCTGTGGTAGTCGCGCAGCTCAGGACCAGAGAACGCCTCGTCCGGCACTCGGACGTATGCCGTCGTTTCGTCCGTGACCTGGACACTCTTCGTCCGCAACTCGGCAACGAGCGCGGCGCAGCGGTAGGGTGGAACTCGGTGAACTCCAACCCGCGTGTCCCAGAGAACGCCAGGAACTGTCGCGAGATCGAGGGGATCACCATCCTGCGTAAGGACGACGGTGCCCCGGTCGAAGGTCAAGCGCACGTCCCTTAGCTGAGCGAAAGACGTGCCAAGCGCGGCGCACCGATCCGGCTCCGGCAGACCTCCTAGATCGGCGTGGATGAGTCGGCGGTGGCCGGGCGAGCCTTGTTGCTTGCTCGTACTACGCTATTAGCGTTGCGTATTCATCATGGAGCGCCCGCTTCAAACCGTCGTCGAGACGGCCGAGTTTCTGGCGCGGTCGTCAAAGTTGATGTCTGACGAGCAGCGCGCCCGAGTGGTGGAGATGTTGGCCCGGGATCCCGAATGCGGCGAGATCATGCGGGGAACCGGCGGGGTGCGAAAGATCCGCGTTGCACTGGCCGGACGTGGGAAGAGCGGCGGCGCGCGCGTGATCCACTATTTTCACAGTGAGAGGCTTCCCGATTCGCTTTGACTGTGTTCGCGAAGAACAAAAGGGCCAACCTGACACTGGCGGAACGAAACGCGATGGCCTTGGTTGTCAGGGCCATCAAGCATCAGTTTGAAGGGTGAATAGCATGAGCAAGAAGGCGTTCGATTCGATCATGGCGGGCCTCCAGGATGCGCTCGCATACACCAAGGGCGACAAGACGCGCGGTCGGGCGACGGCTTTCGACGCGGGTGATCTCGACGTCGGGAAGGTGCGCGGCAAGGTCGGCCTCTCACAGGACGAGTTTGCGCGTGCCTTCGGCGTGAGCGTCGGTACGCTCCGAAACTGGGAACAGAGACGAGTTCGACCGGACGGACCTGCGCGTGTTCTGCTCACCGTGATCGATCGCGATCCGGTTTCCGTCTTGAAGGCGCTGCGAATCGGCCCGAAGAGAGCGGCGACTAAGCGTCGACGGGCGGCCTAGTCGATCGGACCCGGATACCCTACCCGGGTCCGCCGACCGACGCGTTCGGCAATATCATTAGGTTTTGTGGAGGCGCCGGGAGTCGAACATGGGTCCGGTCATTATCGCGGAGAATGTGGGAGCGATCCGGAGCGTAGTTTCTGGCGAAGAATCGGGGGTTTGCGGGGATGCGGGCGGAGTGGCGAACGCGTCGGATGATGCGGGAACGTCGCGTGCGTGTAGCAATGTAGCAAGCGCGACCACGCCCGCCGCGCTGCTCGAGGCCATCGACGCCGCGATCGCGGCTCTGGACGCTGGAGAGACCGACGATGCCAGGGCACGGTTGCACGGGTTGGCGGAAGCGGTCCGGGCCAACCCTACCAGTCAAACTTCTGTGGCGACGTCTTGGCTACCCACCCGACACCCTTGCGGGTGACCGCACCCTCGACGGTTCCGCAGCCGTTGAACGCCACTCGGTTCGGTTGCTTGCGCCATTCGGCGCGCTCGACCCGCGCCGTGAACTGCCGGCCGCCGCCTCGATCCTCCTCGAATCCGACCAGCACCACGCCCTGCGTGGGTGCTTGCTGGGGCTTTTGCCCGATTCGGACGACCCACCCATGCGCCTGACAGGTGATGGTCTCGAGGGGCATCGGGTCGAAGCCAACGCCCTCGGCGTAGGTGAGGCCATGGGCCGTCGCTACTCCGCGAACGCAACCCTCTTCGAGGGTGGTGTAGTTGTCCGTGAACGGCCCGAGGATTCGCTGAACGGTCTCGAGGACGAGTGGACAATAGTCAACGCCGCCCGTGGCCGGTCGTGATGGTGCAGGCGCGACCGTTCCGGCGCAGCTGGTCAAAACCGCTAGGAAGATCCAGCGGCTCATTTCGGGGTTGCTTGCGCCACCGGGCCGAGATGAAACACCGGCTGTGACAAAATTCGAAAATCCGTGAGTTGCATCGTTTGCATGTTTACCTCGATGTCGTCGAACCGCCTTCCGCGGAGCGTACCCACCTTGATACGCGGGACGAGTGACGACAGAAGAGCGCCGATGGCGGAGCTGTTGCACCCGAAAATGTCCACGTGCTCGACGGTCGAGCCCATCAGCACTTGAGCAACCTGCTGCGCCGTGATCCGATGCAGTGGTAGCAGAGTGACACCGTCGGTGAGAGCATGTCCGTAGTAGATGAGACGCGTATAGCGGCCGCGCGCCAACAAGCTGCCGAGCGTCTGGACGTCGGGGACAAACCGGTAGTCGGCTCGCGCGAGGTCCGAGACTTCCGTCCCCGCGAAAGCGAGCAACGCGGTTCGCAAGAGTCGCTCGAAGTTCTCGCGAACTGCGCCCGCGAACGTCTTGGGCTCGAACTGCCACGTCTGGTGGAGATTCACACCAGTACGACTGAAGAGCTTGATCTTGTTCGGCGGTACTCCGTACGCGACCAACACGGACATGCTTAGCCTCCTATCCCACAGGAGGTATCGGTTGCAAGCTAGGCCGGTTGCTAACCAGCGGCGGATTCTAAAAAATTCTGGGGAGGTGCGCCCCTGAAGGTCGGCTCAGGGCACGCATCGATTTCGGCGGAGGGACGGGAGGGCGATCTGGAACACTCACCTGCCTGAGGATCCGAAGCCGAGTGGCGAAAGCCGCATCGCGGCGCTTCAGTGATCTCACCGCGTCGGCGCGGTCGTGGCACCACGATTACCCTTGCTGTCCCCGGCTGTGTGAGTAATGTTTTACTCATCACCATGGCCCGGTTTCAAGCTCTCACCAACAACGTTCTCGACGCGGAGCTCGAGATGCTCCGCAAGCGGCTCGGCCTCGACCGTAGCCAGAAGGCCGAGCTCTTGCGTGAGGTCGCCAGTCTCGCTGCCTGGGTCGTTCGGCAGGCCGAGCAGGGACGGGAGATCCAAGCTCGAGACGCTCAGAACGTCGAGCCGCTCGTCCATCCCGCGCTGGAGCGCGTGCGTGCGCGCAAAGCGCGCCCCGTCGGGCAGTCCCTGACGCTGAGCGACAGCGAGGTCGAACGGCTGACTGCCGTGCTCGAGCGTCCGTTCAACCCGCCGGCAGGTCTTCGGGCCGTGCTCGCCAGCCTCGCAAAGGCCGGACGGCATCCTCCGAAGTTGCGGTGGAAGAAGGCCGTGGCCGCGTAGCCGATGCCAGTGCGGATCGAGGCGCTCGGGCCCGACCATCGGCCGCTCACGACCGGATTTCAGAACCAGCACTCGTCGCTGGTTGAATACCTGAAAAGGTACGCTCTTCGGCATGCCACCAAGGATCTCTTGGCCAGGACGTTCGTCGCGATCGACGACGCGCCGACCGGGCCCCGCCTGGCCGGCCATTTTAGTCTTGCGACGGTCAGTGTCGATCGGGCAGCGGCAGAGAGGCACCCGAATCTCACCCGCTTGCCCCGCTTTCCAATTCCCGGCGTTCTGCTCGCTCGGCTGGCGGTGGACACCCGCGTACAGGGGCAGGGCCTCGGGCAGTATCTATTCGAAGAGGCGCTGGGACTCACTCTGCAACTCGCCAAAGTCGGGCCGGTTGCGTTCCGTTTGCTTGTAACTGATGCGATTGACGCCACCGCCGCTCGGTTCTACGAACGGCACGGGCTCGTCCGCTTGAGCGACGAGTACCCGTGCCGCATGGTCCTCGAGGCGTGGCTGAAGAACCCACCTCCGACGATGTAGTTGTCGGGGCTGTGTAGCTTGAACAGGAATAGGTCGCCGGGGGCGACCGTGCGAAAGAGGCGGTTCCCGCCGGGCTGCCAAAAGTTGACCTCGTCGAGGTCATCTCCCGTCGCCGGCAACCGCTTCCGGAGGTCGCTGAGAAAACGGAACCAGTCCTTGTCGGTGACGGCGACGTAGGCCTTCATGGGCAGCCGATGTCGATCATCGTACTCGCATCGAGTAGCGACGGTAACGGATCCGCTGGGCCGCTCACGCTCGCAGTACCGCGGGCGTCTGCCATCACCGGCCGTCGCGCTGAAGAGGCCACCCGACGCCCGCTCGAAGCGCCCGGATCGTCCGGAATCGGCGCCCGGATCACGCCGGAATCAGTGTGCTGGGTCCCTCCGAATTTAGCGCCCGGGTCATCGTCGACCGCGTCTCTGCCTCAGCGACGAATGAACACCTCCAGCTTCGCGTCGACGGTCACATGACCGAGGCAGAGGACAGCGCCCGGAAGTTTTGGAGCGTTTGGGAATGCGCAACGTGCCGAGGAATCGCCAGCAGGATCGGAGCGGGCGCATCTCGCTTGATATCGGTGGTGTCACAGACGATATCCACCAGCCATTCATCATCAATGCTGAACTGCACGATGCCGACGTAGCGTGGCAGCACCGCGGTCATTGCCACCTTGCTCGCACGAGCAGCGCCGATCCCGAGGCGAAAGACCTCCTCCAGGTATCGGCCGGCGTGTGCGTACCTCAGATCAACCTTGAGACGATCGCGGCCGTCCTTCCCCGCAAGGAAACGCATCAGTGGCAGCAATTCGGAACCGAGGGCAATTAGATCAGTGGGGGCGAGCCGCAGCTTCGGATAGAGAGGGACGATAGCGTTCCAGATCTTACCAGGACCTTCATACTTTTCGAACCCCGGTTGGCCAGGCTTGAAGCGCAGCAGCGGCCATGTCGCATCTTTCTTCTTTGGACGCTGCCAGACAAAACGAGCATAGGGACCAAGCCGATCATCGTGCGCATAGACTCGACTCATTCCCTTTGCTCGGAGCGTGACAGAGCCGCCACCGAGAGAAATTGCGATGTCTTCCGCTGGCTCATCGTCATCGTCTTCACGGAACCCGACTACGGTGACCGCGTGCAGAGCCGCGTCGCCATCGTATCGGAGCTGCAGAATTACCGGTATACCCGACCGAACGCAGCACTTCAGCGCGAGTTTAAAAGTGTCGTGTTCGACCTCCGCCTTGAGGACCCAAGGAGAGAATCCGCTCTCCCGAATCGCGGCGAGTGTCTGACTCAGATCGAGGCCCGACAGCGCCGGCAACGGACGGTCGCTCAGCAGGTGGCGCGTAGCGGCCAGCGTAATTGCGAGTGGCGTCGGAGCTCGTCCGCCATCGGCGCGAGCTACCCTGGAAATTGCCGACCAAATGGCCGTCGTCGCACATGCGCCAACGGCCTGATCCTGTTGTTGAAAAGGTACGCCGTCGATCTGTACCTTTAGGCCTGCGATGTGCACGTTGTGCTGCGTCGCCGCCGGAGCGAAGCATCTGCGAGCCTTCGTCGACTCGTAGGGCGCGAGAACAGTCCGGCCAATTGGTGCGCTCGGTATCGGCCTGACGACGATGTATCCGAAGTAGATCGCCTGCAGCGCATCACAGCTCGCCTTGAACTCCCCGGCGCCGGCGCGCTCCAGAATCACCCGGAACTGTTCATCCGTCAGCTTCTCGGACAGGACGTGGATTCGGGTGGTCTTCGACGGCGGCGGATAGAGCGCCGTCGCGTAGTAGCCGGCGAACTCCTCCAGGTAGTGCCGGTCCACATAGGGGCTCTCGATAAGAAGAGCCTTGGCCGGACGGTCGTGACGCTTTAGAAACGCGGTGAGATAGCGAATCTGTCGGGGAATTTCCTCTGCTTCGCCCAGGGGCTCCGCCCCACAGGCCGCGCGGACCTCGGCGACGAATGTCTCCTCATCGAATGAGACGATGCGGAGCGCAAGCGGGGGCCTTCCGGCCATGCCGTTATCGCGAGCGAAGCTGCAGATCGGTCGCTGTGATGGTCTTCATCGGCGCCATCCGTTCCTCAAGCTCGCGGCGAAGGCGAAGGCCTTCGATCGCTAGCTTCTCCAGCTGCTTCGCGTCGAGCGACAGCGGCCGATTCGGAGATGCCTGGGCCTTTTTCTCCTTCACCGTCATCGAAGCCTCCCGTAGCACGATCTGTGGATACCTGCACACTTGTCAAGTGTTTTAGGCCGTATTGCGTCAGTGGGACTGAGCAGCACGGACCTCTATAGCTCATCGGCAGCCCCTCCCTGAAGATTGATTCCCAGCGCTGACCAAGCACCGCACCGGGCGTCAAGCCCAGCGCCCGCAGTCGAGGCCATCCGGTCGAATCGTCAGGCCCCCGCCAGTCACGGTGCCGCCAGCGTGCCGTCACCATGCAGCGCCACTCCGATCGCCCCGTCACCAACCGTCTCGAACCGTCTCCAGCTTCCCAACCGCCCGCGCGGACTTACCGGCCAAGGTCGCGTCCCGCTTGGGTTTCGTTCTCACTGCCTCTTAAGTTTCGACTCCCGGCGCCTCCACAATATTTCTACTAGGAAGCCGACCCTTTCTGGGTTAAGCGGCGACGGCCTTGATCTCGACCTGGCAGCCGAGGTGACCGAGACGGCGAATGAGTCGTCCGATGGCCTTGGTCTTGTCGCGACGCTCGAAG
>Ga0265338_10006087_pt1 | contig 15494 bp, 12 predicted proteins | sample 42126metaG_FD_193579 | JGI IMG/M metagenome (GOLD analysis project Ga0265338, IMG submission 193579) | Rhizosphere microbial communities from Carex aquatilis grown in University of Washington, Seatle, WA, United States - 4-21-26 metaG | ecosystem: Host-associated > Plants > Roots > Rhizosphere... | reverse complement strand
AGATTGACTTGGTGACAGATACCCGTTGCCGGAGGCACCACTTGGAAATTGCGGAATGCCTTCGCGCCCCATTTCAAAAATTCGTAGCGCTCTTGATTGCGTTCAAATTCGAGTTTCGAGTTTTTCGCCAAGGCATCCGGAGACGCGAAGTAATCGACTTGCACAGAGTGATCGATCACGAGATCGACAGGCGCGAGTGGATTCACTTTCTCAACGGGTCCTTTTTTGCTGACGATCGCCGCGCGCATGGCGCCTAAATCGGCGACCACCGGCACTCCGGTAAAATCCTGGAGCAGCACGCGCCCGGGCGTAAATTGAATTTCGTGGGTCGATTCCACTTTCGGGTCTTGCTTCACGAGGGCCTCAATGTCGCCCTTTTTGACCACTTCTCCATCCTCAAAGCGGAGCAGGTTTTCGAGGAGAATCTTATGCCCGTACGGCATGCGGTTCAAATCGATCCCGAGCTTCTTCGCGAGCGCCGGGAGAGAGTGATAAGAATAACTTTTACCGCCGATGTCGATCTTGGAAAGTGTGCCGAATGAGTTCATTCTATTCTGCCTTTCTCTTGTGATTACTAAAAATAACTCTTCGATACCCCAAAGTGAAATCACTACGCGAGATAACGCGTGGCTCCTTCATTTGGAGGATACGCCCTTAGTATCGGGCCCTTTTTCGTAAGAAAAAAGGGAATAAATGGAATATAATGTAGTAGAATGGGGAATATGTTAGACGGCATACGAGCCCTAGTTGCCTTTGAGAAAACAGGAACCGTAAGTGAGGCGGCGTCTCAATTGCGGCTGACGCAATCCGCGGTCTCAAAGAGAATTCAGGCGCTTGAGGACGAGCTCTCGTATAAACTCGTCGAGACCGACGGCAGAAAGCTGAAGTTAACCTCAAAGGCTTTACTTTTCCTGGCGAAGGCCAAACCTCTCCTGCTGGAATTGGAAAATCTGAAATTTATCGACTCCGCCCCGCAATATGCCGAATTCTCCATCGGCATTTCAGATTCGATCGCCTCTTCGTGGGGCCCGTCCCTGCTCAAGCAAGCTCTCGCCGCCACAAAGAACATAGAACTCAATATGCATGTTCACCGAAGTACACTCGTTCTCGAGAGGCTGAGACTTGGTCAGTATGAGCTGGGTCTGGTTGCGGGTCACCCCGTCGGAAATGATCTCGTCTGGTCACACTTGGCGGATGAATCCATGGTTCTGGTCGGGAGTAAGAGCCACAAGACCGAAAAAGTCCTTGCGATCGAGCCGGTTTCGGCGACTTGGAAAGAAATCGGACAAACCTGTTTGCAGCATCCACAGCTGAAGCGAAAGGAATTTGTCTACGTAGAATCGTTTTTTGCAGCGGCTCAACTCGCTAGAGAAGGCTTCGGCCAAGCTCTCGTGCCAGCGGGAGTTGCGAAGGTCGCGCGGTTTAAAAAGTCCGACACGGTTGCACTCATTCCGAATGTGACAAGGCAAATTCAGTTTGTAACGAGAAAGTCGATTCATGACCTGAAGGCGATAGCCGGATTGATCGCCTCCATGAAATCAATCGGCCGAACGCTCGTTTAAGTCCTCGACACTTTAAAGTGAATTCTCGTCTCGGGATAACGCGTGGCTTAACCATTTCGCGGAGACCGTTCTGGCCTCCTCCTAGACCAATGTCGCGCCGAAAAATCCATGATGAAACCACGTCTCGTCTGGATTCTTGGATTCCTTGGAAGCCTTACCGCCTGCGGCGCTCCGGGCAAGAGCGCGACGTATTTGGCGGCGCAAGCCGCACAAAATGTGGGCTGCAAAACTTCGCAAAGCGATATGTGGGAGAGCCTCCACAAAATCGCGGAAGACGGCGCTGACTTTCCGTCGCCCGAGGCCCTTCGTCAATCTTTGATGCAACAAGGGGCCGCTCGCGGCCTGAATGGCGCAAGATTTTCGCAATATGTTGATGATTTTATTAGTAACTATACGACGACCCTCAATGGAGTGCGCGCCACATTCGATCCGAAAACGACGGCCGACTGGCATCGTGCACTTGCTGAGATGGAAGCGGGAATCCGCGTGACGCCGGCGCATGCCGCCTTGAACGATCAGATCAAAACGTCGCTTTCAAATCTCGATTTGTCGGAGGTCGCCCTCGACGCGGCTTGCGCGCAACCTCAGCCCTCGACACAGCCTCAGCCGACTCCGACCCCGCCAGGAACCGTATGGGATGAACTCAAAGCCACCCAAACTCCGGAAGTTTATGGCGCCCGCCGCGTGATCGCCGTCGCGTATCAGAGTTGTGATGTTTTGTCGCTTGCGCCGATGACCTCCAAAACGCCCGACATCCAAGGCATTAAAAACGCCGTCGGCGCCCGCCCTGACGGCGGGAATATCCGCTCGATCTCGAGTCTGCCGGCTCTGTTGTCGAGCGATTATTACTACGCAACACCCAAGGCGGCGAAGAGTTCGTGCTTCAAGGTCGCGAACGATCCGTTGATTTACAATTTCGGGGGCAAACCTTATGTCACATCGAGCAGCCCCTACAATTTGGACATGTTCACGCATACAAACGGCGGCGGACCGACTTTAGGAATCGACTGCTCTGGGTTCGTGTTCTCTTCGTTGGCAATGGCAGGTTTGAAAATCAGTTCCGACCCGAAAGTTTTGCTTAAGGCTTCGTTGGTAAACGCCTACGGCTCGAGCGCTTTTAAAGAACCGCAAAACAACGGCATGACGTGCTTGCAAAAGATTTCGGTGGATGCACAGACATCGATTCTTCCCGGAGATATTGGCGCGATTGACGGTCACGTCATCATGATTGATGCAATCGGCGCGGATCCCTTAGGCTTGGCGCGCGCGAAGTCATTGTCTGATTGTACCGCGTCGGTACTGAAGTCGTCCGGTTTTGACTTCACCATTGCGCAAAGTGCAGCCGTCAAAAATGGTATCGGTATCAACCGTATCCGAGGTGTGGATTTTATGCCGGCGAGCGCGACGATCTCGAACGGCTTTGTCGCGTATGCGGTCGCGGCGTGCCGGGCCAAGTTTGGGGCTTCGCCGAATTTGTCTTCGCCTTCATTTTCGATTGTTCGGCATTTGAAGACTCCGGACTGTATGGCACCGGCGCCTTTGACGTTCTCCCATGACGATTGTGTGGCTTCCTGCGCGGCTATGGACTAGGCGGGGCTACTCAGAGGATTAACTCTGCCCGGGCAGAGTTAAACCTTCCACGCACACGACTTCAGGCAATCCCAAGCGGTCTGCAACCCCGCGCAAATCCAACTCCACTGCCCGCAAAGCGATCCAACCGGGGTCCGCCACTGGCGCGCCTCCATATAGAACATCTCCGAAAATCGGACATCCGTGTCTCGACATCTCAAAGCGCAGCTGATGCGGACGTCCGGTCACCGGAACGAGCTCCCACCGTGTGAGTTTCGGATGTCCGCCAGCCGGCCGGATATCACCCGCGCCGCCGCGGGAACCTTCGCCTGTCCGGCGCGCCAAAGTCTTCGATGCCTTCCCATGATCCGCAATAAACGCCCGCTTCTTCCCGCGCTCGAGCTTACATGTCCATTCCATCCATCCCGAGTCCTGGATATTGTTAACTGCATCCGGGATCCCGGATTTTTCCGTCAGCGCTTCATACAACTTGCGCACGCGCGCGTGCTCGAACCATTCCTGCGCCAGCCGATGCGCTACAGGCGTTTTCGCCCACACTGTCAGGCCGCTCACTTCAAAATCCAATCGATGCACGGGATATATTTGCGCGTCTACCTGTTTCTGCAACGACCGGCCCAAACAGGGGCGCGGATCATCCACTAAGCGGGCCGGCGTCGTGAGCCAGCCGTGGGGCTTGTCGACGATTAATAGCGATTCGGTTTCAATTAAAATTTGGATGGGCACGCCACATCGCTAACACCCCCTCAAAGTCCGCTCAAGCGTAATTTCTCCGCTTGTAAGAACAAAGCCCCGCCGGTACACCCGTTCCATGAAATTCATTCTCGCGCTCCTCGTGACCCTGACCGCCCACGCCGAATCCGAAAAAGGCGGTGAAGACTATCACCCGATGACCAATCTCAGCGAACAAAAGGATAAGAGTGCGGCAGTCGACAAAGATGAAAGCGACATCCTCCAGCGCCACCGCCCGTTCTACTTTGCGTACGGCCACGACACCTCGAAACTCCAACTCAGTTTCCGTAGCCCACTCGTGCGCACCTGGCCGCTATATTTCGGGTACACGCAGCTTATGTTTTGGGCGTTGCAAGCCGATTCAAAGCCGTTTAACGACCTGACGTTTAATCCCGAACTTTTCTATCAATTGAAAACTCCAAGCTCGGGCATGTTGAAGTCTATCGACTTCGGGATTTTCAGCCACAACTCGAACGGAAAAGCCGGCCCGGCCTCCCGCTCGTACAACAATTCTTATGTTCGGGTAAATTTCGAAAAGGAACTCAAACACTGGATCGCGCGTTTCTCGGTGCAAGTGCAGGATCTCTATAATTTCGATCCCGGCAACGAAGACATTCAGGACCATATCGGTCCTCTGACCCTTAATCTCAGTTTTATTCAGCTGTTCGACGGATGGATCGACAAGAGCGAATTCTCACTTCAAGCTTTTCCCGGCGGCAAGTTTGCCAACCACTGGGACTACGGCGGCTATCAAGCGTCGCTTTCATTTCGCCTCGGCGGCGTGAACATCGTCCCGGCCTTTTACCTCCAGTACTACAAGGGCTTTGCTGAAACTTTGCTCAATTATAGCCAACGCGTCGACGTGTTTCGCGCAGGAATAATTTTCTAGATCTGGTACGTCGCTTGCTTCGTTCGAGAGTGTCAACCACTCGAAAGGAGCTCTGTATGGAAACTCGAGATCCGTCCCTTCGTGGCCCAGCTACATTCAATATTGAAGAGTCTGCCCGCGATTCACTCTCGGTGCATTGGCGCGCCGTATTCGCCGGCCTCTTCGTGACCTTTCTCGTCTACTTAATGTGCATGAGTTTGGGTTTAGCCTTCGGGGCTGGCGCTATTAAGGAAGCGATTCAGTCCGATGAATCCCTGCGCGGAATCGCCATCGGTGCCGGCGTATGGACCTTGGGCAGTGTGCTCGTGGCACTCTTCCTCGGAAGTTATGCCTCGGGCCGGGTCAGCGGCATCATCGCGACGCGTGTCGGCTACACGCAAGGTGCGGTGATCACCTCCTTGTTTTTCATCGCGATGCTCACTCAAATCGGATCGACCGTGGGCTTCGCCGCACGTGGATTGTCGAGTCTCTCCGCAAGTGCGGTTTCCTCGACCCTCAATGGTGTAGCAAGAAATCCACAACTCCGCGCCGTGATCGAAGACAATATCTCCGATTTGAAAATTGACACGCAACCGTCCGCGATGAACGGCCTCGTCACGCGTCTTCTCCGCGGCGACACGGATTCGGCAACAAAATTTCTTGCGGCACAAGCCAAAGTTTCGCCCGCGATCGCCAAGGCCCGCATTGACGCGATGTCGGATCAGTTTAAAATCGTCCTTACGCAAATCAGTGAGCGCGCGGCTAGTGCGGCAGCCCGTTTGGGACTCACCGCTTTCGTCACGATTCTCCTCGGCACTTTGTCCGCAATGCTGGGTGGAGGCACGGGAGCCTTAGTCAACTTACGAAAACCCATTGATCGCGTCGACGTACGCGCATTGAGGCAGCCGGCGTACAGCACTTAAGGCGTCTGTCCCCTGTTGCCAGCGGCGAAAACGAATTGTAGAGTGCCCATCTTATGCAAAAGGGCACTCTACAAATCTGTCTCTCGGAAGCTTGGGGCGGCCTCGAAATGGTCGCCTTCGAAGTTGCACTGAAAATGAAAACCAATGGCCACTTCGTGACCACCGTTTGCCCGCCCGGCTCCCCGCTCGAAAAGAATCTCCAAAAAAACGGGCTCGAGACCATTCCGCTTAAACGTAAAAACAAGTACTTCTGTGTCGGGAGCATCCGCACGCTCCGCCGCGCGCTGAAAACCGGGCGCTACTCAGCGGTTCTCATCGAACAAATGAATGAACTTTGGCAAGTCGTGCCGGCGTTGATCGGCTTGAAACACATCCGCCTCGTCGGAATCTCACACACATTTCTCGGAATTTCGAAAAAAGATTTTCTCCACCGCTGGCTCTACAGCCGTTTGAATAGCCTGATCGCGCTTACTGAAATTCATAAGCAGAACCTTCTTGCCAAATTACCGGTCAAGCCCGAGGCGATGCAGATCATCCCCAACGCCGTCGATACCGAAAAGTTTAACCCCCATAAACGCAGCGAGAGTTTCCGCCGGCAATATGTAAAGCCGGAAGAACTTTTAATCGGTGTGGTGTCGCGCCTCGACCTCGGAAAGGGCGTGATGGAAGTCGTGCACGTCGGCGACTTCCTCAAGAAATGGAAAATCCCTTATAAGATAATTGTTGTCGGAAGCGAAACAGCCGGCGAAGGGGGTGCGAAAGCGATTCTCGAAAGGGAAATCTCTGAGCGTGGCCTCACCGGGCATGTTTTACTCATCGGACACCGCTCCGATATTGAAACGATTATCGCCTCACTCGACGTGCTGCTGATGCCCTCACCCACCGAAACCTTCGGCCGCGTGCTGATTGAGGCCATGGCGTCCGGCGTCGCCATCGTGGCTTCAAACGGTGGAGGTGTCCCGAATATTATCAATAATGATCAAAACGGCCTGCTGGTGCCCGCGTTGTCAGCAGAAAGTATGGCTAAAGCCATTGCCACTTACTATGAAGATCCCGCAAAGCGGCAACGCTTGGCTCAAAACGGTTTGGCCTGTGCGAGTGACCTTTACGACTACCGCAAGTTGGACCAAAAACTTTATCACATTCTCGGCCTCTGCAATTGACAATAATCTGACCGCTTAAATACACTCCGCCGACAAACGAGGTCTATATTATGCCTTTGCGCTTGAGTGCTCCCGTCAGCGGCCATGTTGTGGCGATCGAGAATGTTCCGGATCTTGTCTTCGCACAAAAACTCGTCGGTAACGGCATTGCAGTAGACCCGACCTCGCATATTTTGGTCGCTCCTTGCGACGGCAAGGTGGTGCAAATCCACTCGGCACAACACGCGCTGACGATCGCGGCTCCGAGCGGCGAGCAAATTCTCATGCACATCGGCCTCGATACGGTTCAACTTAAAGGCAACGGCTTCAAAACCAAAGTGTCGGTCGGTCAAGCGGTGACCAAAGGTCAACCGCTGATCGAATTTAATTCCGATCTCATTGCGATGAAGGGCAAATCGCTCCTGACGATGATGGTCGTCATGGGCGACACTTCGATCCGGCCGCTGAACATCGGCGCGCTCGTCACAGCCGGCCAGGATGTTTTGGTGGAAGTCGCTCCCGTGAACATGGCCGCCACTCTCGCAAACAGGGGCAAGCAACCGATTGCTGAATCTCCCGAAGTCAGCGCCATCTTGCCGACGGGAATGCACGCCCGCCCGGCCGCACTTCTGGTCAATCTCGCCAAATCTTTCACTTCGAATATTGAAATCATCACTCCGCGCGGAGCCGCCAACGCCAAGAGCGTGGTGGGAATCATGGGACTCGAGATCGCCAATGGTGAGGGCATGATCTTCTTCGCCGAAGGTCCCGACGCGCAAGACGCCGTAAATGCACTTGCCGATTTTATCCGAAACTTTGTAGACGCCGCTCCTGCACATGCCGCACCGGCGACGACCCCTACCCGCCGCGCCAGCACCGACAAATTACTCGTCGGCGTCGGCGTTTCGCCCGGCCTGGCGATTGGCCGCGTGGTGCGCTTGACCACTCAAAGCTTCCACATCCGTGAAGCGGCTGTCGGCAGCCCCGCACAAGAGCGCACCGACTTGCTCGGCGCCATCGAAAGTGCGACGGCGGATCTCCGCGACTTGCGCAACCAAGTGAAGGCCCAAGCGGATGCCTCGCAGGCCGCGATCTTTTCAGCACATGCCGAATTGCTCGAAGATCCCACGATTATGGATCTCGCCGTCAGTTTGATCGATCAGGGCAAATCCGCGGCGTTTGCGTGGAATGAGGCGATCATGGTTCACGCCGACCGCCTTGCACATTTGAACAATGAACTCATGGCAAATCGCGCGAACGATTTGATCGACGTCGGTCAACGCGTGTTGCGCGTGCTCTTGCCGTCGATCGAAAACACGATGCCAAAATTCGGCCCCGAATCGATATTACTCGCCGACAATCTCACGCCGTCGCAAACGGCCCAGCTGGACCGCAATCAAGTGTTTGCATTCGCCACGGTGAGTGGCGGCGCGACGTCGCACGTTGCGATCTTAGCGCGCTCCTTGGGGCTTCCCGCACTCGCCGGCATGGATCCGAAAATCCTCGACCTTAAAGAAGGCACAGAAGTCATCGTTGACGGCGATAAGGGCGAAATGCGGCTCAACCCGACGGCCGAAGAAAAGAAAGCCATTGTCCAACTCCAACAGCAACAACTTGCGCGCCGCCAGGAAGCTCTCGCTTCGGCCTTTAAGCCCGCTGAGACCCGCGATGGCAAGCGCATCGAAGTCGCCGCCAATATCGGCAACGTCAATGATGCCAAAGAAGCGGTGGAAATGGGCGCCGACGGCGTCGGCCTCCTCCGTTCGGAGTTCCTATTCTTGGAGCGCGAGCGCGCGCCGACCGAAGACGAACAACTCCATATTTATCAACAGATCGCCGACTTGCTCCCCGGCCGCGCCCTGATCATCCGCACTTTGGATGTCGGCGGCGACAAACCGTTGCAGTACCTGCCGATCCCGCACGAGGAGAATCCGTTTCTCGGCATTCGCGGTATCCGCGTGGGCTTTATGCACGAAGAGATTCTGCGCACTCAGGTGCGCGCGATTTTGCGCGTGAAGTCTTCCGCGAAACTTCAAATTATGTTTCCGATGATTTCAACGATCGAAGAATTCCGTAAGGCGAAAGCCATTGTCGAAGACGAGCGTCAGAAGCTCGGCGCTAAAGCCCTTCCGCTCGGAATTATGGTGGAAGTGCCGAGCGTCGCCCTCACCGCTGAGATATTCGCAAAAGAAGTCGACTTCTTCTCGGTCGGCACCAATGATTTGACCCAATACACTTTGGCGATGGACCGCGGACATAAAGCCCTCAGCAAACAAGCCGATGCACTTCATCCCGGCGTATTGAAATTGATCGAGCTGACCTGTAAGGCCGCTGAAAAACACGGCCGCTGGGTCGGCGTCTGCGGCGGACTCGCCGGCGACAGCCGTGCGGTAGCCATCTTGATCGGCCTCGGCGTGACGGAACTCAGCGTGAGCGTTCCCTCGGTGCCGACGATCAAGTCGCAAGTGCGTGAACTCAAAATGAGTGATGCGCGCACTTTGGGCGAAAAAGCCCTTCACGCTGCGGACGCACAGGCTGTCCGCGCACTGACTGAGGATTTGAATTCTAAAAAAATCAATAAGGGGTTGGCTAATGTCGTTTCTGAAAACGTCGTTCTCGTTCCTACAGAAAATCGGTAAAGCATTAATGCTCCCGGTGTCGGTTCTGCCGGCAGCGGGCATGCTGCTGGCGATCGGCAGTGCGCACTTCACGATCTTGCCGACCGCACTCAGTGATCTAATGGCACAGAGTGGTGGCGCGATCTTCGGCAACTTGGCGCTGATCTTCGCGATCGGTACCGCGCTCGGACTTGCCGCCAATGACGGTGTGGCTGCGTTGAGCGCCGTCGTCGGTTGGGCAGTCATGCTGGCCACGATGGGCGTTTTCGGTAAACTCTTCGGCATCGAAGTCAAACCGATCATGGGTATCGACACCATCAATACCGGTGTTTTCGGCGGTATCGTAATGGGCGGTGTGGCTGCGGGCTTGTTCAACCGCTTCTATCGCATTGAACTTCCGGCCTACCTGGGATTCTTCTCGGGCAAACGCTCGGTACCGATTCTTACGGCGGGTGCCGCAATCGTAATGGGCGCAGTCATGAGCGTGTGCTGGCCCCCGATCGGCAATGCGATCTCGAGTTTTTCGACTTGGACGGCAAAGGGAAATCCGGCTGAGGCGTTCGCCCTCTATGGTTTTGTCGAGCGTCTCCTGATTCCGTTCGGCCTTCACCACATCTGGAACGTCCCATTCTTCTTCGAATCTGGTACGTACTTGGATCCGAACACCGGCAAAATGATCACCGGCGAGCTCGCACGCTACATCGCGGGCGACCCAACGGCCGGAAACTTGGCTGGCGGTTACTTATTTAAAATGTGGGGACTCCCCGCTGCCGCTTTGGCTATGTGGCGCATGGCCCGCCCCGAAAACCGCGCGAAAATCGGCGGTCTGATGATCTCGGCCGCCCTCACGTCCTTTGTGACCGGTATTACCGAGCCGATCGAGTTCTCCTTTATGTTCGTCGCACCTCTGCTCTATTTGTTCCATGCGATGCTCTCTGCCGCCGGATTCGCTTTGTGCGTCATCCTTGGCATCAAGCACGGCACAACGTTTTCACACGGTTTGATCGATTTCATCGTGCTGTTCCCGCAATCGCACCGTGCCCTCTGGTTCTTCGTGCTCGGCCCGATTTGGGCAGCGTTCTACTATGGACTGTTCTGTGTCGTAATTGCGAAGTTCGACCTGAAAACTCCGGGCCGCGAAGTGGACACCGAAGCTTATCTCGAAGAAGTCGGCGAAGAAGGTATGGCCGGCGACTTGGTTGTCGCCTTCGGCGGTGCCGCGAATATCCTAAACCTCGACTCCTGCATCACCCGCCTGCGCGTGAAAGTGGCCGACAATCAAAAGGTCGATACATCCCGCTTGAAATCTTTAGGCGCAACGGCCGTCATGACGGTCGGCGACGGCGTGCAAGCGATCTTCGGTACGCGCAGCGAGAATTTGAAAACGGATATGGAGAAGTATCTCGCGAGCGGCAAAGCTCCGCGCGCGCCGCAAGCGAGCCGCACACCTGCTTCTGCGGCAAGCGCACCGGCCGCAAGCACGGTTTCGCGCGCTCCGGGTAAACAGTCTGCGTACGTGGATGCCGCCGGCTTGCTCCACACCCTCGGTGGCCGCGAAAACATCGCGTCGGTCAACAGCGTGGCGATGAGCCGCGTGCGCGTGCAGTTGAAAGATACGCGCGCACTGAACGCCGACACTTTGGCGAAACAAGGCGTGAAAGGGACGCAGTTGATTCAGCCCGGATTGTATCACTTGATCGTTGGCGATCAGGCGCCGCAAATCGCGGCGGAGCTTCAACCGTGATCGAATCCTCTTGCCATTGCGGTGCGGTTCAACTTCGGATTGAAGCTGAACCTCCGTCTACCTTGACCTCGTGCAATTGTTCGATTTGCCGTCGATACGGAAGCCTAATGGCTTATTTTTCCTCCACCCAAGTTAAAGTCTTGGCGGCTGAAGATGCGACTGAGCGCTATGTTTGGGGCGACAAGATGCTCGCCTTTGTCCGCTGCGCGAAATGCGGCTGCTTAAGTCACTGGGAGGGCCTGGATCCGAATTCATCATCGGATCGTATGGGCGTGAACTCTCGGCTCTTCACCAATCTCGATATCTCGTCGATTCGTGTGCGCCGTTTTGACGGAGCAGATACCTGGAAGTTTTTGGACTAAAGCGGGCGACACTATACCGTTGCATCAGGCCCCTGCTTGCCCCAACCTTAGCCAACGCTGATTTTGCGCCCAGGACTATTTCAGAAATTGCGCAGCGTACTTCTTCCCCGACTCAACTCCGGGCTGATTGAACGCATCGATGCACATATACTCGCCTAATTGAGCGATGCACATTTGCCAGAGCATAAAGCAAGCGCCGACGGTTTTTTCATCGAGGCGCTCCATCGATATAAGCGAATGGGGAATTTTGACATCTTCGAGTGAACGTGCGAAGGCCGTCGCCTCAGCCCCGATCACTTTTCCGAACGTCACGGACTTGCCAGCAAAGGGCATGGTCGGAAACAGCGAAGGCGTGAATGCGGCACTCTCTGCCTCTTCGGAACGTACGCGCGCCACAAACACATACTTATCCCGCGCACCTTCCATCAGTTGTTGGACCAGCGAATGTTGATCGCGCGGCCCCAAGCAAGGCATCGGCGTGCTCGCACGCGGAGCCTCAACGCCCTTGCGATTCAACTTCTTTCCGAGCGACTCGCCCCAAAGCTGCTGCCACCACTCACCGAATTTGTTTAGGCCCTCGGAGTAGGACCACATCTGCGTGATCCACTCGCCGCGCTTCCACGACTCTAGAATTTCACAGCTCATTTGCGACACGAGTTCGACATTATCCAAAGCCCAGCGCGCGCCTTCGCGGAACGCCGCAACGTTTTGGCCCATCAAGGCTGCGGGCAACATTCCGACCGCGGTCAGCACGGAGAATCGTCCTCCAACGCTCACGGGAATCCACAAACACGGAATGCCCGTCTTCTTCGCCCAGGTCTGCAGAGGACCTTCGCCAGGGCTTGCAATCACCGTCACTTCGGAATTTTTCAACCAACCTGCGTCGACTGCATTCAAGCGTTCCACCCACGCCAGTGTTTCCAGCGTGTTGCCGCTCTTTGAAATAACAATGACATGGCGGTCGCGCCATTCGGGACTACGCAGATCGCCGAGCTTGCGCCAGCTCATCGGATCCGGAGACTCGAGAAAGTGGACATCGGCTTTCGCACGCACACCTAAAGCTTGCACGAGCACTTGCACGCCCAAACTCGAACCGCCGATCCCAATCACTAAAATTTTTGAACAGGGTTTTGCGGACTTTGCACGATCTAGAATCGCTTGCCAATCGCTGTCCATATCGACCAGCCGGGGAAACCCGATCTCGGGCCGCGCCAAGACGGAGCTCCAGCTGTCATTCAATTTCTTCATCAACTCCGCATTCGGAGCCGCAGCCGATTTTAATTCAAGCATATGGGCCGGAGCATACCGCCCCAGCCCACTGCAATCAATCCCCCCCTTATAAGGAATTACTCGAATTCAACAATGCCACTGCCGTCGGACCCAAGCTCGACAAGCTCATGTCACATTGACGGCCTTTCGCTCCGTTTCCGCAGGGATTATCAACATGCGTCCAGCGCACGTGATCATTAAATCCGCCGGGAACGGCACGCGCCAAACTACGGTTACGGACGGCGATATCCATGCGCGTACCCGCTTTACCTGCAAAAGCTCCCCCCGTGTCCTCGATAATTCCGAGAAACGTGTCCTTTGGCAGATATTTAAACTTTTGGCGATAGCCAGGAAATGTTCGGTCAAAGCCTTTCGTGTGAATCAGCATCAAACATCGTTGATCTTCACGATTACACGCGCTGCCGAATTTTCCGTACTTGTCCGCCGCGAGTGTGATCGGGCGGCCATTTTTTATCGAATCCTCGACCGAATTGATGCGTTCCGAAAATAAGTCGAGACCTCCACCTTCCATCGCATTGTTGATGTCAGGATCATAGAAGGTCACGCGCGCGCTGTTCACATCAGACAGCGGCTCTAGCACCAAACGTAGATCGGGCGGGATTGCATTTTCAGGGACCGTTACTCCTTTCACTTGGTTTCCCTGATTGATCGACGTGATCGCCGGCGTCGTTGTTTCATCAAATTGGTCAGCGCCAATGCTGGCGTGAGAAATTGAAGAAACAAAAGACAGCGCGCACGCCGCAAGAATATGCCTTGCAGGCAATTTCATCAGTACCTCCAGTTGTTACCTGCAGGGAGACATTGCGAAATGGGTTCCGGCCCTAAGTGACTGGAATTTGGTTTTGGCACAGGTAGGCTTTTCCAGTCCCTGCCGCGAATTGTCTCTGAGATTAATGCTTTGAATTCAGGAGCTTGCGCCGGTGATCCCGGCTACCCATATGGTATTCGATTTGAGCCATGGAATACTTATGCTCGCTGGCGATCGGACAGGCGAGCCGCGCGAGATGAAAGTGTGAATTTTTTTCACCTTGGCAGGGCCGCTCCACACAGGACTCGCACGCCGGCTGAAAATCCAATTCACGGACTTCCGGAATACGGACCTTAGTTAAGAAAACTGCACGATACGCAAACCACAGTCCGAATTTCGGATGAATATCAATTCCGAGAACCGACGGACGCGAAATATTTAGGTATCGGCCAAGCCGTTGCAAAGGCAGGACGAGCTTCGGATTCGGAAACGCGAGCACGTAGTCTTTGTCTCCGATCACTTCGCGGGCAAACCAATCCACGCGTAAACGCGCGTGATCGTCAATCGGGTGTCCAGAATCCGTCACAGGCAAAACGTCCCACATCCGGCGTCCGCCATGGCCAAAGAGTCCAAAATGCCAGTCGTGATATTCGGCCGGAAAGAACGCGCGCAAATCGTTCGGCAACCGCGAGATCGCACTCGCACCATATATATTGAGGCCGGAGTCTGACATTTGTTGCAGGCCATGGTCCATAGCCGATGACTCTAGCACTAAAGAGCGCGGGCTGACGAGTTTGATGTTGAAGCAGGAGCGGTGTGCGTCGCGAGAGCATTGGCTTCAGTCGGACTCGCTTTCTTAAAGTCCGACAACTCCTTATCTACGTTCTCTTTGATTTCAACCTTCGTGAGCACCAAGTACACGCAGGGCACCACAAACAGCGTCAAAACCGTCGAGGCCAAAACACCGCCGATAATCGCGACCGACATCGGAATTGTCGTCTCAGCCCCCGGGCCCCACGACAGCGCTTCGGGTAACGCGGCGGCAATTGTCGCGAACGATGTCATCAAGATCGGACGTAACCGCACGGGGCATGCATCAATCAGTGCTTGCAGTGCCGTCTTGCCCTGCGCCCGATGCACGTTCGTAAAATCGACGAGCAAAATTGAGTTCTTCTTGACGATGCCCATCAACAAAATGAATCCGATCAAGCTGTAAATGTTCAGCGACTGGTGAGTCACCAACAAGCCCAACAAGGCGCCCGAAACGCTGAAAGGGAGCGCCATCAAAATTGAAATCGGTTGGATAAAGCTATTGAACTGCGACGCGAGCACCATGTACGAAACCAAAATTCCGAGCAACATGGCAAAGATCAAAGAATCAAACGACTCTTTGAAACTTTGTGCGCTACCCGTCATGCGCATGTAGTACCCCGGCGGCAGCATTTTTTTGCCGAGATCCTGCACGTACTTCAAAGCCTCTTGCTGATTGTGTCCGGGCGCGACGTTTCCATACACGGTAATCGCGCGCGAGCGGTTCAAGCGCGAGATCTGTTGCAGCGCGGGTTCCTCAACCACATCGACGAGATCCGCGAGCGGAATGACTTCGCCCCGATTATTTGGAATCTTGATATTGCGTAGCTGATCTTTCTGATCGCGCTCATCGGGCGGCAAGCGCACCTCAATTTCGTAGCGGTGACCTGCCTTCGGGTATTCCACCTGCCCATTCAAAAGGGCGCCGCTGAAGAGCGTGTTCATCCCCTGCGCAACCTGAGTCAACGAAACGCCGTGATCGGCGATCTTCTTACGATTGGGCCGCGCATGCACTTCAGGATTGCCCTCTTGGATATCGGTGTTGGTCTCTGTGACAATCCCGCTGTCGTCGAGTTTGTCCATCATGTCTGCCACAAGATCGTATAGC
>Ga0265338_10006086_pt1 | contig 15494 bp, 11 predicted proteins | sample 42126metaG_FD_193579 | JGI IMG/M metagenome (GOLD analysis project Ga0265338, IMG submission 193579) | Rhizosphere microbial communities from Carex aquatilis grown in University of Washington, Seatle, WA, United States - 4-21-26 metaG | ecosystem: Host-associated > Plants > Roots > Rhizosphere... | reverse complement strand
AAATCAGCAACTCCGGTTTGTGCACCATCGCCACGGCAAGCGACAAGCGCTGGCGAATGCCGAGCGGCAAATTATCGGGCATCGCATCGAGCACTGCGGCCAGACTAAACCGCTCAACCATTTCGGAAACGCGCGCGGGAATCTCCATTTCCGGCACCGCGAACAGCCGGGCGTGCAGCACGAGGTTTTGCTGCACCGACAATTCCGAATACAACGAAAATCCCTGCGACATGTAGCCGACGCGCCGACGCGTGGCGATGTCCTTGGGATTGACTTCGTGCCCGAGCAACGATGCGCGTCCCTCGGTAGCCGGCAACAAGCCGGTCAGCATTTTCATCGTGGTGGACTTGCCGCAGCCGTTGGAGCCGATAAAGCCAAAGATCTCGCCGCGCCGGATGCGAAAACTGACGTGATCCACTGCAGTGAAATTGCCGAAACGCTTGGTGAGATTCGTGGCTTCGATGGCAATCTGGGCATTAGCTTCCGACGTGAGCGGTGGAATTGTGACGGTGCGATGGCCGCGTCGTCGCTCTTCCGGCAGCAGCGCGATGAACGCTGCATCGAGCGATTGACTTTTGGAACGCGCAAGGAGTTCGGCGGGTGAACCGGTGGCCATGACCTTGCCGGCATCCATCGCCACCAGCCAGTCGAAGCGTTGCGCCTCGTCCATGTATGCCGTGGCCACGATCACGCTCATGCCGGGGCGATCGTCACGAATGTGTTTGATGAGATCCCAAAACTGCGAACGCGCCAGCGGATCAACTCCAGTGGTCGGTTCGTCGAGAATCAGCAAATCCGGGTCGTGAATCAGCGCGCAGCACAAGCCCAGTTTCTGTTTCATTCCGCCCGACAATTTGCCAACCGGCCTCGAAAGAAACGGCGTCAGGCCGGTGCTGCGTGTGAGTTCGTCGATCCGGCGGCGACGTTCCGCGGCATCGTGACCAAACAAGCGTCCGAAGAATTGAAGATTTTCTTCAACCGACAAAGTGGGATAGAGATTTTTGCCGAGACCTTGCGGCATATAGGCGATATGCGGGCAAACCTGCTCGCGATGACGGGCGACTGCCATGTCGCCGCCTAAAACTTCGACTCGTCCTTGCTGAACCTTACGAGCACCGGCGAGTAGCGCCAGCAGACTGGATTTTCCCACGCCATCCGGGCCAATCAATCCCACCATTTGCCCCGCTGGAATATCCAGGATGACCCCGGCGAGTGCGACAGTTTTACCGTAATGCAAACCGACATCCATCAGACGGGCGACGGGCGCGGAACTGTATGGCGCCGGATTCATTCCGGCACCTTGATCGCCAGATTCGCCGGCCACTTTGCTTTCGCATCGAGTTTAAGCCACGCCACGCCGGGCAAACCCGTTTTGACCAATTTCAAATTTTTTTGCAACAGTTCGCGACCGAACTGCGCCTTGACGCGAAACATCAGCTTCTGTCGTTCGCTCGCCGTCTCCACGGTTTTGGGCGTGAACTGCGCGACCGTGGCGACATAGGACACCTGCGCTGGAATCACATATTGCGGCGCCGCGTCCAAGATTACGCGCACCTCGCTGCCCAACGCCACTTTGCCCACCGCCGTCTCGGGCAGAAAAAAGGTCAAATAAACATCGCCGAGATCAACCAAGTTTAGAACCTTGCCGCCGGGCGCAAGAACTTCGCCGGGTTGGGCGACGCGATATTGCACGCGGCCGTCGCGCGGCGATTTGAGTTGGCTGTCCGCGATGTCAGCCTCAATGCTGGCGACGGTCGCCTTGCTCGCCGTCACGGCGGAGTTGGCTCCGACGACCTGAGCTTGCGCGGCCTTGATCGCCGCCTGGGCGGCAGTCACCTGAGCTTGTGCCGCCGTCACTGCGGCTTCGGTGCCATGCAAACTGGCGCGATCATCGTCGAGTTCCTGCAGCGTTGCCACGCCATTGGTGGATAGCGTTTTGGTGCGTGAAAATCGCCGCTGGGCAGCGTCAAGTTCAGCTTGGCGCTGGGCGACCGTGGCCTGTGCGGCAACCGTGTCGCTCTGCCGTGCGACCACCTGGGCTTCGGCACTCGCCACAGAGGTTATGGCCTGTTGTGATTGGGCACGAGCCGCGTCGCGCTGCGCGTCGAGCACGTCGACTTGCATCTGCGCCAGGGTTTGCCCGGCCTGCACAAAATCGCCCTCATTTACCATGATGCCCTGAACGCGTCCGGCGAGCTTAGTGGCGATGTCAATTTCGGTGGCCTCTACGCGTCCGTTGCCGCTCACAAAACCAACGCCTGGACCGGACGGTTTTAATTTGAGCCACAGCACCACCGCTATTACCAGCACGGCGAAGGCAATGGCTGTCACGACCCAATTCTTCTTGAAAAATGCCGTGAATTTATTTTTGTAGGGCGCGGTTGACGCGACTGTGGCCGGAATCGTTTGCGCAGTGCCCGCTTCAACAGGAGCGAGTGATGGAGTAACCGGCATGGCGGTTTGGGCAGTCGGTGGGTCGGGCGGAGTCATGATTAGGGCGGCGATTGATTTGGATGTTCACAAACATCCACCTTGAAAAATGTCCAATTTGATCGCGGCTAACAATGGGGTGAACACCCCATGAGATGGAAACCTCCGAAATTCGAGATGCCAGCTTCTTACCTTTATCAGCCCCTCAAGCGTTAAGGCGCCAGATGTTGAAGTTCAGCATGGCGGCGAAAGTCACCCAAGCCAGATAAGGAACCAGCAAAACGCCAGCGGTTTTGCGCACTTGCCAGAACAACCGCAACGTAGCCGCCAGCACCAGCCATAGAAAAATAATTTCCACGAAAGCTAGACCGGATCGGTGCAGCCCAAAAAAGAGCGGCGTCCACAACGCATTCAGCAGCCATTGAAGAAGAAATAGTCCCAGCGGCAGACGCTGCCGTTTCCATCCGCCTTCGCGCCAGATCAACCACGCCCCAACAGCCATCAGCACATAAAGCAATGTCCACGCGGGGCCAAAGACCCATGCCGGTGGATTCCACGATGGCTTGTGCAATCCAGCATACCAGCCAGTGGTTGAAACAAAGACGCCGCTGATCGAGGCTGCAAAACACAACACCAGCCAGCCGACCAAGGCCAATCGCAGATGCCTTGGGCGATGCGGTATTGAGGTTGTGACATCCATAATATTTTGTTTCGCAAACCCAATCAAATGGCCGGCTCCAGACTGAACCGGGGCCGGCATTGATGCTATCCAAAGGCTAGCTGTTCACTAATTCATCAATCCAATAGCCTTTGCGATTGTAGTGTCCGTGCAAGCCAATTTCATAATCTCGGGTCACCAGCGAGTCATCCGTATATTCGGGTGATTCCTTGATCGTCTGACGGGAAAGGTTGATGAAGACTTTCGATTCAGGCCAACTCACGCGCTCGATCCACAGCGGCGAGACCAGAACTTTTTTCCCCGGCCACCAGTTGCCGGTATTGATGATGAGGTAACGGATCGTCCAAGTTTCGTCATCGAGAATAAAATCTTCCACGTGACCAATATCGCCATCCAGAGCGGCGATGTGATAACCGGTCACTGCGTGTGTGCTGCGCAAGTGGCGATCCCAGGCTTTCGCGCCCGGGGTGAACTGGCCCCATTTATTGCGGTCGCGCTCGATATAAGGATTCGCGCCCCAAGTGTATTGACCGCTCCAATAGGTTGGCCAGCCATAGTAACCATAGTAGTCATCCTCAAATTGGCGCGAGACCGGTTTGTGACTATCCAGGGAGGGACTTTTTTCGATCTGTTTCTTGGTCAAATTAGTGATGATGTCCTTGTTATCATTATTGATGTCGACCAGCGCATACGGTGAGACCAACACCTGCCGGCCAGTGAGCCAGTTTCCGGTGTTGGCGACGAGATAGCGGACAGTCCAGTGCCGGTCGTCGAAGTAAAATTCCTTTACCGTCCCAATCGTCTCCCCGTCGGTGCTTTGGATTGAATAGCCTTTCAGCGTTTTTACTTTGCTTAACATATTGGTGCCTTCGCTCTCTTTGTTGTGTGGTTGGATGAAGCGGGAAGGAATCCCTCCCGCTTCGGGCAATTAATCCCAGTCAACCACCAACTCATTATCTACCGACCAGACACCAGGGGCATTCCAGGCAATGCTTCCGGCCTGCTCTTTTTGATACATGGAATCAACTGTGCCGGTCAGAGTTGCCCGATGACCTGAAACCTGCACCCGAATATCATTTTCATAAAAAGCCCAATTACGCTTGAGCGCATTTTCGATGGAGGCTTTTTCGGCGGCCTCCTTGGATTCGGATTTGATCTTGATGTTGTTGGTCACACCGGTCACGCCCATCAGACTTTCAATCGCGTCTTGAGCGGCCTCCCGTTGGAAATTCCAACCGAGGTCACCGGTCAGGGTGATCCATCCGTCTTCGACCTTTACCTTTACCTTGTCATTGGGCACGTCCCAACGCGCCTGCAAAGCGGTTACCACTTCGGCGGCAATCTCCCCGTTGGTTTTGCTGTAGGTGCTTGGATATCGGACCTCGATCTTTTCGACCAGAGCAGTCACGCCGGCCACATTCTTCGCGGCATCTTCCGCTTGTGTTTTCTTGGAATAATTGTCAACTACTCCGGTCAGTGACACCACACCGTCTTTGGCCGTAACTCCAATTTCTGCTGCGTTCAATAACGGTTGCCATTTGATCGCATCCTGAACGTCTTTTTGTAATTCCGCATTATTTTTCATTTTGTAGCTTTCTGTTTATGCCGACAATTGATTGCCGTCATTGAGTTATTTTGGTCCCCTGACTTTGTCACGCCTATGGGGTATAACCCTACCTGGCATATCGAGCTTCGCAGAATGTGTCCTGCTAATGAGTATTATCGCAACTTTTGCAACTCGCGATAGCGGTGGATCAGATTGTTCGTCGAGCTGTCGTGTTTGAGCTTGGGCGTGGTCTCACTCTCGAGTTCGGGAACAATGCGCTGGGCCAAAACTTTTCCAAGCTCAACACCCCACTGGTCAAACGAGTCAATGTTCCAGATCACGCCTTGCGTGAAGACGCTGTGCTCGTAGAGGGCGACAAGTTTGCCCAGCATCGAGGGGGTGAGCCGGTCCGCGAGAATCACATTGGACGGACGGTTGCCTTCAAAAACCCTATGCGGCACCAGCCAGTCCGGCGTGCCTTCGGCTTTTACTTGTTCGGCTGTTTTGCCGAAGGCCAGCGCTTCGGCTTGCGCAAAAACATTCGCCAAAAGAATGTCATGGTGACGTCCCAGCGGAGTCAATGATTGGCCGAACGCGATGAAGTCGCAGGGAATCAACCGCGTGCCTTGATGGATCAGTTGGTAGAAAGAGTGCTGGCCGTTGGTTCCCGGCTCACCCCAATAAATCGGTCCGGTCTGATAGTTCACTGTCTTTCCGGCCAGCGTGACGTGCTTCCCATTGCTTTCCATCGTCAATTGTTGCAGATAAGCCGGAAAGCGTTTCAGGTATTGTTCGTAAGGCAATACCGCCACCGTTTCCGCGCCTAGGAAATCCGCGTTCCACACGGACAACATAGCGAGCAGCACCGGGAGATTTTTAGCAAAGGGGGCCTTGCGAAAATGTTCATCCATTTCGTGAAAGCCGGCGAGCATGGCGCGGAAGTTTTCCGGTCCCACAGCCAGCATCGTCGAAAGGCCGATGGCTGAATCCATCGAGTAGCGTCCGCCAACCCAGTCCCAGAAACCGAACATGTTTGCCGTATCAATGCCAAACGTGGACACTTTTTCCGAATTGGTTGAAACCGCCACGAAATGTTTGGCCACGGCTTTAGGATTTCCGCCGAGACCGTGTAGCAGCCAGTCGCGCGCACTTTGCGCGTTGGTCATGGTTTCCAGTGTCGTGAAGGTTTTGGACGAAATGATGAACAGCGTTTCCGCCGGATTGAGATCATGCGTTGCTTCTACGAAATCAATGCCGTCCACGTTGGACACGAAGCGGAACGTCAGGCTGCGGTCGCTATAATGTTTCAGCGCCTCGTAAGCCATCACGGGGCCAAGATCCGAGCCGCCGATGCCGATGTTGACAACATTTTTTATGCGTTTGCCGGTAAAACCTTTCCACGCGCCGCTGCGGACACGTTTTGAAAATGCCGCCATCTTGTCGAGCACTGCATGGACTTCCGGCACAACATTTGTCCCATCCACCAAAATGACTGCGTCTTTGGGCGCACGCAGCGCGACGTGCAGCACGGCGCGATTTTCCGTGATGTTGATCTTGTCGCCACTAAACATCGCTTTGATTTGCGACCGCAAACCGGATTCCTCCGCCAGGCTCAGCAAGAGCTTCAGCGTTTCGTTCGTGATGCGGTTCTTCGAGTAGTCAAAAAAAAGTCCGGCCGCCTCGACGGTCAGCCGTTCGCCCCGCTTGGAGTCAGTGGCGAACAATTCCCGAAGGTGCAAATTTTTGATCTGCTGGTGATGCGCCGCCAAAGCCTTCCAAGCCAGCCGCTGGGTAAGTGTTTTAATCGTAGCTTTCATGTGCTTTGATTTTCGTTCATTACCGGACACGTGCGCAACACTGAACGGGCAATCATCAGTTCCTCGTCCGTGCGAATAACTCGAACGATAATACGGCTGGCATCGCTGGAAATAGCCAACGCACTTTCAGTATTTCGCGACTCATTCAACTGAATACCTAAGAAATCGAGCCCTGAGCAAATGCGGGCTCGGACGACGGGCGCGTTTTCACCGATGCCGCCGGCGAAAACGAGCGTGTCCAGACCGCCGAGCGCAGCGGCAAAGGAGCCGATCCACTTTTTAACCTGATAACAGAATAACGCCACAGCTTCGGCGGCGCGCACATCAGTAGCTTCGTTCGCACACAAGTCGCGCATATCAGAACTGGTTTCAGATATTCCGAGCAACCCAGACTGGTGGTTGACCATGGCGTAAAATTGTTGCGTCGTCATCTGCTCGGTGCGCGCGAGATACGGCGCGAGCCCGGGATCCAAATCACCGGAGCGCGTGCTCATCACCAAGCCAGCTGTCGGGGTAAAACCCATGCTGGTATCAATGCTCTTGCCGTTGCGCACGGCGGCCAGACTCGCGCCGTTGCCGAGATGGGCGAGGATGACGCGACCCTTTTTTGCCGCCGGATCGCCGAGGCGTGCGAGTTCTTCCATCAAATAGGCATAGGATAAGCCGTGGAAACCATAGCGTTGAATTCCCTTCGCGTCGAAGCGGCGCGGAATGGGCAGCAACTTCGCCACGCGCGGCATGGTCTGGTGAAACGCCGTATCAAAGCAGGCCAACTGTTGTAGCTTCGGATGGCGCTGGCGGAATGCCTCGATCAATTCAATCTCGCGGGGCAGATGATCCGGGTCGTAAGGACTGATGCGGTGCAGTTCAGCCAGTAACTCCTGCGTGACGAGTTCGGGTTCGGTATGCTTCATGCCGTGAACCACGCGATGGCCGACGGCTTTGACCGATGCGAAATCCGGCTGGGTTTCCAACCAGTCCAGAAGCAAGTTCGCTGCTGATTTATGATCGGCAGCAATGAGTTTGCGACTGGCCTGTGGTTTGCCATCGGCATCGTGAAACGTCAGATTCGTTCCGCTCAACCCAATGCGATCAACCGTTCCATACAGCCCGCGTTTCAAAGGTTCAACCGCCTCATAAAGCGCGAACTTGATGCTCGATGATCCGCCGTTGATGGTGAGGATATATGCGTTCGCTGGTTTCATGGATTCTAGTCCCGGCGTAATCCGAACGCGGCCAGTTTTGCAGCAGTAGATTGGTGATCTGTGTGCAGCAAGCCGCGCATCCCAAACTCTTCCGCGATCTGAACAAACAAAGCAGTATTGTCGATATAAACAATTTGTTGGGCTGGCACTTGAGCAATGTCCAAAGCCAGTTGGAAAATGGCCGCGTCGGGCTTGCGCAGATGGACAAAGCACGAGGAAATAAACGCATCCACAAACCCGGCCAGCTTGAACTGGCGAATGCGATACGCATTCACTTCGCGCGCTTCGTTGCTGACGACGATAATTTTCAGTCGGTATTTGGCTTTCAGATTGCGAACAAGTTCAATCATCTCCGTGAAAGGTTTCGACTGTGCGAACATGAACTGCCGAAACTCGGCCCGCGTGAACGAGCGCTTTTGCCAAAAGACCACCCGGTCTAAATATTCCTGGAAAGAGATTTTATCCTGCTCGTGGGTTTCAAAGTTCAATTCATGCCGGTCCTGCATGTCAGCCCAGTTGAGCTTGAAGTGCTTCGCCGCCCGCCGTCGCTCATGATGATCCCAGCCGTTGGTGAGCAGGACGCCGCCGATGTCCACAAACAAGGTCGTGATCGGGATGCGTTTTTTCATGTGGCCGGTGGTTAGGAATTCTTGCGGATTGGTTTGGTCATCGCTTGATACATCATCTCCTCACTCAGAAATGGTGCGCCGAGTAGTTCGCCTCCGGCGACGAGTTTTTCGTTCACCTTTCGCGCCAGCTCGTCATGAGTCGCGGCATCGGCGTGAAATGGCACGGCGACGATGATGTATTCGATGGGAGTTTTCATATTGATTGGAGTCACGGATGTTTTCCTTTTTTCATGCCAGTGGTCGCCAATTCGGTCGGCAGGGGCCAGCGATGTCCGGGAGCCAACAGCCCTTGCGTATTCTCCGGCCCCCAAGTGCCAGCGGCGTAATTGGGAAAATCGCTTGGCGCTGCGGCCTGCCACGCTTCGAGCACGGGCATCAAAAGTTGCCAGGCCGCTTCCACTTGGTCAGCGCGCATGAAGAGTGTCGCATCCTTCTTCATCACGTCCCACAAAAGTGTTTCATACGCATCTGGCGAAGGCGCGGCGAAGCTCTCGTGATAACTAAACCGCATGTCCACCGGGCGCAGTTGCATCTTCGGTCCCGGATATTTTGCCTGAAAGCCCAGCACGATGCCTTCAACGGGCTGAATGGCGAGGATGAGCCGGGACGGCAGCCAGCCAAGCGAGGCTTCGGGCGGGAAAGATTGATGTGGCACCGCGCGGAATTGGATGGAAATTTCCGACGTCTGCTGCGGCAGGCGTTTGCCCGTGCGCAGGTAAAACGGAACGTCCTGCCAGCGCCAGTTGTCCAGAAACAACTTCAACGCCACGAACGTCTCCGTCTGGGAATCGGGTGCCACACCGTCTTCCTCGCGATAGCCTGGCATTTTCTTACCAGTGGGGTTGCCGGGGCCATACTGTCCCCGCACCGCGTATTGCGGCACTTCGTCGCGGTGAATCGGGCGCGCGGCGTGAAGCACATCCACCTTCTTGTTGCGGATTTCGTCCGCCTGAAAGGAGACCATCGGTTCCATCGCCACGAGACAAAGCAGTTGCATCAGGTGATTCTGCACCATGTCGCGCAGCGCCCCGGCGTGTTCGTAGTAACCGCCGCGATGCTCGACGCCCACGGTTTCAGCGACGGTGATGGTCACATAGTCAATGTAGCGACGGTTCCAGAGCGGCTCGAAGACCGGATTGGCAAAACGAAAGGCCAGAATGTTCTGCACCGTTTCTTTGCCGAGATAGTGGTCAATGCGGAAAATCTGTGACTCATCGAAGCTTGCGGCGAGAACAGCATTCAAGGTGCGCGCTGATTCCAAATCATAGCCAATCGGTTTCTCAATCACGATCCGCGCCCATTCGCGATCGCGCGCCAACCCGGCCTTGCCGAGATATTTTGGAATTTCGCCGAACATGCTCGGTGGCGTGGCCATGTAGAAAATGCGATGAGCCTTTGTTCCCCATTCCTTTTCCAGCTTTGCGCATTGTTTGCCCAGAGCCGTATAAGTTTGCAGCTTCTTGAAATCGCCCTGCTCATAATAAATGTGAGGCGCGAACTTATTCCATACGGGAGCCTTGGGTTTTCCGAAACGGGAGAATTGATTGACGCCGTCGTGCAACCTTCGCCGCAACGCGTCATCGCCGAGCTTGATGCGGTCCACTACGATGATCGCGAATTGTGCGGGCAGACTGCGATCCTGTGAAAGGTCGAACAAGGCCGGCACAAGCTTTCGCCAGGTCAGGTCACCGGCTCCGCCAAAAATGACGAACACCGTCGGTTCAAGTTGGTCATTCGTTTGCATATTGTTCTCGCTTCATCTCCACCTTTATTTCTCTTTCTGCCTGGAGCCAATTCTGATCGGATTGACCACTCTGACGGCCTCGCCGCTCAAAAAGTTCATAGGCGCGCTTCGCGATTTGCGGCGTCAAGTCGTCTTCACGAAATCCTGCCGCTGGGACGAGGTTGCCATCCATTAGTCTCCCATATTCCATCGTCAAGCTTCGCATTCGGTGCGCAAGTTTATCGGTCAATTCACCAGCCTGTAGTCGCCATCCCCAGTTCCCTTTCGCAATTCCTGGCAAATTCATTCGCGCTTCCGACCCCAGTTCCAGAAGGTCTTGCGCGGGAACGATGGCGGTGTTGGCTGCTGATGCCAGCGCTGCCCGGATCATGGCCCAGACAATTCCCCCTTCCTTGGCTCTCAGCAGTTGTTGCAATATTTCACGTTGCGCGCTGGTCAAATTCTCGAACCAGCCCGCCGTGGTGTCGTTGTCGTGGGTTCCGGTATAAACCACGGTTTCCAGCGGATGTGGCGCGGGCGGATTGGAACTGTTTTGAAGATTTGAACCAAACTCGAATTGGAGCACCCTGGTGCCGGGGATCTGAAATTGATTTAACAAAGCCACAACTTCGGGGGTTGTGTCACCGAGATCATCAGCAATGAATGCCAATGGCCCAAGGACTTTGTGGATGCCTTTGAAAAAAGCCGCGCCGCCACCAGGCAAATACTTTCCTTTCAAAGCCGTTTTTGCCTTGGCCGAAACTTCATACGTCCGGACAAAGCCAATGAAATGATCCAGCCGATTGATATCGAACCGGCCAAAAGCTGTTCGCAGGCGTTCAATCCACCAGCGATAGTTTTGCGCTTGCAGCGCCTCCCAATGATACACCGGCAGACCCCAAAGCTGCCCGGTTTTGGAGAAATAATCGGGCGGGACTCCAGCAACTACCTTTGGATTTCCGTTACTGTTTAGTTTAAAAAGTTCGGGGTGTGCCCAGACATCGGCACTTTGATGAGCCACGAACAGGGGAATATCTCCGATCAGCCGGACTCCTTTGGCTGCGCAATAAGCCTTCAACTCTTTCCACTGCTCGGAAAACTGCCATTGGACAAATTCATGATATCGGATGTCATCAGCAAACCGTTTTTGCGCGCGAGTCATGGCATCTGGCTGGCGCATTCGCAACTCAGGTTGCCACCGGGTCCAATCCGACGTGCCCTCACTTTCCTGAATCGCCGAAAACAATGAAAAATCTCCAAGCCAGTATGACTCATCTACTAAAAAGGCGTCCAAATCCGATTGCCTGCCGACGTGCTTTTGCTCTCCAAATTGCTCAAACGCTTTTTTCAACAAGGCTGTTTTCCAGCGGGCGGCTTCGGGGAAGTTCACACTACCAACCTTTTCGGAAGCTGGCAGGCCGATTTCCTCCCGGTTGAGCAACCCTTGCTCCGCCAAGCGATCAAGACTCAATAGCAGCGGATTTCCCGCAAATGCGGAAGGCGATTGGTAAGGTGAATTGTCTTCGCAAGTTGGTCCGATGGGCAGCATCTGCCAGCGACGCTGTCCGCTGGTAAACAAGAAATCCACAAAGGCGTTTGCCGATGGCCCCAAGTCGCCAATCGGGTAAGCATTGAATAGGGAGCTTGGATGGAGAAGTATTCCAGAACATCGTTGATTCATTTGGAACTCCCTTCTTTGGCGTATTCAGGCTTGCGTGCCAGCAGGATTGCACTTGAACGGGGTTTCAGCAGATAGGTCTGTGGATATTTCAAAAGAGGCTCCCCGCCGGGGGCGGACAAATCGAACGGCGTTTCCACAAAGGTGTCAACCGCCAGACGCCATTGGGCTTCGGGCGGTGGCGGCGGCAAATGGAAATCAACCGCATCGGTCCCAGCATTGAACATCAGGAACAATGCTCGCTGCGGATCCTCATGAATTAAACCGGCAAAATGTTTTTCGGTCGGATCGGTCCATTTGGGTAAGCCGCCTTGCGGATGAAACCATTGAATCTCGGCGTTAGTGTAGAATTGTTCGTCACTTAAAATTGGATGCGCCAATCTGAAGGCAATCATGCCTTTGGAAAACCGGTGGATTTCCTGATGTTGCTCAAGGTTGTTCCAGTCAATCCAGCTGGTTTCATTGTCCTGACAATAGGCGTTATTATTGCCGCCTTGGGTGCGACGGAATTCATCGCCGGCCAACAGCATCGGCACACCGCGCGAAACCAGCAGGGTCAGCAGGAAATTTTTAATCTGGCGTTTCCGGACGGACTCGACGCTGACATCGTCAGTCGGTCCTTCGACTCCATGATTTCCGCTTAGGTTTTCATTGGCCCCGTCGCGGTCATCTTCCGCGTTGGCTTCATTGTGTTTGAATTGATAACTAACGACGTCGTTCAGCGTGAAGCCATCGTGGCAGGTGACAAAGTTGATGCTGCTTCCGGGGCCTTTTCCGGAATGGCTGTAGATGTCGGCGCTGCCACCAAGGCGGCTCGCAAACATCCCCACCATCCCCTCATCACCACGCCAGAAACGCCGGACATCATCGCGATAACGCCCGTTCCACTCCGCCCACCGCCGATCCGAAAAACTTCCCACCTCATACGCGCCGGCTGCGTCCCACGCCTCGGCGATGATTTTCACATTTCTCAAGATCGGATCTTCGGCAATCCGTTCGAGCAGCGGGGCTTTGACCAAGAGTTTGCCGGTGCCATCCCGGCCGAGAGCCGACGCGAGGTCAAATCGGAATCCATCAACGTGCATCTCGATCGCCCAATAACGGAGCGCCGCCAGGATGTGATCCCGCACTACCGGATGATTGGCATTAACGGTGTTGCCGGTTCCGGTGTAGTCCTGATAGTAGCGCTGGTCTTTCGCCAGCGTGTAAAAGATCGCATTGTCCAGCCCGCGAAAACAGAGCGTCGGTCCCAATTCGTCGCCCTCAGCCGTGTGATTGAAAACCACGTCCAGTATCACTTCGATTCCAGCCTTGTGAAAAGCCCGGATCATTTCCTTGAACTCCAGCTTCTGTTGGCCCAAACCTCCGGAACTGCTATAGGAGGCCTTGGGTGCAAAGAAGGCCACGGAATCATAGCCCCAGAAATTTTTAAGCCGCTCGTGGGTTAGCGGATTTCGGCGCGTGACTGAATTCTCGTTGAACTCCTGAATTGGCATCAGTTCCACAACGGTCACTCCCAAGGATTGTAGATAGGGAATCTTTTCGATCATGCCACGGTAGGTTCCCGGATGATCCACGCCAGATTTGGAATGAATGGTAAAGCCGCGAAGATGTGCTTCGTAAATGATAGTTTCAGACCAGGGATGGCGAAGAGGTTTGTCGTCGGCCCAATCGAAAGGTTCGTTCGCAAAGACGCATTTTGGCATCAAACCAGAATTATCGAGATTTGAGATGGTCAGGTCGTGCTGTGGTGACGACGGGTCATATCCGCGTGCCGATGGAAAATCCCATTGGGGCGGCTGCGAAATCGCAGTGGCGCAAGGATCGAGCAGCAGCCTTCTGAAATTGAAACGATGACCTTGACTGGGCTGGTAAGGACCATCCACCCGATAGGCATAAAGTTGACCTGGGGCAATCCCTTTCACCCAAACGTGCCAGACGTCGCCCGTGCGATTACGCGCTGAATCAAATTCAATTAACCGGATGGGCGCGGCGTCTTCGGCTAGATTGAAAAACTCCAAACGAACGCGGCTGGCATTACGGCTGAAAATGGCAAAATTAACTCCACCGCCGCTTTCTTGGGTTCCCAAAGGCAGTGGAGAACCCGCTCGAACCTCAGCACTTTCCGGGGTGTCCGAAAGGTATTCGAGTAAATCACGTCGGGGCAGATTGATCAATGCTGCCATAGTATTCGTGGGTCTTCGAGCGGGATCTCCACGCCTTCGTAGTGCGGTAGCAATCGCGCGGTATAGTCAGCCGCTGATCGGTCAGCAGCCACAGTTGCGCTGTAAATATAGCTGCCGGCTTCGTCCGCCAAAGGGTGAAGCAGCGTCATCTCCTGTCGCACGGGACTACCGCCATTGATTCCGTCGGCATAGAGTTCTACTCGCACCGTCTTGGGGTCGAGTCCGTGGAGACAAACTTGAATCTCAAAAATATGTTGATCTCCTTTGCTTTCAATCTTCACTTGACCGAAGTGCAGTGTGGCCCATTTCTGATCCAGACTGTGTCGCCAATCAACTATTTGTTTGCCGAGGATTCCTATATTAGCTGTTCGCGATTGGCAAGCAATGGACGCCGGCAAATAATGTTGTTCGGTGTATTCGCGCACAGTGCGGTCCGCGGCGAAGTGCGGCGTCAACCGGGCCATGCTTTCCCGCATCCGTTTGACCCAGGCCACGGGAATGCCTTTCTCGTTGCGCGTATAAAATTCGGGAATCACCTCGCGCTCCAGCTGTTCATAGAGTGCGGCTGCTTCCGCCGCATCCCAGTTTGCATCGTTACCATGCTCTTTACCGTCGCCCAAAGCCCAACCTAAGTCTGGAACGTAAGCTTCGGCCCACCAACCATCCAGCTCCGAAAGGTTCAAGCCGCCATTGACCAGCACTTTCATGCCGCTTGTGCCGCACGCCTCCCACGGACGGCGTGGCGTGTTGAGCCAGACATCCACGCCTTGCACCAGACGCTCGGTCAATTGCATGTCGTAATCGCTGAGGAAAATCGCGTGCGGCCGGACTTCTGGCCGGCGAATGAATTGAATCCATTCTTTGATCAGCGACTGTCCTTCTTTGTCCGCCGGATGAGCCTTGCCCGCAATCATGAGTTGCACGGGTCGCTGTGGGTTGGACAGCAGGCGCAGCAATCGCTCCGGATCGTGCAACAGTAGGTTTGGTCTTTTGTAAGTGGCAAAGCGCCGCGCAAAGCCAAGGGTCAATATTTTTGGATCAAAAAGATGTTTTGCCTCCTCAATGGTTTCGGCCGAAGCCCCGGCGGCGGCATAGTGCCGGGCCAGACGCTCACGCGCGTATTCAACGAGGCACTTGCTCGAAGCCGTGCGAAATTGCCAGAGGTTGTCATCGGAGACACGGCGAATTCCCTGTTGTTCCTGATTTTCCTGCATGCCTAACCAGCGGTCTTTGCCGCAGGCCTTCGTCCAAAGTTCATCGGCGGCGGCCGAATCCCAAGTCGGGTGATGAACACCATTTGTAACGTGGCCAATCGGAACTTCATCCACCGGCCAGTGCGGAAACAGCGGCGAAAATAATTGCCGGCTAACCTCACCGTGCAAGCGGCTCACACCATTCACCGACCCGCTGCCGCGAATGGCCAGATAAGCCATGTTGAAACTTTCTGAAGCGTCGTTCGGATTTTGGCGGCCCAAGGCCAGCAAATCGTGGAGCGAGATGCCGAGCTTTTCCGTAGCGTAGTTACCAAGATATTGTTCGATGAGCGCCGGGGTAAGGCGATCAAAGCCCGCAGCCACTGCCGTGTGCGTGGTGAAAAGATT
>Ga0265338_10006085_pt1 | contig 15495 bp, 13 predicted proteins | sample 42126metaG_FD_193579 | JGI IMG/M metagenome (GOLD analysis project Ga0265338, IMG submission 193579) | Rhizosphere microbial communities from Carex aquatilis grown in University of Washington, Seatle, WA, United States - 4-21-26 metaG | ecosystem: Host-associated > Plants > Roots > Rhizosphere... | reverse complement strand
AGTTAACCTTGGTGCTGTTACCTCACTGCCAACTACCATCTGGAACCAGTATCCGCTGTACCTCTCTATGAACCTTGGAAATACAACGAACAGCGGTGTGAGTTCTTGCGCCGGTACGACGAACTTCGGTACAAACTGTGGAGGGGATGGGGTGATGTCGCCATACATTCTGCTAACGAGTACGCCTACCGCGTTTAACTCAAGTGAGCTTGGCGGCGTTACTTCCTCCGGCTTTATCCAGACGACCCCCACCGCCACTCAAACAATCCAAGCATCCGGCAACACGACTGGTCTCATTGTTGAGCAGAACGCTGGCGGAACCTATAGCTCCGACATCTTCGATGTCCAAGGAACTGGTGGGAGTGCTGATAATTTTGAACAAATTACCAGTTCTGCGGCCAATACGGGAAATGTACTTCTACAAGGGATTGGTGCGAGCTCTACGGTAGGAGTGCAGGCAGGGAGCGGAGGAACCCTGAATCTTGGAACAACTAACAACAACTCCATTAACCTTGGAACTGCGGCAACGACGGGGGCGATTATTATCGGCGGTACGACTCAAACCGGTACCATTACCCTCGGCCAGTCAACGGGCACTAATACGGTCGACATTGCCTACGGCGCAACGGCGAGTAGCAATACGCAGACGGTGAATATTGGTACGCAAGGAGCTAGTGGTTCGACAACTACCATCACCATCGGGTCAACGCAGAGCGGCGATACAACCAAGCTACAAGCTGGTGCGACCAGTGAAACGGTGGGTAATAGTGGCGACACAATAAAGACGACGACCAACTCGACGACGGCACTGCAGATACAAGACTCAGGCGGCACAAGTTTCTTAACTGCAAATAGTACGAATGACTCAATCAATACACAGACTGTCAACGTCGGCAGTGCTAGCAGCGAAGGAAGCGCCGGCCGAATATTCAATGACGGCTTTGAGAGCGGTAATTTTGATCTCTGGGATTATGGCACTGCGTTCACAGGAACTTCAACTTCCTCGATTGTGACGAGCCCGGTTCACGAGGGCAAGTATGCTGCTAAAGTTACTATGACCGGCAGTGGGGATTCCTTCTTCGGTGACTCTTTCGGCGGCTCCAATACGACACTGGATAGTCGGCTGTATATTAATTTTGCAAGCCAGGGCGCGACGAACCTCAACTTTCTGTACACTGTGGATGGCCCCGACGCGAACGAACAAGATTTGTATCTCAACTCCTCTGGCGATGTATGTTGGTGGAACGGTAAGTTGAGTACGGGCACGTGTTCGTCTACGGTGCTCAGTTATAACACCTGGTACGAGATCGAAATGGATACGGTGATCGGCTCATCGGGGTCCGTACAGGTATCTGTGAATGGCGTAAGCATCATGAATCATACGGGGGTTAATACTGGCTCGAACGCGCTCACAACCATATACTCTGGCGATGGTACAGGCGGTAATATTGGTGTATATGAAGTTGATGATATTAGCGTCGATACGGTAGGCCCTGGGGCTGCGGCTGGATTAAATGTTGGAGATAGTCTCCACGTTAGCGGAACGTCAAGCTTTGGTAGCCCAGTCATCGTGCAGCCTGCCGCCTCGAGTTCGAACGCTTTTTTGGTGCAAAATACATCGGGTAGTAACCTGTTTAATGTAGATACTACTGACAGCTGCGTCGGCATCTTCAGTACGTGCGGGGCCAATGGTGAGGGGCTAACTATTAATACTGGAACTAACTCATTTGGCTGGATACAGACGAATGGCACGGTGAAGATCGCTAGCCAGGTTACAAGTTCTGAAGGCTGGTTGGGTACCTACACGAATAACCCCCTTGGTCTATTTACGAATAATGGAGCAGCTGCTGAGCAGATTAACACTAATGGATCAGCGTTGTTCCAGGATTATAGTGACTCCACTACTGCCTTCCAGGTCGACAACCACGCTGGAAGCGCCTTGCTTACGGCCGACACTACCAATTCGGCTATCGTACTTGGACCAGATGGAACGCCCAGCACTATAACTGTTAGGGGTGGGGCTGGCTCCGGTACGAACACCGCCGGCGGGAACCTCACCTTCCAGGCGTCTAATGGTACCGGCACGGGTGGTTCAGGATCGTTTAACTTCCAATCGGCAGCAGCGGCCACGGCGCCCGCCATTACGTTGGACAACTCGGCAGCGAAGACATTTACAAGTGGCTCCACTAGCTATACGAGCAATAACTTCACAGTGGGCTCCCATAGCAACATGCTGCTCGTCGTGCAACTAGTAACTGGCTGCAATGAAACCTTCAGTACTGTCGCATTTGGTGGCACGACCATGACAAGCCTGGCCAGTGGCAGGCCCGTGTCCGCTTCGGTTAGCGAGGCAGTGTATTATCTGGCGGGTGCTAGCATACCCAGTGGCACGAATACGCTGACGTACCACACAAGTAGCAGCTCCTGTGTTTCAGGCTACTCGATCACTACCTATTACAATGTCAATACGTCATCACCGTTCGGCACAGAAGTTACCGCTATGAGCCCTAGTGCGGGGTCATCCTTAACCAACACGATTGCAGCTACTAGCAACACCCAACTCGTCTACGATGCGTTTGCTGACGACAGCCTGGCACTATCGGCGCCGTCGACAAACTATCCGCAGACTGTTGGCATCGCTCAGGGAGGTAGTGCTACCCAGTACGGGTTTGGTACGTCAACCCAGCCGGGGGTTAACGGAAACGTAACAACAACCTGGACCACGCCGTCTTCAACGGACTCTATAGATATTGCGGTGCCAATCAGCCAAGCGTCATACAGTGGCAACTCAACAGCCGACAGCCTGAGTACGGTTTTCTCCGTTGCTAACACCGGCGCGGTTACCCTGCAAAATAATACCAACTCCACGGCTGCTTTCCAGGTACAGAACAGCTCCGCTTCAACCATCGTGAATGTCGATACGACCAACAGCAAAACCACGTTTACGAACAGCACTGCCACTACGTCCCATGTATCTACACCGGGGACTAACTGGGATAGCAGCGGAACAAACGACACAACTCTCGCGGTAACGCCATCGGCGGTTGGGGACATTCTGCTCGTTGCGACCTTAGAATCTGGCAGCGGTAACCATATAACTGGTATCTCGGGTGGTGACGTGCTTAGCTGGACGCCAGTAGATGCAAGCACGAATGGCACAATTTATCGTATGTGGGAGGGGAGGATTACTAGCACCGTTGCGAGCACCGTTACGCTCACGTGGAGCGGTACGCCGGGAGTATTTACTGAAATAAACGCCCAGGAATTCAGCTCTTCCTATGGCTCCAACGCCGTCTGGTCGATCATACAGGCCAGCGATGTCCACTTCCTGTCTAATACTACAACTATGGTGTATCCATCACTGACGTCGACCGGCGCGGGCCAGGCATATTACGGCTTCGAGGTTACGAGTGGCACTGGTACGAGTAACAGCTGTACGAGTGGCACTGGCTTCACGTGTGTCCAGACGGCTAATGGTAACGGGGCAGCCTGGAATACGTCGTTGTCTGCCAATACGACCTATGCACCGACTCAGACCTCTGGTACATCTGGCACTTATGGCGGTGTTGCCGTCATTATGTCGGCGATGCCGCCAACTACTAACACGGCGCTTCAGATTAGTTCTACGGGCACCAGTGCATTCCAAGTCCAGAACGCATCCGGAAGCTCTATACTCAATGATGATACAGTGACTGGTGCTCTGACGATTGCTGGTGGGCTGACGGGCGGAGAGTACAACCAAGGCCTCCCAACTGATACTATTGGACTGGTCTACAATGTGGGGGCTGATGCCCTGGCGTATAACTTGGGCACTACGGCAGGAACCACTAACTCTACGTACACGTCAACGGTCAACGTTACTGGTCTACCGGCCATTGATGGTACGGTTGTATACTTCACAGTGACGGCAGCTAAGGGAACATCGAGCGGGAGTCAATCACATACCGTGATTGCGCAAATAAATGGTACTACTGTTAGTACCGTGACAACCGCAACTGGTACGGGTGCATCCACGATCGCACACTCCTTTACGGTTGCCCGCATTAACGGTACCTGGGTGATCGTGGGGAGCGGTCTGTCATCTGCGGTGAGTGCGACCACGTCTACCGCCAATACCGCCGACTACGCCGAGTGGATCGACTACAGTGGCGACACAGCGCCGCAACCCGGTGATGTCCTGACGGTGGGCGATGACGCAACTTCTGTTAAGGACAGCACAACTGCGTATGACAACCATACGATAGGTGTCGTCTCCACGACGCCCTACGAGGTTGGTGGTGCTGACGATGGTCACTCAGTCGTCATGGCCCTGACCGGACGCGTACCTGTGAAGGTAGACCTTGAGAACGGTCCGATTGAACCGGGTGATCCTCTCACGTCGTCAAGTACGCCAGGTGTAGCTATGAAAGCGACTGAAGGAGGTCAGATCATCGGTACAGCGCTTGAAGCATACGACGGCACTGAAGGTACGAGCGAGATAAACGTACAGCTACATGCAGGATATGACAATCCTGATCCGGGTGACATCCAGGGGAGCGAGAGCGTGGGGGGCACTCTCTACGTAGGTGGCAATGTGACGTTTGCGGGCAACCTGACCGTTAGCGGCACGATAACAACCCAGAACCTCAATGTTATTGGGAACGCCACGCTTGCGACACTGCAGGTGATCGGTGATTCAAGCTTTGGTGGGGATATTACCGTAAACGGTCATCTCGTGGCGATGCAGGCGGTTGCTCCGACAATAAACAGTCCGTTGTCTTGTGGCCTATCACCGACGGCGGTCGTTACCGCCCGATCGACCGATACTGCCGGCTCGTTCTATCTCAATGAAGGTTCTGGCACTGCTGGCGCATGTACGGCGACGATTACATTCAATAAGGCGTATGGTTCAGCTCCAAAGTCTATAATCTTATCCCCTGATACGACGCTTGGTGGTACCCCACCTGCTCCCGGTACGTTGGTTATCGGTGAAGTGAGCTCCAAGACGGCAACATCGTTCACCGTCACCCTTACCGGTAACTATGCTGCTAATACGCGGTACGGTTTTGACTACTGGGTTATAGAGTAAGGAGTATTCTAATAAGACGAAGAGAGGTTAGTTTAAGAGTTTATTCATGGCTCACGTCAATGAGGGAGTGCTCAATTCTCTTTGGTATCTCAGTTAAATTGTAACTAATTTGGGAGAACTATTTATGTGAGAAACAACATTGACCACAAACATGATACACAAAAGTGTATCTTTGTCTGCGTTTCTTCATGCGGATAAATCTAATCCGTCCGCTTTTCCTCGTTTGAGGCCGCAAGCCGACTGGCACCATCTTTATTCGTATAACTGATTGGTGGTGTGCCAGTCGGCCTCCATCTGGTGCGTCACTCCTCACTGTCTGGCACGAACTCCTCTGCACGGAAGCCAGCGTAGTTCATCATTTCGATCAGGGTATACCTGACCCGCCCGATGAACCGTTCCTGGTCCCTCGTTGGAAGCCGAATGACGATTTGTGGTGACTGCTTGGGGAATCTGATAGTCGCGTTATTGTCGAGGGTGAGCATCCACAACATGGCGGCCATCCACCTAAAGCGGGTGGGGTCTCTTTCGGAGCTTATCGGGGACTTTTGGCTACTGAGTACTATGTCTCTGCGACGATCATGTAGCACGCTACTGCCGACAGTGACGGTGAGCGTGCGGTTGGTGCACACGAATAGTACTTGTGACGCTCGAAGCCGTGGGGTCATGAGCTTGCCTCCGGGATCTGACGGACGGATTGCCTAATTGGCAAATTCATTATAGAACGATAAGACTTGACCGTCTACTGATCGGTTTGCTGTTGCTGTGTGAAGTAGTTGATCTCGTTCACGACGTCTAAGAGTGCTTGAGCCCGGGATTTTTCGTCAGGGATTTGCTGTGCTAAGTTGTAAGCATCTTGGAGGAGTGTAGAATTATCAGTACTCTGGATGAGCATCATCGTAGTCTTGAACTTTTCCTCTGGGGATTGTTCAAGATGTGCGACGAGGGGACTAAGCTGGGTGACGACCTGTTGCTTGAGGCTGAATAGCGTGTCAGTGTCAGGGTGTGGATCGTTGGTGACTGTTGTAGTACTGGCGTCAACGGAAGGAAGGCTTGTGCCGGGGATCTCAAACGAGGGGTCGGCGGCAGCAGTGACGATGGAGCCGGTCGCAAACGTTGATGCTGTAGCGTCACTTGGAGTACTACCAAATGAGCTTGCGGCTGACGCGTCAGGGGTTACAAGTGATGATGTATCACCAGGGTCAGGTGCTACGATTGGTGTTGGGTCTGGGCTAAACGGCGAGCTTGGATCGGGGACTACCGTGCTGTCAGATGAAACTACAGGGCCCTGGTCCAGGATTGAGGGCTCTTCGGGTGTGTCGACCGGCCCTAGGGAATTAGTGGGCACGACAGGTAGGCTGCTGCCAGTAGCCGGATCCACGGCTAAAGGATTTACGCCAACACTTTGGTCGGGCACGTCAACAGGAGCTGCTGCGCTCTGTTGATTTGAGTTGTCTTGATGTCCGAATAGCATGCCTACCCCCTGAAACCCCTCTCGGGCAATTCACAATTACTTGCTCACAATTTACTATAGGTAAATAGTAGCAAACTTTTGCAATAAGCAACAGCGGAATGGAGTAGACGATATGCTTGACGATCTTCAGAAAATTCATGAGCGTGACCGAGACGACACACTTGGTATGGTCGCCGAGTCTTGGCGACAATTAGAGGTGGAGCTCTCCTTTACGTTTACCTATGAATCAAACACGATACGCAATGTCGTGTTTAGCGGTATGGGTGGCTCCGCGGCAGCCGCCTTACTGGCGCCTATCTGGCCGACGGTGCGGGTTCCGTTTGAAGTGGTGCGCGGATATGAGCTGCCTGCGTACGTCGGCCCGGAGTCGCTCTGCATCGCGGGTAGCTACTCGGGGACGACCGAGGAGACAATTGAGGCGCTCACGAGCGCTGAAGAACGGGGTGCGCATGTCGTTGTTATTGCTGCGGGCGGAGCGCTTATCGAGCACGCAAAAAAGAAAAACTATCCTTATATTGTTATTCCGGCAATACGGCAACCTCGATTTGCAACGTTCTATAACCTAAAGGCGCTCGTTACCGTGCTCAGCGCGGCAGGACTTTGTTCGATTGACGCGGGCGAGCTTCACGCGGCGAGCGAGTTCCTTCGGACCACGTCTTCGTGCTGGCTGCCAACTATCGCCACAAAGAGTAACTATGCGAAGCAAATCGCTCAAGAGTGTATGGGTAAGTCGATCGTTATCTACGCGGGGCCAAAGCTCGGGCCAGCGGCATACAAGTGGAAAATCGACTTTAATGAAAACGCCAAGCAGGTATCGTGGTGGAATGTGTTGCCTGAGTTCAGCCACAACGAGTTTAGCGGTTGGAGCAAGCAGCCAATTGATAAACCCTATGAAGTTATCGAGCTTCGGAGCAAGCTTGAACACCCGCGCATCCAGCGGCGGTTCGAGGAAACGGAGCGCCTTCTCTCGGGGCTACGTCCTGCGCCGCTCGTTGTGCAAGTTGAGGGGGGAACGCTTCTTGAGCAGCTCGTATGGAGTATCACCCTTGGTGATTTCGTGAGTATCTATCTGGGTATGTTAAACGGACTTGATCCTGCTCCGCTGCCACTGGTCGATAAGCTGAAGCAGGCACTCAAAGCGTAAGAGGGTACAATAAAGGGTAAGTATAAAAGGAACACTAAACGAATGCTACAACTCATTACCGAACATGCGAATGTTGAAACGCTTTCAATATTGCCACTCGATGGATATACCACACGCCTCCGAGAGGTGCGTCAGAGTGGTGCATATGAAGCATACGAAAGCTCAATAAACCTGCCGAACGACACTGGGCTACTTGAGCGTGTTAAGGCGATCGCATCCGAAAAAGTGTCTGAAGTGCTCCGATATAGTATTGTTGTTGGCATCGGTGGATCAAACCTTGGCACGAAGGCGGTCTACGACGCACTATACGGAGCTCGCGACATTCTTGAGCCAACGCGCTTTCCAAAGATGCTTTTTGCAGAGACAACTGACCCGGAGTGGCTGGTAACTATACGTAAGCTGCTTGAGACGCTCACCGGTCCCGATGAAGTACTCATCACGGTCATTAGTAAGTCTGGTGGGACGACCGAGACTATGGCGAACTTTGAAATTATCATGGAGACGCTTTCTGCCAAGTTCGGGCCCATGGAATCTCGTGTTGTTGCTATTACCGATGAAGGGTCGCAGCTTTGGAACGCGGCGGGTGAGCACGATATCGCCCGGCTCAGTATCCCAAAGCCCGTTGGTGGTCGATATTCGGTGCTGTCGGCTGTCGGTCTTTTGCCGCTCCTTAGCGTTGGCGTCGACATCGAGCGACTTCGCGCAGGTGCAAGCGATGTGCTTGACGTGACGCTTGGTGACGATAACATTGCGGCACGAAGTGCTGCGGTACTTGCTTTGTCGCGGAGCAGGGGTTGTGTCGTGAATGACAACTTCTTTTTTCACCCTGAGCTTGAGTCTGTCGGTAAATGGTACCGTCAGCTAATGGGTGAATCGGTGGGTAAGGAAAAGTCACTGCAAGGTGATGAGGTTCATGCAGGTATCACACCAACCGTATCGCTCGGTTCGACTGACCTGCACTCAGTGGGGCAGCTGTACCTGGGCGGACCGAAAGACAAGCTGACGACGTTTGTCTCAACGACGCAGTCGGCGTCAATTACCGTGCCTACAGAGCGTATACTGCCAGATCTCGTCCCGATGGTTACCGGCAAGTCTGCGGCGCAGGATATGTCAGCGATTCTTGAGGGTGTACAGATTGCATACCAAAAGGCGGGGCTGCCGTACATGCAGGTCGTGCTCGATGATTTGAGTGAATATTCACTGGGTGCATACATGCAGTTTAAGATGGTGGAAATGATGTATCTTGGCCAATTGCTTGACGTGAACAGTTTTGATCAGCCGAATGTCGAGAGCTACAAGATCGAGACGAAGCGCCTTCTTGAAGACGACTCGCACTAGTAGCTGACGAGAATCTCACTGTGATCTGCATGGTTTGCTACAGTGTAGTTGGTTGCGGCGGCTGAAATAAAGCAGGAATGTCCGGCAGTAACGGCAATCGTGGTCTCTCCAGCGGTAACGGCGACGCGTCCATTCTTGACGAAGAGGTGTTTGTAGCGGGCTATTTGTTCACCGAAAGACGTATCAAGGCCGTGGAGGGTAAGCCTATCGAGCTTGTAGTGTCGGTTGTCGAGTAAATGCTCAAGCGTGTACTCGTCGGTCTTTGTGGCGATTATTGGCTGTACGATGTGATTCTCTGGGTCATTGAGTTCGGCTGATCGATCGATGGCAGAAAAATACTCGTTGATTTGTACGCTACGTATTGACCCATCTATTCCAATCTTGCCCTTGTCGAAGTTGCGGAAGGTAGATATTCGGTCCATGGCCTCGGCCTGCAGCTCATAGAGCACGTTGCCCAGTGGTGCTTGGACGGCATCCTCTTCCCATGAATGGTGCAACCCGCCACTCGATAAATCGATAAGCTGGCCCTTCTTAACGGGGAGGGTATTCACAAATTGCCAGGGATCATGGCGAGCAAGTAGTTCAGCAATTTTGGCTTGCGCATCTTCGAGTGACAATGTCCCGGCGGTTACTGCTTGGCTGAAAGCTTCCATCTCTTTTTGAATGGACTCGGTAGTGTGTTGATACGCATCCCAGTTAATGCCAGGCTTCACCCCGAGCGTCACAAGTCCTGGTTCGAAATAGTACCAAGACTCAGGCTTTGGTTTCCAGACTGGGTCACTGACACCGTCTTTTATATGTACTTGGAAAGAGTTGCCGAGTGCCTGGGTGTACTTAACGAGGAGGGCAAAGGTATTACCTCGTTCGGCTACGACGTCTGTACCGAGGACGAGTTCGGGGTTTTCATGGATGAGATCGGCGAGATGCAAAGAAGCATCGGGGTGAGTGGGCACTTTAGCGTGGGCGCTATCAGTAAGCTCCCCAATGAAGGTAGGATCTTCACTTGAGCTGAGGGGAGACAGATTGCTTCCCGAGAATAGCTCATAGGATTGCCCAATTTTGAGGGTGCCGAGATTCTCACGCGTCTGCCATCCTTTTGTTTCGACGATATACCTACCGCCCCACGTCGGTTGCTCTACGAGTTTAGGGATAACAAGATAGGGGCGCTGTAGCTTGGCGCGTAGGGTCTCTTGGGTCATGTGCGTATACTTCCTTGAACTTAGGTAACGTACGTCTCAGTATAGCCCTACTACCGCGTACTGGTATAACTGAGCGAGCAGGGTGTAAAAATGTGCACGCACCGCGAATAAAAAGTACACTTATCCTGACATGAACAAACAAACAGCCCTCCTGCAGCCTGTGCCAAATCAGGATAAACCATTTGAATATAAACAAGGGTATAGACAAGTAATGCTAGACCTCAATGACGTGCACATCAGCGAACTACTTGTTGATATAGCCGACTACGGTATTGCCGGACAGAGTTACTATTCACGGCCAAACGGTGCAACCGAAACGGCAGTTAAGTCGATTGAACAAACCGTGTATGTATGACGTGGTATAGCAGAACGACTCGCTGAGATTAATGAGGCAGTACGGCGATCTCGACTACTCGTGGAGTTTTTTGAGCAACCGGTTGAACTCTATGTGGATGAGGGGCTGAGGCCGCAGCGCGTACAGCGCAAGCTCTATAACAAGGTATTCCCACGACTTATTAGTGAACGTTTTCCAACCATGAGTGAAGCAAAAGTGCTTGAGCGCCGTAACCAGATGATCGCAAAACCGGCTACCGATCCGCTGTCACCATCTCCACATGCGACAGGGGCAGCTGTTGATATAAAACTGCGGTATGCACAAGATACCAAGCTATTTGTGCCGGGCACGCAGGTGTTTATGGGCCACAAGCCAGTTGATATGAGTAGTGTTGCCCGCCCGGACGCTTTTGAGCGGAAAAATATCCAATCTGATAACGCTCAGCTTGCCCAACGAAATAGACGTATATTCTATTGGATCATGAGAGGTGTACTCTGCGAACGGGCAAGCGGTCTTATGGTAAACCCGACGGAATGGTGGCATTGGTCGTATGGTGACCAGATGTGGGCTGCGCTTACGCACGCTTCAAGCGCAGTGTACGGCATGCCTCCTGAAGAATAGTGTGTGACGAATGGTATAGTATGCACATATTCTAACCACGAAGGATGCCCCACATGGCTATACCCTCAGTAAAGCAGGAATCAAGAATACAAAACGTACGAGGGGCTCTGTTTGCGTTACTAATGTTCAGCGTCATTATTGGCGGCGTGTTGACGGTTTGCTCACTCGGTATGCAGAGTTTCTATAACCTTGGTGATTGCCGCGACATTGTTTCGATTGGGATGGGCTACCAGAATGTCCCAGAGCCACTTGATAACTGTACGGGCATTGCGGAAGGCGGCCCTCGACGGTTTATCGAGAGTGACGCAGGGGTGACCGTGCGATGGAAGGCACAAAAACCCATCACCGTGAATAAGCTTGATGTTTTTGCTGGTTTTCATGTGTCACCGGTCGCGCTCATTGAAGATTGGTTCTGTTGGTCTGCTATAAGCTTCGGGGTACTCTATATCTTGTATCGATCGAGGACGGCTCACGATCGTCTTACCGTGTAGCCTGTTTAGGAATAGGGGAATATCAGGCAATCTTCAGCATTGTTTGACAAAATAGTAATTGCTGAAATAAACGGGAAACCGATATGAAGATATTAGTTGTAGAAGACGAAACTAAGATTGCGACAAGCTTACAACGAGGCTTACAGGCCGAGGGGTATGTCGTGGACGTTGCTGAAGATGGTGATGTTGCCGAAACGCTGACCGGTGCAGGTACTTATGATTTAGTACTGCTCGACTGGATGATCCCCGGCAAATACGACGGGCCGGGATTAATTAAACTTTGGCACGACCAAAAACAATTCATGCCAATACTGATGCTAACGGCGCGGGGTACTATTGGTGATCGTGTTCATGGCTTGGACACGGGTGCTGATGATTATCTACCAAAGCCATTTAGCTTTGATGAACTCCTGGCGCGTATCCGGGCACTCCTCAGGCGGCCGATAGCGGGGACGGGGACTACGTATACGGTTGGTGATGTGATCTTGGACAGTATTAGCAAGACGGTAACAAAGAATGGTAAAAACATTCATCTCACTGCCAAAGAGTTCCAGCTGCTTGAATATCTTGCGGCTCGACGCGGTGAAGTGCTGAGCAAGGACCAACTCCTTGATCACGTCTGGGCTGATGACTCACGTGTGCAACATAATACCGTTGAGACGTTTATTGCTAACCTCCGAAAGAAGGTCGACAAACCGGGCGGTGAAAACATTGTAAAAACGGTTCGTGGTTTCGGTTATACTGCTGTGTAAAAGTTAGGTGGAGGAGTTTACGAGTCTTGTTCAACAATTTTAAAGACGGATGTAAGGCAATTGTCGCACGTTTGCGTGAAGCGCAGGACGAGATAGACGCAGCCCTTAGCAATTCTCAGTTGCCATCTGATCTATTCGAATCGGCTCGGCTTAAACTTACCTTCTTTTACTTTGGTATTCTCGTTGTATTCTGTCTTATCTTAACCTTTGGCGTACGAGTAATTACAAACTATGAGCTTAACCGGGGCGGTGACGCTGAACGTGGTGCGGTGCACCAGTTGTTCGAGCGATACTACAACGCCATGGGGAACTCGTCGGCACTTACGTATCCGGGTGATCCGGGCGACCAGTACTTCGTCGATACGCAGAACCAGCAATCGAGTGAGACGCGTGATCACCTCAATCGAGACCTGGCACTCTTTGATGTCGCGCTCCTTGGTATCGGCGCCGTCTTGAGCTATTGGTATGCTGGTCGTACCTTGCGGCCAATTGAAGAGTTACATGAACAACAGAAGCGCTTCACTTCGGATGCGAGTCATGAGTTGCGCACACCGCTTGCAAGTATGCGTCTTGAGAATGAAGTATTTTTGCGTCAAAAAGCATTTAGTGAGCACGATGCCCGTGACCTTATTGCGAGCAATCTAGAGGAAGTTGAGCGGCTTGAACGGCTTGCGACAAACCTGCTAGCCCTCAGTAGGTACGGGTTGGAGCGTGGCCTGGCACATGCCCCAGTGGTAGTCAGTGAAGTTGTTGATGAGGCAGTCGCCCGAGTTATGCATACGAAGGATGCTGAACGCGTCACATTCCTTCAAAAGGTGGCCGCTGCACGGGTAGACATTAACCGCGAAAGTGTCATAGAACTTATAACGATACTGCTCGATAATGCCGTGAAGTATGGTCCGAAGGACGGTAAGGTTGAAATTGTCGGATTGCTGAAAGATGAAGTGTATACACTCATTGTTCGAGATCATGGGCCGGGTATTAGCGAAGATGATCTGCCGCATATTTTTGAGCGTATGTACCGCGGAGATAAGGCACGTTCATCAAAAGTCAGCGGCCATGGCATTGGATTGAGCCTCGCACAACAGATAGCACGCGCTAATGATGCAAGACTTGAAGCTGACAACGCGCCAACTGGTGGTGCACTATTTACGGTGACGTTCCAGTAAGCGTGGTGCGGGCGGATCCTATTATACGTCGGCAAGAATTGTATGCAGTTCAGTAACAAGACTGTCGCTTTGCTGCTCGGTGAGTATATTAAGTACGACGCTGTTTAGTATAAAGCCTTCGACTTGCTTGGCATGTTCGAGTATCTCATCTTTTGTCTGGTGGTTGCGTATCGCGAGTGCAAACTCAAATGTTTGTTTTTTGAGCGTCTGAGTGACATCCATGCCGCTATTGAAGGCGCCTTCGAATGGTATCGCACTCGAACCAATGCCGGGCATGCCGCGGCCGAGCAGATTGTAGCTCCGGGGCTGGATGCTCATGATGCGTTGCACGAACTTCGTAAGCAGCTCTGACGTCTTTCGTTTACTCATACTGCTCAGTATACTGCAGCGTATGAGTACATTGCACCTCGCCAAAGATCCCACGCTTCGCGATATCCAACAATATGTGATCGACCTCGAGAAAGAACGGGGATTTACTGAGCATAGTACGCTCGAACAGTATCTACTACTCGTGGAAGAGATCGGGGAACTTGCGAAATGCATTCGCAAAACGGATACATCGCTGGGAACTGATGCGGTAAAGCAATATGATTTTGATGCGGCTGGTGAATGTGCCGATGTTTTGATCATGTTATGCGCGGTGGCGAACAGGATGCAGGTTGATCTTGAGCAGGCATTTCGAGACAAAGAAGAGCAGAATAAACAGCGATCATGGAAATGAGTGCATAGCGGACTCTCTTGAGTATTCCAAGGAGTCCTTCAGCTGACCCACACTCACTTTTTCCCTCCACCCTGTAATACCATCGCAGTTTGTGACAGCAGCGGCGTACGTAGTAGCCGCTGCAGATACTCCCACGCTTGTCGGAACCAACTGAGCTGTTTCTTAGGATGAGTCCTTTGTTGCGGAAGTGCTTTGGTTGTATAGCGCCACAGTAACCACCAGCCAAGAAACACAAAGAGGAGTAGATTGCGGATGACCTCCGGTTTCCTGACCCGTTGCCACTCCAGCCGCTGCAGCCACTTCACGTCTTTGAAAGCTTCTTCAATCTCAAACCTTTCAGCGTAGCGATTTAGGACCTGTCGTCTGGTAATCTGCTCAGAGAGATTGGTCAGCAAGAACCACGGTTCCGGATCTTTCATGCCATCCTGGTAGTCGGAGCGAATGAGTCGCAGCTTGTGACGGTGGTACGTAATAGGTAGTTCAGGGTGGCTAATGTCGTGGATCGGTTCTTTCCACCAGCTCGGATCCCACGGCAGCTGGACTAATTTGTCGCTCTTGGTGCGAGCGATGAAATACACCTCATGTTTCGTGAATAGCTTGAACAGCTTGTCGCTGGCAAACCAGCGGTCCATGACGAGGACAAGTGTCAGATCCGGCGCATTGCCTCGTAGGAACCGGAACAGTTCCTCGAGCGCTACGAGGAGCGGTGCAACGAGTGCTGCTTCTGAAACATTCACCTGGCACCAGATTGGTATTGCCCGTCCTTTCCGATGCGAGACGGCTAGGATAGCAATACAGAAGGGACCGAACTGGGAGTGGTCCAACGAGCAATACCACTGACCTTTGTGTGAAGCTAACGCTTCGCTCACCAGCAAGTATTGGAGCCGGTTGGCCAGCTCTCCGTCGGTGACCAGCCGCCGGATACGGTTCTCGCCAGTCCAGCGATTAATACCGAGACGCCTGCCAGCTGCGTTGAGCGAGTTAAACTCAGACAAAGAGAATTGCTCGACACCCAGGAAGAAACGGCGAGCTTTGGCCTGAGGGATATACGCGATACGTAGCCGCTTTACAGCGGCTGCCATCTTTTGTAGTGTAGTCATTAGAGAAACGACCTTTCTGTTTTAGTGTTTGCAACCAAAACTGTAGGTCGTTTTTCTTTAGCGGTCAAAAAAGTGAGTGTGGGTCAG
>Ga0265338_10006082_pt1 | contig 15499 bp, 13 predicted proteins | sample 42126metaG_FD_193579 | JGI IMG/M metagenome (GOLD analysis project Ga0265338, IMG submission 193579) | Rhizosphere microbial communities from Carex aquatilis grown in University of Washington, Seatle, WA, United States - 4-21-26 metaG | ecosystem: Host-associated > Plants > Roots > Rhizosphere... | reverse complement strand
GACACCACCCAAGGTGCCAAGGCTTGTGATCGTGATGGTCGAGCCAGAGAGCTCGTCCTTGCCCGCCTTGTTCTCCCGCGCTGCCGTCGAGACCCGCGTCACTTCCAGCGCACTGTCCCACAAATCGCGCGCTTCGGCGTGTTTCACGACCGGCACGATCAAACCGTTCGCGGTCTGTGTAGCGATGCCGATGTGGACCGCGTGGTGGCGATGCACGACACCGGCTTCGTCGTCGAAACGCGCGTTGATCTGCGGATATTGCGGCAGAACCTTCACCAGCGCCCGCATGAGGAACGGCAGCACGTTCAGCTTCGGCTGATCGGCGCGCTTGGTCTTGTTCAGATGCGCGCGCAGCGACTCCAACTGCGTCATGTCGATCTCTTCGACATAGGCGAAGTGCGGAATGCGGCGTTTGGCGTTCTGCATGCTTTCCGCGATCTTGCGGCGAAGGCCAATGACTTTCACCTCGTCCACGCCTTCGCGTTGCGCGTAGGGCGATCCTCCGCGCGTGCCCGCGCTGCCGCCGCTCGCGATATAATTGTCGAGATCGTCATGCGTGATGCGGCCCGCGGGCCCGCTGCCGGAGACGAATTGCAATTCGATCCCGCGGTCATGCGCGCGCTGGCGCACGGCGGGCGATGCGAGCGGCTTGTCGCCTTCTGGGCGTGTGGCGAAGGCCGGCTTGGTTGCTTCGTGCGCGACGGGCTTCGCTTCGACCTTCACGGGCGCGGGTTTGGCTTCGACCTTCGGCGCAACCGGTTTCGATGCCTCAGTTGCTTTCGGAACAGCGCCGCCGTTGGCTTTCACATTTCCCAAGCCTTCAACTTCCAATTCGACCAGCGCGGAACCGACCGCGGCCATCGAACCCGGCTCACCATGCAAAGCGATCACCTTGCCGGACACCGGCGAGGTCATCTCCACTGTCGCCTTGTCCGTCATCACATCGACCATGTTCTGGTCTTCGAGGACCGTCTCGCCGATCTTCACATGCCAGGCGACGATCTCGGCTTCGGCGGTGCCTTCGCCGACATCGGGAAGTTTGAAAACGTATTTCCCCACTTAACCCTCCATCGCGTGCTTCAGCGCATCGATCACGCGCGCCGGTCCCGGAAAGTACTGCCACTCGAAGGCATGCGGATAGGGCGTGTCCCATCCGGCCACGCGCGCAATCGGCGCTTCGAGATGATGGAAGCAGTTCTCTTGCACCGATGCCGACAATTCCGCGCCGAAGCCGGAGGTCAGCGTCGCTTCATGCACGATCACGCAGCGCCCTGTCTTCTTGACGGATTCGACAATCGTGTCGATGTCGAGTGGCATCAGTGTGCGCAGATCGATGACTTCGCCATCGATTCCGGAATCCGCAACGGCGGCAATCGCGACATGCACCATCGTTCCGTACGCCAGTACGGTCACGTCGTTGCCTTCGCGCGCAATTCTCGCTTTGCCGAGCGGCACGGTGTAGTGGCCTTCGGGCACATCGCTCGCCTGGAACTTGTTCCACGGCTGAACCGGACGTTCGTGATAACCGTCGAACGGGCCGTTATAAATACGCTTTGGCTCGAGGAAGATCACCGGATCGTCGTCTTCGATAGCCGCAATCAGAAGACCTTTCGCGTCATAGGGCGTGGAAGGAATCACCGTCTTCAATCCGGCGACATGCGTGAACAATGCCTCGGGCGACTGACTGTGCGTCTGCCCGCCGAAGATGCCGCCGCCGTAGGGCGTACGCAGCGTGATCGGCGCGGTGAAGTCGCCAGCCGAGCGGTAGCGCAAGCGCGCGGCTTCGGAAACAAGCTGGTCGTAAGCGGGATAGATGTAATCGGCAAATTGAATCTCCACCACCGGGCGCAAACCGTAAGCACCCATGCCGATGGCGGCGGCGACAATGCCAGCCTCGCCGATCGGCGTGTCGAAGCAGCGCGTAAGGCCATGTTTCTTCTGCAAGCCCTCTGTCACGCGGAACACGCCACCGAAATATCCGACGTCTTCGCCGAAGGTCAGAACATTCGGGTCTTTGGTGAGCATCACATCGAGCGCGGAATTGAGCGCCTGGATCATGTTCATGGTGGCCATATCAGACCCCCATCTGTTGGCGTTGGCGGCGCAGATGTTCCGGCATTTCGCGGAACACGTCCTCGAACATCGTTTTCACGCTCGGCGTCTCGCCATGACCAAGCGTGCCGACAGCTTCGGCTTCCTTATTCGCGGCTTTCACTTGCTCAACGCATTCGGCATGTGCCGCTTGCTGTTTCTCTTCGCTCCATTCACCGAGTGCGATGAGATGATGCTTGAGACGTTCGATGGGGTCGCCCAGTGGCCACGCCTTGGCATCGTCGGACGGGCGATATTTCGAAGGATCGTCGCTCGTCGAATGGCCTTCGGCGCGATAGGTGTAGTGTTCGATCAGCGTCGCACCGAGATTGGAACGCGCGCGTTCCGCTGCCCATGCGGTCGCGGCATAGACGGCGAGGAAATCGTTGCCGTCAACGCGCAGCGCCGGCAAGCCATAGCCGATGCCGCGCGAGGCAAACGTCGATTCATTCGCACCGGCGATTCCGGCGAAGCTCGAAATCGCCCATTGGTTGTTGACGATGTTGAGAATGACCGGCGCCTTATAAACGCTCGCAAAGTTGCAGGCGTGATGGAAATCGCCTTCAGCCGTCGTGCCGTCGCCAACCCACGACGCCGCGATACGATCGTCGCCTTTGTAGGCAGATGCCATCGCCCAGCCGACAGCTTGCGGAAACTGCGTGCCGAGATTTCCCGAAATCGTGAAGAAGCCGTACTCTTTGCTCGAATACATGATGGGAAGCTGGCGGCCCTTCAGCGGATCATTCGCGTTGGAATAAACCTGGTTCATCATTGTCACGAGCGGATAACCCCGCGCGATGAGAAGCCCCTGCTGGCGATAAGACGGAAAACACATATCGCCCGGTTCCATCGCCATCACTGCTGCGATGGCCACTGCCTCTTCGCCGGTGCACTTCATATAAAACGACGTCTTGCCCTGACGTTGCGCGCGATACATTCGATCGTCATAAGCGCGCGTGAGAAGCATCGCGCGCAGACCTTTGCGCAGCATGTCCGGCGAGAGTTTCGGATTCCATGGACCAAGCGCTTTGCCTTTATCGTCGAGCACGCGAATGAGCGAATAAGCGAGTCCGGCCATGTCGTGCGGGCGTGTATCGACGGCCGGACGCTCAACCTCACCCGCACCGGCAAGTGGAACGCCGCTAAAATCGGGTACATCGCCGGGACGGGTTGGCGGCGCCGGAACGCGCAGGCTGAGTTTCACTCTATTCTTCATGCGAAAATCTCCGGCGACATAACGGCGAACCTAGCACGGCTTTCCCGGCTCGTCCGCGCGCGGTCGTATTGCCGCTTGGTGCGGGCGTCAAGAAAGAGATCGCGGCTTGTTTTACACGCAATAAACCGCGTGCGCAGGCCGCTCCCGATGAAAGGCCATGACCATGATGGGCCTCCTTAGCGCACAAAGAAAAGGCAGAGGTTAAGGCTCCGCTGCACACTCCGCTTCGATAGCGCCCACGCGATCGATCTCAACCCTGACGCGGTCGCCAGCTTTGAGATAGTTCGGCGGCTTGGCAGCCATGCCGACACCGCCAGGCGTGCCGGTAAAAATGATGTCGCCCGGCATTAACGTCATCGCCTGGCTGATGAGCGCGATCTGGTCAAAGACATTGAACACCAGATTGCAAGTGTTCGAGTCCTGCCGCTTCTCGCCATTGACGAAACAGCGAATGCTGAGTGTGTGTGGATCGCCGAGTTCATCCGGTGTGACAATCCACGGCCCGAACGGCGCGTGGGTGTCGAAAGACTTTCCCAAAATCCATTGCGGCGTCTGCATCTGCCAGTCGCGCACGCTGACATCATTCCCGGCGCAGTAACCGAAGATAACGCCGGGTGCATCGGCCTTGCTAACGTGTCGGCAGCGTTTGCCAATGATGACGACAAACTCCGCCTCATAGTCGATGGCCGAAGATACTTTCGGGATCTGGATGGGGTCGAATGGACCGTTCACAGCATTGGGCAATTTCGAAAACCAAATTTGTTTTTCGGGTATCTGTCCGCCCGTTTCGCGAACGTGATCGGCGTAGTTGAGACCGATGGCGAGGATCTTTTGCGGCCGTGGAACTGGCGCGAGCAGATGCACGTCCCTAATCCCGAAATGCGGCGTTGTCTTTTCGAGGTCTCGCAATCTCCCCACGATCTGCGGCCACGCCAGGATCAGCCCGATCATCTCGCGGGGCAGGAATGCGTCCGCTGCCGCAAGATCGACGATACCTTCACCGATCGCGATGCCGACGCGTTCTTTACCACCCTGTTCGAAAGTCACCAGTTTCATCGCGCGCTCCCATTGGCATTGGGGAATACTTAACGCTGTTGCACGTGCCGCGAAACACAGGCACACGCCACATCCATAATGTTTAAGCAGCGGGTAACAGGCTCCCACCGATACTGGCGTGGACCATGCAAGTCGCACGCACCTAGGCAGGATCGAATTTGACAGCTATCGGCCACTTTGCCCGTACCGCCAGCCGCTTTGTCCCCGCGGCTTTGGCACGCCCCCTCGCGGGCGCCACGGCGGTCTTCTTTCACGGAGTCGAACGCGGCACCGTCGAGCCACAGCTGCAATCCACCCAGCACGCGCTGGAGGATTTTGTCGAAATCGCAGAAACCTTGAAGCGCAACCATGATGTCCTGCCGCTTGGCGAATTGACAAGGGTCCTGAAAAATCCGCAACGCCACAAACGCGCCGTGTTCCTTATGTCCGACGACGGTTACGCAAACACGTTGACGAACGCAGCGGATGTTCTAGCTGATCACAAGCTGCCCTGGACGCTGTTCGTCAGCAGCTATCACATCGATACGGGCGATCTTGTGCCTCTGCTGACGGCGCGCACGTTCTTCGAGGCGGCTCCCGCTGGACGCTACAACATACCCAATCTCGGCGCGATTACACTGAATTTCGACCGCACGATGGTCTCGCTGCGTGTCTGTGAAACGCTGAAAACACTGGATGCCGTACGTGCTCGTGAAGCACTCGTTGCGATGAAGGAAATTCTGTCGCGCGTCGGCAAGGACAATATCGCACAACGCTATCCGTCCGAGTGCTTTCTCACCTGGCCGCAAGTTGCGGCGCTCAAGAAACGCGGTGTCGAGATCGGCGCCCATGCCGATACCCATTGGGCGATGCATGGCGGCCAATCGGATTCCTATCTGCGGCTTCAGGCCGAACGCCCGAAACAGCGCATCGAAAGCGAGATCGGCCGCTGCCGCTACTTTGCCTACCCCTTCGGAAATCGCGGCGATATCGGCGAAAAAGCATGGCGCGCAGTACGCGATGCAGGCTACGAATATGCATTCACCACGATTGCCGGCACGCTCGACGCCAGCACCAATCCATGGTTGCTGCCGCGCTACGGACTTTCGTCACGCGAATCCAGTCTTTCCTCCGTGCTTCCCATGATGCGGGCGAACAACGCGCGGTTGCGGCAATGGCAATCCCGCATCGGGACGTGATGAACGCCGCGACCTGCATTGAAGCTTGCCTGTCCCACAGTGGGACGGTTTCTGCACATTTCCGGTTCTGAATCGAAACACAGCGCGCGTGCCATGCTGGCGTGGCTGATGCAGTTCTGGTCATTGCGTAATATCAGCCCCAGAGCCCACCCGTGAGCATTCACGAGGATATCGGTCACTTCGCCCTCGCGACCTTTGATCAGACCGGTCAACCCAGTCCCATATTGGGATACCCCCACGGGTTGGCCAAGCGCGCGCTCGACCTCGCCATCGCCGTTCCGCTTCTGATTTTGCTGTCGCCGCTAATGATCGCGTTAGCGGTCGCCATTCGCCTGAGTTCGAGTGGCCCAGCGCTGTTTCGCCAGACGCGCCTCGGCACGTTCGGCGCGCCGTTTCGTATCTTCAAATTCCGCACGATGAATGTTCTGGAAGATGGCGCAGCCATCGCGCAAGCCAGCGAAGACGACAAGCGAGTTACATCGGTGGGCCGCTGGATGCGCCGCTTGAGCCTCGACGAGCTGCCGCAATTCATCAACGTCATCAATGGCGACATGTCGATGATCGGTCCGCGTCCGCACGCGATCGCGCATGACCTGCTCTACGGAAAACTGATCGATGGCTACCATTTGCGCCAGGCCGTGAAGCCGGGAATTTCCGGCTGGGCGCAAATCCACGGTCATCGCGGCGCTACGCCGACGACTTCGCGGATGCGCGAGCGCCTCGCTTACGATGTCTGGTACGCAAAAAATGCAAGCATCGCACTCGACATCCAAATCGCGTTGCGCACCATCGGCGCGATCCTGCGACCACGCAACGCTTACTGATGCGCGCCGCAATCAACACCGCTTGCGAGCGCACGTGGCAGCGCCGCGATCCCGACCGCATCTATCGTGAAGTGGTGGTCGGTGGAATTCGCACCGCGTGTATATCGCGCCGTCAGATGGGCCGTTTGATGGTCGGTGATTGCATGGCCGCGCGCGGCAATAGGCGAAAGCCGCGCCTTGTTTTCGCATCCAACGGCCATGCCATCGCCACCGCAATGATCGATGCAGGCTTTCGCGGAAACTTTGCGAAAGCCGATCTGGTCCATGCCGACGGTCAGCCTGTGGTCATTGCATCGCGATTGCTGACGGATGCGCCAATCCCCGAGCGCAGCGCCACGACCGATTTTATTCACGATGCGTCGTCAGAAGCACGCGAGCATGATCTCCGCTTCTTCCTCTTCGGATCGACCGAAGACGTGAACGCGGAATGCGCAGCGCGGCTCGGCGAAGCCTATCCAGGGCTGAAGATTGTCGGCCGCCGCCACGGCTATTTTTCGCCCGAGCAGGAAGATGCCATCGTCGAGGAGATCAACGCTGCCGCGGCAGATGTCGTGTGGGTCGCTCTCGGCGTACCGTTGGAATATGAGTTCTGCGTCCGCAACAAGCACCACATCAAGGCGGGCTGGATCGTAACCGCGGGGGGCTGTTTCAACTTCGTCACAGGACACTATCGCCGCGCCCCAAAATGGATGCAGGCGATGAGCCTAGAATGGCTTTACCGGTTATGGCGCGAGCCGAAAAGGCTATGGAAACGCTATGCAATCACGAACCCGCTGGCGATCTTTACGATTTTGACACGCACAGTGGCCTACAGCTCTGACATGTCTGGACAGAGTTCCGGCGCAGGCCCGAAGGCGCGATGAGCGATGCAACGCCGCTGACCGCAAATTCCATGGTGGTGGATACCTCCGCCGCTTTGCCGCCGCGCGCGCGCCAGCTAATCCGCTATGTCTTTTCCGTCCTTGGACCGATCAGCATGGCCGGTGCGCACTTCATCGGCGCGTTGATTTTTTTCCGTACCCTGCCGCGTTCCGATTTTGGCCTGCTTTCCTTTGCAATGGCAATTGTGCCGCTTTTCCTCTCGCTCACCGGCGCAATGTTTGGCGTTTCCCTGGTCAATTCCGCGAACGGCACGTCGGCCATGAGCGAAGACGAGCTCCACACTTACATGAAGGGCGGCCTTCTGTTCGCATCGGCATCAGGTGCGATTCTGTTCGCGCTGATGGTGGCCGCGACGGCAACCTCAGCGGTCGCCACCATTGTAGCTCTATATGGCGCGGTTATGTCGCTGCGCTGGTTCGCACGCTGCCACGCCTTTGCGACGCACAACATGAAGCGCGCGATCATCTCAGATGTCGTTTACAGTGCGATGTTGCTGGGCAATCTTCTGGTCTTCAATTTTGCGCGCCAACATTCGCCCGTTGCTGCGTCAGCCATTTTGAGCGCGTCCGCCTTTTGCGCCTTGCTCGCTTTCGGCGGCGATTTCATGATCGCCCAGCGCCGCGCCATTCTTCACGGATCCCTGCGCGCGTTCATGCCGATCTGGCGTGACCTTTCGCGCTGGTCGGTATTGGGCGTGGTATCGACGGAAATTACTGCCAACGCGCATGTCTATCTCGTGACGTTCATAGCGGGACCGAAGGCATTCGCGCTTCTGGCCGTGGGGTCACTGTTCATGCGTCCCGTTTCACTCGTGGTCGGCGCGCTGCCCGATGCCGAACGGCCCACGATGGCCCGCGACATCGCGCAGGGGAAATTCGCGAAAGCAATGCGTTCCGTATTTCAGTTCCGCATGGCATCGCTCGCCGTGTTGACAGGCACGCTGATGTTGGCAGCGATAATTTTCATCTGGTTTCCGCAGTTGATATTGAAGAAGGGTTACGACGAGACGAGTGTAATTGCCGTCGTCGCGATCTGGACGCTGATCATGGCGGTGCGTGCGATGCGCACACCGGAGTCCATTCTGCTGCAGACGCTCGGCGAGTATCGCGCACTAGCTGCGGCTAGTGTAAGCTCCAGTTTTGCGTCCCTTGCGATCACGTTGGCGTTGCTGTTGTGCTTCGGCCCCGTTGTTTCTCTTGCGGGGATTCTCGTCGGCGATATCGTGATGAGCTGGCGTATTCTAGCGATGGGCCGTGCGTGGCGCAAAAAGGTGTCGGTATGACCTGCGTCGTCGTCTGCGTCCCAAGCTTCCGTCGCCCCAAGGGCTTGGCGAAACTTCTAGACGCATTGGCGAATCTCGTCACCTCCGCCAAGGTGAGCGTGCTTGTGGCCGACAATGACGCGGAAAATCATGAGGCCGCCGATTTGTGCGCGAAACTGCGCGACACATACCGCTGGAAGTTGGATTCTATTGTCGTTGCGGAGCGCGGAATCGCGAATGTGCGTAACGCACTTGTCGCTCGCGCATTGGAAAATCATCCCGCGCAATTCATCGCCATGCTCGACGACGACGAATGGCCCGATTCACGCTGGCTCGCGGAATTCCTACGCGTGCAAGCGACAACCAACGCCGATGCGTTGCAGGGCGCGATCCGCCGGGTGTTCGAGACGCCGCCGGGAACATGGACCGCGCAATGCGAAGGCGTCAGCGATATCACTGCGCCGACCGGCTTCATCGGCGAGCTTATCGGTGCCGGTAATATTCTGATCCGCCGCGAGGCGCTGGAGCGTATGGGCGCTCCGTGGTTCGATAAAGGCTTCGCGCTGAGCGGTGGCGAAGATGCCGATTTCTTTATGCGCCTTAAAATCCAAGGCGCACGATTTGCCTGGGCGAACGACGCGGTGGCTTATGAGCTGGTGCCCGCATCGCGTTCGAATCTGAAATGGGTGCTGTCCCGCGCGTATAGTATCGGCAATTCCGACATGCGGGTCTTCCTCAAGAGCAAGCCGCGTCTCTCTGCCAGGGCGCTGGAAGCCTCACGCATCGCCGGCGTGCTCTTGTTGTATCCCATCGCCTTCGCCATCCTCGCTGCAGACCCGAATCGCCGCGTGAGGCCTTTGCGAAAGCTTTATCGCGCGGCAGGCAAGCTCGCGGCGATCCGCGGGCACTCTCACCAAGAGTACTCCGTGGTTCATGGGCAATAGTGGCATAGCGCTGAAGATGGACCGGGCTGCGAACGCCTGGATCTTCGAAACGGCTTTCGTCGGCCTTTTGCTCTTGGTATTCGTGGGCGTCACGCCATTTGCAGTCCGCAACAGCGCGAACGTTACGGTCGGCGCGGGTGAAGCGGCGGGCTCCGGCGATATGCTTCGTCAACTTCTCTATTTCGCTGTCTTCGTTGCGACATTGTTCGGCGCTTACGTAAAGCGCGGCCGCACCTTTCTCGATTCAATTCCGATTCTGCTTGCTGTGTTGCTCGCATGGTGTGTGGTGACAGCGGTCCTATCGGGCGAGCCCGGCATTGCAATTCGGCGAGCCGGTCTGGAAACGATTTTGGTCGTGAGCGTCATGCTTGGTGTGGACAATGTGGGTGCGGAACGTGCACTCAAGCTTTTATGCTACGTGCTGATCGGCGTTCTTGTTGTGAACTGGATTTCGATCCCGCTGCTCAGCCAGGCTATTCACCAGCCAGGCGATGTCGAAACGGAAGTCGTTGGCGACTGGCGCGGCCTCTACTTCCACAAGAATATCGCGGGTGGTGCTTGCGCCATCTCAATCCTTCTCTTTATTTACTGCGCCATCGCGGAGAAAAGACCGCTTCTTTATGGCGCGCTGGCCACCGCTGCAGCCGGTTTTCTCTGGATGACTCATTCAAAGTCCTCGCTCGGCCTTCTGCCGGTGGCGGTCGCGAGCGGCGGGGTTTACTGGCTTGGCTGGCGGCGCGGTATTGACCGGGCGATCACAGGCGTCAGCGCACTTCTCATCGTCTTTGTGCTCGGCGCATTGTTGTTCATCTATCTGGGCGCCGTGGAGCAAGCGCTTTCCGATCCATCACAATTCACCGGCCGTTCCGCGATCTGGCAGGGCGAACTCGCTTTCATCACCGACCATCCATTCTTCGGTGCAGGCTTCGGCACGTTCGCGGATGCTGGAAAGCTGTCACCGCTGCATCCTTATGTCGGAGGCTGGGTGAACAAAGCGGCACAAGGGCACAATGGCTATCTCGAAGTGGCAATGACGACCGGACTGATCGGCCTCGCACTCGCCATCTTTGTGTTCATCGCGCAGCCGGCTTGGAGTTTCTGGCGGCGCGGGGACATGGAGCCCCTATTCAAGGCACTGCTGTTCGCGCTGTTCGTGTTTTGCGTTCTGCACAATTTCATGGAGTCCGACTTCCTGGCGGGTGACGGTCTTGTGTGGACAGCATTGCTCCTTACCCTCGCGATGCTGCGCAATGCACGCGAACAGGCACGCATATGAGCGCGCCATTCTTCACGGTCATCATTCCAGTTTACAATCGTATGCATGACCTCGCGCAATCAGTGGGATCGGTGCTGGCGCAGACGTGCCAGGATTTTGAGATTATCGTGGTCGATGACGGTTCGACTGACGATCCGAAGTCCGTGCTCGACAATATCAACGATCCACGCATGAGCTACGTGCGGCAGGAGAACAGAGGTGGCGCTGCAGCACGCAATCGCGGCTTCGATGAAGCACGCGGGCAGTTCGTTGCGCTGCTGGACTCCGACGATCATTTCCTGCCGCATCATCTTGAAACTATGCGCGCCATGCTTGAAGGCACGCAAGATATCGCCGGCTACGCGCGTATGATCGTAGATCGCGGCAATGGCGTGACGCTGACCAAGCCCCCCCGCGCGCTGCGAGCCAATGAGCACATGGCGACATATTTACTTTGCGATCGCGGTTTCATTCCCACTATTACGATTGTGGTCGAGCGCGAAACGGCTAAGCGTGTGCGTTACAGCGAAAACTGGCGTGTTGCGGAGGATGCCGATTTTGCCATCCGGCTTTTTCTTGCCGGAGTGCGCTTTCAGATGGCGGAAGAGCCTGGCGCCGTGTGGAAAGACGAATATAACCCAAATCGCACATCGGCCGGGCGCAAAGGTGCCAAGCTCATCCCTTGGCTGGAAGAATTGCGGCCGCGCATCCCGACGAAGGCCTACTATGGAGGACGCGGTTGGGCGATTGCCAAAGGCGTCGTCGTGTCCAATCCGTCTTTGGCTCTGCGATACTATCTGAGCGCCGTGCTGCACGGCTGCTATCGCCCGCGACTTGCCGCGATAATCTGCCTGCAGATTTTCCTGCCCGATGCGCTCTATCGCGCCATTGCCGACAGTACGATTCCGTGGTTGTGGTTTTCGCATATGAAAGAAGACAGCAAGCCCACCCCGTCCTCGACTGTCCAGCAACGGACATGCTGAACCGCCGCGATCTGCTGGCGCGGATAGCCGGTGCGACGGCGCTTCCCGACGGCTTGCTGCCTGGCTTCGCGAGAACCTCACCCGGCTTGCGCGATATCGCCGCCAACCGTGGGGCTATCTATGGCTGTGCTGCCAATACTTTCGAGCTGAAGCAATCGGATTTTGTCCCTGTTCTGGCACGCGAAACCGCCATGCTCGTCGCCGAATACGAAATGAAGCGGGGCGTGATCGAGGAGCAGCGCGGCGTTTTCGATTTCTCCGCCGGCGACGCCTTACTTGCCTTCGCCAGCACACACAACATGAGCCTGCGTGGTCATGCGCTGGTCTGGCATCATCGAAATCCCGACTGGCTGGAAGAGGCGATCGCATATCCACACGGCGATGCGCTGCTTACAGGGTATATCGCCAAAGTCGCCGGACATTATAAAGGCCGGCTTCATTCCTGGGATGTCGTAAACGAAGCCATAGCGCCGGACGACGGACGTCCCGATGGCTTGCGCGACACGCTCTGGCTGAAACGCTTCGGTCCGGAATATATCGACCTTGCCTTTCACGCCGCGCACAATGCCGACTCCTCCGCGATGCTGGTCTATAACGACTGGGGCTGCGAACTGGGGGCGCCCGAGAACGATCGCTTTCGGGCTGTGACGCTCGATTTCCTCGAAAGTGCGCTCGCGCGTGGCGTTCCGATCGACGCGTTGGGATTGCAGGGGCATCTTTCGGCTTTCGGCAGCCAGGTCGATCAGATAAAGTTGTCGCGATTTCTCGATGGCGTTCACGCAATGGGTTTAAAAATTCTGGTGACCGAACACGATGTGGATGACAGTGGCGGCCCTTCCGACATCGCCACACGCGATCGCGCCGTGGCGGATGCCAGTCAGCGCTTTCTCGACGTGATGCTGCGCCATTCGTCCACTATCGCGGTGCTGACTTGGGGACTTTCGGATCGTTACCTAGACCCGCCGGCGTTGCGCGACCGGCTGAAGGGACGCTTGCCGCGCGCGCTACCGCTGGACAGCGAATTCAATCGCAAACCGATGTGGGCCGCGATGGCGCGGACTTTCGGAACTTAAACACGCTTTGCGAATTTGTGTGCAAGATGCTTCGCCAGGTGCGGCGCAACGAATTCCGATCCCGTCATAAAGCGCATGAGAGGCCCGAAGCTATTGGCGACGGCCGGACCGATGACATAAAACCCCTTTACACTTGTTTCGAAATCGCCGGAAACGAGCGGCGCGGCCCCCGTCGTTGCGATACGCGCGAGAATGCCGGCCGGCATGAAAGGCACGCGCGCCAGATCGGGCCTGTAACCCGTCGCCGCGATAACGTGATCGCATTCGATGCAATTTGCGTGGCCCCTCGCATCGGTGGCGTGGAGCGCAACGCGATTGCCAATCATGCGTGCTGCATCGACAAAGACTCCGAGATTTGTATCCACCCGGCCTTCAATGCGCTCGCGCATGAACCAGCCCGGCGCCGGGCCGAGATGACGACGCACGATTTCCAGCCGCAAGGCTTCCGGCAAGAAGCGGAACAGAAACGGCAACTTGGTGAAGATATAAGAACGCCAGCCCGGCCCAATAGTGGACACCGGCTTACGCCAGCGATTCATCAGAGTTGCGTCATTCTCGGCCGATGCCGAATGGAAGCGGATGTCGCTATCACGCGCGACGATACGCACCTTCGCGCCGCTATCGTGCAGCAACGCCGCTGTATCGATAGCGGAAGCACCTGCGCCGAGAATGACCACGTCGCGGCCCTTGAAACGCGAGACATCACGATGATCGAAACTGTGCGACACTGCATCTGTGGGAAGACAGTTCAACATCTCCGGAATGTACTTGAACCAGGTGATGCCGACAGCGACGACGACCTGTCTCGCCAATACGCGCTCACCGTCTTCCAGCGTCAGACCATAGCCGTTGGAATTTTTCTCCAGCGCGGTGACGTTCTTTTCTTCCAAGGCCGGGACATAGTTAGCGCGAAACCAGTCGGCATATTCAATAAACAGATCGAGTGAGACCGGAATGTTCCGGTCGCAATATTCGATACCGCGTTCGGCGCAGTAGGCTTTCAGCGTGGATTTTGGATCGGGCGACGACAAGCTGGAGGCGAAGCCTTCGGATTTCAGCAACATGTCCTTGGGCATGTGCGCGCGCCAAGTATCAAGTGGCTTGCCGAAAATTCGAAGCGAAGCGCCATGCGCACGCAAATGCGCGGCCAGCGAAAGCCCATATGGCCCCGCGCCGATTATCGCGACGTCGCAGATCTCGCCGCTTTGCGCACCGGGCCGCGCATGCGATGCGGAATGATGGGCCGCGATGCGTTTCGAAAGCGAACGTTTCGCCTTGATTTTGTTACCGGTTTCAACTGTGGACATGAACGACCTGTTCCAAAATGAGACATCCGGCCGATGGAACCGCTCCATAACCAGACATCGCCTCCGCGCAATGCCCTTTGATCCAAGCTCTGTGCCAGCGTTTGTACGGCTTCGTTCACGGATGATTGACGCGCGACGCCTTAACCTTGCCGTATGGCGATCAAGATTCTTTTGGCGACGACGGTTCGCTGGCCGTCGGCTGGGCGGCTTGCGGGCGCATTCGCGGCGTGCGGTTGCAAGGTCGATTGCGTAATGCCCGCGGATCATCCGGCGTTGCAAAGCCGATACTTTACGCGCCGCGATACGTATTGGCCGTTGGCGGGAAGACTGTCGTTCGAGCGAGCGATTGTGCATTCCGCTCCGGACCTAATAGTTGTGCTGGATGATCGCGCTGCCGCGCTCATGTTGCGCATTGATTCCGAGACGTCGAATCCCGACTGGAAAAATTTGATGCGCCGGTCGCTCGGTGAAACGCGCAACTACGCAAGCCTGATGTCGCGCGCCGGATTCATTGAGGCTGCGCGCGATGCCGGCGTTCTCGCGCCGGCCATTCGCGCCATCACGTGCGAGGCATCGCTGGATTCCGCACTGCGCGATATCGGCTTCCCCGCGGTGTTGAAGGCCGATGGCAGCTGGGGCGGCGACGGCATCGTCATCGTTCACGACCGTGACGAAGCGCTTGCGGCGTACATGAATCTTTCGAACCCACCGTCTCGCCTGCGTAGCGTCGCGCGCGCCATGCGCCGCAATGACGGGCACTTCCTGCTTGATGCCGTAAACATGCCGCGTCCGACCATCAGCTTGCAGGCGTTCATCGCGGGCATCCCCGCGACGAGTGCCTTCGCGTGTTGGGAAGGAGATGTTCTCGCCGCGAACCACCTCGAAGCCGTCGCCACGCAAGGCGCAACGGGTCCGGCAAGCGTCCTGCGGCGCATCGACAACGAACAGATGGATCAAGCAGCGGCACGCATGGCGGCGTGCTTCGGACTCTCCGGTCTGCATGGTCTGGACTATGTGAAAGATGCGCGTGGCAACATGCATCTCATCGAGATTAATCCGCGCGCGCCACAAGCAACTTATTTGTCTTTCGGGCCAGCGCACGATCTCGCCGCCGCACTGGTATCCAAAATTGCGGAGCATCGCGTTATAGAGCGACCGCGCATCGGCAGCGACACGGTTGCGCTGTTTCCGCAGGAATGGTCGCGCGATCCGATGAGTCCGTGGCTCAAGGCGGCGTACCATGATGTGCCTTGGGACGACCCGGCGCTGATCCGCGCCTGGGTGCAATCCAAAGCCGGCGCTGTTTTCCGCGGACTGCCAGAAACCCCAGAGTCCGTGGCGTTTCAGAACCGCATCCGACAAACCTGACACCCCCATTCCATCCTTCGTTAACCAATCCGCAGGGGCTGGCGGGTTAGACCAAAAGCAG
>Ga0265338_10006081_pt1 | contig 15499 bp, 10 predicted proteins | sample 42126metaG_FD_193579 | JGI IMG/M metagenome (GOLD analysis project Ga0265338, IMG submission 193579) | Rhizosphere microbial communities from Carex aquatilis grown in University of Washington, Seatle, WA, United States - 4-21-26 metaG | ecosystem: Host-associated > Plants > Roots > Rhizosphere... | reverse complement strand
AGTTACTTGTCCGTTTTGAGGGTTCGCGAAAGAAATTCTTCAACCAACCGCTGGTTTTCCGGCGTTCCAAACTCCGGATCCTCATGCCCGGCACCGTGAATCGTTTTCATCGTCACCTCAACCCCGGCATCAATCAGAGCCTTGGCCAGGATGACACTTTGTCCCAGCGGAACCAACTGGTCATTGTCACCGTGCATGATCAAGAACGGAGGATCGTTTTTGTCAATGTAGGTCAAAGGGTTGGCGGTTTTAGCCAGATCAAGTTTCTCCCGCACCGGTCCGCCCAGAAGGCGTGCCTCAGGGGAATTGGGTCCTTCGTGCTGGATTATGCTGTGCGGACCTGCCTGCTGGCCCATTAGCGTGACATCCGTGGGACCAAACCAGTCCACCACCGCTTGCACCCGGCTGGAAATATTGGTGTTGTCCAAATTACCCTCCATTTCTTTCACATCGCCGCTCGTGCCGATAAACGCGGCGAGATGTCCGCCAGAGGAATCGCCGCCTGCACCAAAGTGGTTGGGGTCGATGTTGTATTTGGCCGCGTTGGCGCGGAGAAAGCGGATGGCCGCCTTGCAATCGTAAGCCTGTGCCGGCCAAATGGCGTCCTGGGAGAAGCGATATTGGATGCTGGCCACGGCGAAGCCCTTGTTCACGAGATAGAGCACAGGCGGGCTGGCTTGGTCGCCCGCCATCCAAGCGCCGCTATGAATCCAGATTATCAGCGGCAACGGCTTCTCAGAAGGCTGCTCCGGCAGGAAAAGATCCAACACCTGATTGGGGGTGCCATTCTCGACGTAGGGAATGTTTCTCTCCGCTTTGACACCGGCAGGCAACGCCGCAGGACGACCGAAGCCAAATGCTCTCTGGCTACGGCGGGCCGCGGAATTGGTTGTCACGGACGCGGTGGCTGCGGCTGGTTCACGCCTGGCTATGATCTCTTCCTTGGCAAAATCGCCCACCTCGCGGGTGAACTTGATTTCATTTGTCAGGATTGTGCCCCGGTAGGTGATACGAATATCGTTGTCCTGAAAATTCAGCATCTCGACGAATGCAACCTTGTCGCCGTCAACACTGCCTTCTTTTAACTCGGCTACACTTTTCTGGCCGTTGATTTCCGAATTGGCTTCGCCGGTTAAATTCGTGCCGTGCTGCGTAAATGTGTAGGTGTATTTCTGGTTGCCGATTTGCGAGTCGAATTCGGTTTTCCATATGCCAGTGACGTCGTCAGCCAAAAGAGCCAGCGGCAAGGTGACGAGAGTCAGGAGTATGATTGGAACTTTCATGTCAAAGATTATCGAAAGCGGATTGGTCTGTAAACGGTTGCACTATGCATTAATTCTTAAACAGCAACGGCGCAAATTGGTAGAAACTGCGGCGCCAGCTCTGCCATTCGTGCGCCGTGTCCGGAGAGATGTAACAGGTCAGGTTCGTAATGCCTGCCGCGACAAGCGAATCGTGGTAACTCTTGAGACTGTCGGCGCCGCGTTCGACGCTGCCGTAACTGACGAAAGCGACTTTGACGAGGCGATTGAATTCTGCCGGATTCGCCAGCGGACTGTTTGTCGCATTCAGTTCGCCCAAGGTGCCACCGCTGAAAATGCCGAGGTTCGCAAACGCATCCAGGTGCGCCAACCCGATCATTCGCGTTTGCATGCCGCCCATGGACAATCCCGCCAGCGCGCGGTGCTCGCGGTCGGGAACGGTGCGGTAAGTCGAGTCAATCATTGGAATGATTTCATGCAGCAGCGTGTCGGGAAAACGTCCGGCCGGGCCGCTAAATAACCGGCCAAATGCCGGCCGGTTTGTTCCCCCGCCTGCCACCGCCGGAGCATTGGTTCCACCCATGAGCCCTGCCGGAGTGCGTGCACCGGCGGCAAAAAGGGCGCTGCCGCCGCCGTTGTCCATAACCACAATCATCGGCGTGGCTTTTCCTTCGGCAATGAGGTTGTCGAGAATGAAATTCACCCGCCCCTGTGTGGACCAGCCGCGTTCATCTTCACCGGCGCCGTGCTGGAGATAAACCACGGGATAACGGGCCGTCGGATTGCTGCTATAGTCCGGCGGGGTATAAACGAAACACCTTCGCCACGCGCTGTTCGTGAGGGAATAGTACCAGTGCTCGCGCACCTCGCCGTGCGGCACGTTCCTGGCGTCGTAAAAATCTTCTCCCGGCGACGGCACTTCGATGCCGCTCATCATTTTGCTCACGCCAAAGAAACTTTCGCTGGCCGGATCAGCCACGGAGGCACCATCAACAATGAGGGCATAGTAATGAAAGCCGACGACCAATGGCGGAGTTACAATGGACCAGACGCCCTGATCGTTCCTGGTCAGGTCGTATTTATGGGCGCCGATGTCGAGCTGCACTCTTTGGGCGCCCGGCGCGCGGAGCTGGAACTCTGCGTGGCGCTCGGAGTCAACTTTGGGATACGGTTGCCCGGGGACATTCGAGCTGGCCGATTTGGCGTCGCTGCCGAGTTGATTGGTTGAGGAAATCAAACTGGTCTGGGAAAGGGCAACCAGGCTGCTTGCCATCAGGGTTAATGCGATAACTAATTTCGTTCTCATGGTTTTTCTCCGGGTTTCGGATTATTATGCGTCACTTTGTTTTTAATTTCAAAACCGAGATGGAATACGGTGGAAATTCGCGCGTAAAATTGGCGCTCAAGCCGTCCACTTTTTCCGCGCGCGGAACAATCCTCTGAGGTTGTTCGAGTGAATTCGTGTCGCCCGTGCTGTCGGCTGCCAGGACAACCGCTTCGCCCTCGGGTTCAATCATCGGCGCTCCGGTGATTTGAATTTTGATGTTCTGCGCCGTTCCGGCTTCGTTCACAACCTTGAGATAAACGATCCCGCTCCCGCTGTCGCGGGTGGCATCAAAGAAAATCTGCCGGATTTGCTGCGGCGGAGGGGTGACACCGCGAACCGCCCGCGGCTGCCATTTACGCGTCGGAATGTCTTGTGAATCAGTCGAGAGAATTGCGTCGCCGTGCATCGTGCTGAACATCTGTTGGGCATAATAGGCCGGCGAGCCGTAGCTGGTCAACGCGTCGTAGCCAATCAAATCCGTGGTCCATTGCATCGAACGATTCGCTCCCCGGATCTGGCTGACGTTGACGAAAAGCGGGGCATAGCAGGACATCGCCACGATATCGGAATTGCGTTCCATGCCGGTCATCCATGCGGCGTCGCCGAGCGCCCCGGCCATGTTGGGTGTGGGCGAGCCGACGCGCGTGGCCCATTCGCCCACAAATATTTTCATCTTGTTCGTGCGTGAATTCTTGTCGTAGTCGAGCGCGTGCGCCTGCATCTCCTCCCGCGAACGGTAATAATGTTCGTCCAACAAATCCGGCACACGGCTTTTTACCGGCGTTGTCGCGATGATTTGCAGATTCGGATATTTTGCCTTGATGGCGTCGTAAAATTGGACGAAGCGCGCATCATAACTGCGCGAGCGATCAACGAGGTCTTCATTCCCGATTTCGATATAATTCAAAGCAAACGGCGCGGGATGTCCGTCCTTCGCGCGCTGCGCTGCCCATCGGGTGTTTGTCACTCCGGTGACATATTCGATTTCGTCCAACGCATCCTGCACATAGGGCTCCAGTTGTGCCCCCGGGGCAATGTGCTGCTGCCGCAAAGAAAAGCCGGCGTAAACTGCCAGCACCGGCTGCAGGTGCAAATCCTCGCACCATTCCAAAAATTCCAGCAAACCGAAACCGTCGGTGGACCAATAACCCCACGGGCTGCGATGTCCCGGACGTTGCGAGACGTCACCGATTGTTTCCTTCCAGTTAAAACGCTCGGCGATGGCATTGCCTTCGACGTAATTGCCGCCGGGGAAGCGCAAGAACTTCGGCTGCATGTCCGCGAGCAATTGCATGATGTCCGGACGCGTGCCATTCGGCCGGTTGTGGTAAGTCGGCGGAAAGAGCGAAACATTCTGGAACCAAACGGTGCCGTGATTGTTGAAGAAAGACCCGCGCTTTGTCGTTGATATAACGAGGCGATTGTCCTTGGACGTTTCGGTGTTTCCAGTGGCCAAAGCCACGTCGTATTTTTCCCATTTGCCGGAAATATGGGGAACAATCGCCTTGGCGAAGACTTTATCGCCGTTTGTGCTTTCGACGGAAATCGTCAGCGGACCGGGAAAATGCTTCCCGCGCGCATAAAACGAGGCGCGATACGTCGTGTTCGGGCGGACAGGAATGCCCCAATAGCCGCCGTTGGCAATTCCAACGGGCGAATTTTTTAACGCCTTGCTTGTGTCCAATTTCAAACTCACGTTCAACGCGGTGTTGAGAGGCTGGTTCGTGTCGAGCGCGATAGTCGTGTCGCCGACGGCATTCCAGAAAACCGGACCCTGCGCGTTTGCCTTGAACGTGCGATTGCGAATCAATTCAGCATAAACTCCACCTTCGTAGGAAAAATTGATTTCCTCGGTCATCAGCCCATAAAGCGTCGGGCTGACGTTGCCGGTGACCTTGCCCGCGTCAATTTGCAGAACCGGAATCGCGGGCGCCATGTTGGTTCCTGACGGCACCGTCTCCGGCACGTTAGTCGTTTCGAATGTTGAGTTGGTTTGGGCAAAGGCAATCAAGCAGCTTGCCATCAGGGTAAGTGTAACGATCGTTTTGGTCCTCATGGCTCTGCTCCAGGTTTACGGGTTGCTGCCTTCCCCGGCCTGAAAGAGCAACGGAGCAAATTCGTGCAGGCTCCGGCGCCACGTCTGCCATTCGTGCGCGGTGCCCGGCGATTCGTAATAGACATGCTTGATGCCGGCCTGCTCCAATTCTTGATGGAACTTCAAGGTGCCGCGGGCGGCCAGGTCTCCGGCGACGCCGTAACTGATGAAGAGCACCTTGACTTGCCTGGCGAAAGCCGCCGGGTCACCCAGCAATCCGTTGAACCCGCCGGGAATCTCCGGAAAACCGAATGGCGCGCTAAACGAGCCGATATAGGCGAATTCGTCAAGGTGCGCTTGTGCGATTTCCCAAGTTTGCGTGCCGCCGAGCGAAAGTCCCGCCATGGCCCGATGCTCGCGATCCGGAATCGTGCGATAGGTTGCGTCAATCATGGGAACGATATCCTCGATGAGCACTTGGGTGAATTTGTCCCAAAACATGGGCCCCCCGCCTCTTCTGGGACCGCTCATGGCGCCCGGGGTGATACCGCCGTCATCCATCACCACCAGCATCGGTCTGGCTTTGCCTTCGGCGATCAAGTTATCGAGGATAAATCCCACCCGGCCTTGCGTGGCCCAACCCCGGGCGTCTTCGCCCATGCCATGCTGCAGGTAGAGCACCGGATACCGCACTGCCAGGTTCGTGTCGTAATCCGGCGGGGTGTAAACGAAACAACGCCGGGTCTGGCCGGTGGACCTGGCGAAATAATAGTGCGCGCGAATGTCGCCGTGCGGCACGTCTTTGGGCAAATAGAAATCTTCACCCGGCGACGGCACCTCGATAGCACTGCTCATCTTGCCGGTGCCGAAGTAACTGTCACTGGCCGGATCGGACACCGTGGCGCCACCTACCGAGAGCGTGTAATAGTGAAATCCAGGCGCAAGCGGACTGGTGATGATGGTCCAGACGCCGTCGTCACCTTTCGTCCCGCGGCCACCCGGGAGGCTGACGGAAACATTCGTGGCGTTGGGCGCGACGATGCGGAAATGGGCGCGCCGCTGGGAATCAATTTCAGGAAATGGCACGCCCGGCACGTTTGATGACGCTGGCTTGGCGTCTACAGGAGACGGGTTTGTCTCCGCTGCCGCACCTGATCTGGCGGCCACCGGATTTGGTTTTTCCCCTCCGGCTGATTTGGCAGAGGATGCGGATTGGATGGAACTGCGATCATGAGTCTGACAGCCGGTCATGAAAGTGAAAATGCAAGCCGTTGCGCAAATACAAACAGCGCGGAAAAGAATATTTTGCATAATATCAAGTTGTAGTTGTCGTCCCGCCTTACCGGGTGATGATTATCATTGGCAATTTCAGCCGGTGATTTTCCGAAGCTCGCCGGCAAGAAACTCATATGTTCCGAGAGTTTTTATATTCAATGCGCTCGACCCAAGGCCGTAATGATTCGGTTTTCAGAAGGAGCCTGGTTAGGCCTCCTGCTGTTGGATTCAGCAATCGGAAATGCATTCGAACCCCTGTTGCCCCGGTTCGTCCTAATCACGGTCTGACGGAGGCAATCATTTGCTGTTACGGTTACTGGCACCATCATAACCGTTGAAATCGCAAATCAAGCGCCAATATGCGCATTAAAATCGCCAATTTGCGAAATAGCTGCCGAATCGGGAAGGTTTAATGTTCGGCGGAGGCGCTAAGAAGATTTTGCTGCGCGTTGAAGTCCGGCCTGGAGTTGAACTGTGCCGCCAGGCTTCAGTTTGATTTCCACCGTGTGGTCGCCATACCGGATAGTTGTCTTACGTCCACCTACCGAATGGATTTTGATCCTGGTCAGCTTTCCACCATTCCAAGCCAGGTCAACCTCGAAACCGCCCCGCGTTCGCAAGCCCGTGACGCTGCCGTTCGGCCAGGCCGAAGGCAATGCCGGCAACACTTCCATCTCAAATCTCTGCGCGGCTCCTGCCGTTTCCAACGCCCGGCTCTGCAGCAGCATTCCCTCGATACCCGCAGCGCCCCCAAAGTTCCCGTCGATTTGGAACGGCGGATGCGCGTCGAACATGTCGGCATACGTGCGCTCCGGACTGAGCAGAAATTTCAGAATCCGGTAGGCATGGTCGCCGTCGTGCAGGCGGTCCCACAGGTTAATCCGCCAGGCCGTGGCCCAGCCAGTGGATTCGTCGCCGCGAATTTCGAGCGACTTCCGGGCTGCGGCGGTGAGTTTCGGCGTGTCGAAGACGTTGATTTGCCAGCTTGGATACAAAGCGTAGAGATGCGAAACGTGCCGGTGATGAATTTCCGGCGCCTTCATGTCCCAATCGGCCAGCCATTCCTGAAGTTGCCCTGCGCTGCCGATCTGCGGCGGCGCGAGCCGGGCACGGGCGGCCGCCAGTTGCGCGCGAAACGGCTTGTCCGTGCCGAGGATTTCGGAGGCCTTGATGGTGTTGCCGAACAGGTCGCGCAGGATTTCCTCGTCCATGCTCGGCCCGGCGCTCAGGCCAGACCCGAACGGATGCTGATTTTCCGGTGAGATGGACGGATTGGTCACGAGCCAGTGATTCGTCGGATCATCAACCAGCGTATCGAGGAAGAACTGAGCCGCGCCGCGCATGATGGGATAGACCTTCTTCAGGCATGCCTTGTCGAGGTTGAATTCGTAATGGTCCCACAGGTGGCCGCACAGCCAGGCACCGCCGCTGGGCCACATCCCCGCATCCACAATATCTATGGGCCCGGTGGCACGCCAAAGATCCGTATTGTGATGAGCGACCCACCCGCCAGCGCCATACATCTCTTGTGCGGTTCGCGTACCGGTCTGGGAAATATCTTTTACCATCGCAATCAATGGCTCCACGCACTCGGCAAGGTTACCTGACTCCGCCGGCCAGTAATTCATCTCGGTGTTGATGTTGATCGTGTATTTGCTTCCCCAAGGCGGATTCATGCTGTCGTTCCAAAGACCCTGAAGATTTGCCGGCTGGCCGCCGGGACGCGAACTGCTGATCAGCAGGTAGCGTCCGAACTGAAAGTAAAGTGTGGCCAACTGCGGGTCCCGGCCATTGTCAAAATTCTTAATCCGCTCGTCAGTCGGCAATTGCATGGCTTCACTGTGGCCCAGATCCAGGGAAACGCGCCGGAACAGCCGCTGATGCTCCTGGACATGCGCGGCAAGCAGCTTGTCGAATTTTTTGCGTGCGGCGGCGGCGATTTGGCCCTTCACAATCTTTTCTGGATCACCGCTCACGTTGTCGTAACTCTGGTAGCTGGTCGCCAACGCGATCAGGATGGTGGCCGAATTGGCATTGGCCACGCTGACGGAATTGGACGTGACGCTGATGCTGCCACCGTCGGCCAGCACGCGGGCGCGCACCTGAAATTTCAGCACTCCTTTGATTCCTTGTGAACTCCCATTCACACCGCTCATCACAAGAGTGTTTTCAGATTCGGTTTCGATGATGACTCTTTGAGGTGTTTGAAAACCGGCAGCGAATGAAATTGAGCCCTTCTTGTCGGCCGTGAGATGAACAACGATGACTTGATCCACCGGACTGGCAAAGACCTGACGCAAAAACCGAACGCCTTGATCGGTGTATTCAACCGTAGCCACGGCCTTGTCCAAATTAAGATCGCGCCGGTAATTCCCGACCGAAGTCGAATCGGGAAAGGTGAGTATCAAATCACCGGCTGTTTCATACGGCATCTGGCCCTTTGGTTTGGACAGCACTTTTTGGCTGATAAGCTTTGAAGCTTCGCGATATTTGCCTTCAAACACCAACTGGCGCGCTTCTGGAAGCGCCTTCCGGGCCTGCGGATTGACCGGGTCGTAGGGACCTCCAGCCCAAAGCGTGTCTTCATTCAACTGGAGCCGCTCATGATTTACGCCGCCAAAAACCATCGCGCCGATTCGTCCATTGCCGAGAGGGAGCGCTTCGGTCCACTTTGTTGCCGCCTGACGATACCACAGGCTCAACGGCTCAACGGACGGCTGCGCGTTTCCCGGAAACTGATCCTGCGCCGGCATCGGTGGGACAGATAAGATTAGAACTGCGGCAAACCAAAGGCTGGCGAACAAGGTTTTTTTCATTTGGCATTATTGCATTCATTTGTGGAAGCAGCGCAATGATGAATCCACAGCGGAAATATGCAAAGCGGTAATTTTGGACCTTGCTTTAGCCCGGCGCGCTTTTGTCCGGAAAGAAATTTCCGAAAACAACGTCGTGGGCCTTGTGCCCGTTAATTGTATTTCAACCTGCGAATCAACTTCATTAATTAGCGGCTTTTAGCAGCTACACAACTTTGAATGTACCGGGAGCACAGTCCACCATCGCCATTGGCATTGACGGCAACAACATCGTAGGTTGGCATAATAGAGGAAACGGCGAAGAGGGCTTATTTAATGGCAGCAGTTTCATTTCATTGAATGTACCGGGGGCAACGCAAACTCAAGTCTGGGGTATCTCCGCCTGTTCCTGAACCATCGGTTTTGGGGTTGCTGGCCGTTGGCATTGCTGGATTTCTTGTGCGTCGCCGCCAGTCGTAAAAGGTTTCTCCGGAATCTGCACCGGGCGAGCCGTCGCGTTTCCTGAATTTATTGCAGTTCATTGTTCCTTTTGCGGCGTTTCATGTGACGCCAATTGCGAATGGAATACGAAATCCCTTTAAAAAGGGCATGCCCACGGACTTACTTCGCCGCAAAGGCAAGGTAGGAGTGCGGCGGCACGGTGAATGTGAAGGAAGTGCGCTGCGGCAATTCCACCTGTCTACGACCGCCAAATCCCCCGCCGAAACCGCCAGCACCCTCATCGGCCGGTGGCACGGGCGCGATGTCTTTGCCATTCAACAGTTCATGAATTTCTGCCGCTTTGCCCGCGATGGACACCGTAACCTCAGCCGCTGTCGGCAGGTAGTTCTGCACGATGAAGGTGTCGTTGTCGTAACGGAACAACGCGACCTGCGCGGGCGCGCGATCGATGCGAACAGGCTCGGCTGAACCCAGCGTGGCGCGGATGGCCGTAAGGACCGTGGACGGAAGTGTGTAAAGGTCGGCTTGATCATTGGGGACGGTCAGGACGTAGAATTTGCCCCGGGAATAATCGCAGGAGAGGAGAATGGGATAGGTCGTGCCGGCGGGAGAGACGCCCAGGACGTCGCCCCAGGCGTCGTGGGTCAGGATGTTGAAGTATTTGATTTCCGGGATGAGGATGTCGCGCGTCGCCTCAAAAGGATTGGGCGCGCCGGTACTCGCCCCGGCTTGACCGCCGAAGCCCCGTCTGCCGCGGAATGGCGACCCAGGGCCGCCGGCAAAGGTAAATCGCCGCACCGGCACCGTGACGCCGGTGGTTTCGAGTTCGCAGATGTCTTCAATTCCTTTGCCTCTCATGGCGCGCACAAAGCCGGAGGTGACACAGAGCGACTTGCCGGCCTTGAGCTGAGCTTTGATTTTCTGAATGATGTTGGGATCGAATTTGGCCTGCTCGGTCAGCAGAACCATGTCGGCGTTGGTCGGGAATTGCGGCAAAATGTCCATCGGCAGACCGATCATGCCCAGGTAATCGTGGAGGAATTCTTCACCCGTGGCGTGATAGGGGGTGTAGGTTTTTATGCCGACGGGGCGTCCGACACGGGCCAGAACGTTGTCCACCTGGCCGAGCGTGTAGGCGGCGACGTCGGCAAAGGTTAATTCCTCATCGGGTCCGACGGTTTTCCGGACTTGCGCAAGGTCCAGGCTGGTGGGTTGGCCAGCCCAGGGGCGGTTGGTGATGGCGAAAGGCCAAATGGTCAGGAGCATGCCCGAATAGTTGAAGCAACACATCTCCGGGCAGCGCGCAAAAACGGTATCCAGGAGCTGCTCGGAGTAGCGGTCGATGGGGAATGCGCCGCCCTGGTCCACCCAGCCGCCCTGGTTTACGCCGGGTTTGAGGTTGTCCATGAATCGCATGATGTCGTAACTGAGATAGGGCTGGAGATGCTGTTCCTGTCCTACCCAGAGCCGGGATTCTGTGCCGGAGAACATGCCGTCGGCGATGAACGGAACCTTCTCCGTGTCATTGCCCATGCCGGCGTATTGGTCGTACCAATTGGCCATCTTGATGACGACCCGGCATTTGGGGTTGACGGCTTTGGCGGGCTTGACGATGAGGTTTTGGGCGACCTCCCGCATGGTCTTGAGACGATACTCGGTCCAGGATTTATTGCCTTTGGCTTTGATGTCGTTGTCCGTCTTGCGGTCGAAGAAGAAATAATCATCGAGCAGGATTTCATCGAAATGGCGGGCGGCCAGTTCCACGGCTTTTTTGGCGAACGCGCGATTTTCCGGGTCGGCGTAATCGAAGCCCTGGTAACCGTTGGTCTCGTTGACACTGAAGGCCAGGCCGCCACAGACCTGGACGCCCTGGCTCTGGTAGAATTTTTTGAGTTTCTCCAGGCCCACTTCGTCCACCAGCGTGTGGTTGCGCATCACCTCGATATAAATTTTGTCGATCTTGAGGTTTCGCGTCAGATTGGACCAGGATTCGGCGGGATCGAGGTCCCCGTTCAAAAGCTGCTGCACCGTGCGTTGGGTCGCGTAGGTCGAAACGACAAAACTCTTGTAATGACCCTGGGCCTGGACAGAATCGGTCAGGGCTCCCGATGCCAACAGGACGATCATTCCGACCAGAATCTTCGATGAGAGGGAATTTGTTTGTTTCATAGGCACGCTGTTTTTTACCTGCATCGGCGGATGTTCACGCTAAAGGGCGACAGGATGAGTAAATCGCGAGCCGAGTCAACCGGCTAATTGGTGGCATGTGGATCCAGCGGTCGTAAACGGCCCGGTCTTTGGAATTATTAACCGTCGGGTTGTATGTGATTCTAGGCGAGTTTCCGCTGCCTCTGTTTACGTTTACCCGTTCAATCCATTTAATTGAGAATAAGATTGACAAAACTTTATCGGTTTGAAACATTAAATATACTCAGAAAGTGTAAGTCATGAAACTGCTCCCGATCTTATTGTTGTTGGCGTTGCCTGCCATGGTGCAAGCCCAATTCACTTTCACTACTAATAGCAATAATACGATCACTATCATCAGCTACACTGGTTTCGGCGGTGCGGTGACCATCCCTGACACGACCAACGACCTTCCAATCACCAGCATCGGGGACTATGCGTTTCAATACTGCACCAACCTGACCAGCGTCATGATCGGCACCAACATCACCAGCATCGGGTCCGGGGCGTTCGCAGGCTGCACCAGCCTGCCCACCGTCACGATCCCCGACAGCGTCACCAGCATCGGGTCCGGGGCGTTCGCAGGCTGCACCAGCCTGCCCACCGTCACGATCCCCGACAGCGTCACCAGCCTCGAGGCCTGGACGTTCGAGGATTGCACCAGCCTGACCAACATCACGATCCCCGACAGCGTCACCAATATCGGAAAAAGTGTGTTCTTAGGCTGCAAGACGCTGACCAGTTTGACGATCCCCGACAGCGTTAGCAGCATCGGTGCTGGTGTGTGCTTACTATGCCCCAGCCTGGCCAGCGTCATAATCGGTAACAGCGTCACGAGCATCGGGGACTCTGCGTTCTACGATTGCAGCAGTCTGACCAACGTCATAATCGGTAACAGCGTCACGAACATCGGGAACTCTGTGTTCGAATGGTGCTTCAGCCTGAAGGCAATCTATTTCCAATGCAACACCCCCGCCTTTGGTGTTAATGAGTTCGCCTTTGACAGCAACTTGACTGTGTATTACTTGCCGGGTACCACGGGTTGGGAAAACTTTTCACATTCGCCTAGTCTTTCGGTCATGCTGTGGAATCCGCAGGCGCAGACCGGCGATGGCAGTTTCGGTGTGCAGAACAATCAATTTGGCTTCAGCATCAAAGGCACGAAGAACATTCCCATCGTGATAGAAGCTTGCACCAATATGGGCAGCACCTGGATTCCTCTACAAACATGCATTGTCACCAACGGCTCGATTTATTTCAGCGATCCACGGTGGACGAATTATCCTACTCGTTTCTACCGGTTTCGCTCGCCGTGACGTGCCCAGTCAGGTTAAAACGCTTGTCCCATGAAATGTTGCCATTATCACCGAACTTATCACTCATTTATTGAACTACCTCAACCTTGCCTTCACCAAACAACCGATAGGGCCCGGTGTATTTCAGCTTTTGCTCTTGCTCTTTAATTATGACGATTTCTTTTTTGGTGGGCTCGCCAAAAGAAACCTTTTCACTTTCTTCCGGGTTGCTCGACACAGCATAAAATTTCAGAGAATGCTTCCCGGCGTCCAGTTTCACATCGACATCACTTTGCTTGGAAACGACCAGCGGAGAATGGGAGTCGATTTTGACGGCATATCTTTCAACCGACAACTGATAAGTCGGTTGTCTGAATTGAACCATTAAGCTGCCGACATCCACCCCCGGGGTTGACAGATCAAAATTGAATTTGTCGATCTCCGGCGGAGCGGCAACCGACGCAGTTTTCTCACCGACTAACGTAGCGACACACCCACATAACGTCATTAGTATCAGGCAGCCGACTGGTATAATAAATATTCGTTTCATTTTGATTTCTCCTGGGTTGTGGATTGAAGTTATAATATCCGATTCAGGTTCTTGCCCACGACCGGCGCAGGCCTTTTTTGGATATTCTGCCTGCTCCAAAGATTAGCAAGTCATTTTTGAGCTCGGCCATCGTTTTGTTTTTCTACTGGCACCGGGGTATCGATATTCGTGGGCAGAGCGGGCGTTGAAATGCGGTTTCCCGGAACGGTTTGCGCAACAGGCATTGGGACATAACTCCAAGGGGTGCATCGGTCGTATACGAAACAGGCGGAAGTCATCGTGCCGTCGTTGGATGATTGGGAAAAGGACTGGCAAAAAAGTCCGCAACGCACCGTGCAACCCAAGGTGCTGCCGGTGGATTTCCGGCCCGTTGCTCCATCGAACTGATCTGCACGTCGAAGTGCCGCAGGTGAAATTCCGCGAAATTTCCGACGAATACACCCGCGAAACATCTGCAGAAATCCGCGTGCGCGTCATTGCCGCGCGTCAGCGGCAGCAAATGAGATTCACGCACAAACCAAAAATCACCTGCTTTGCGCGGCTTGGCCCGAAAGAATTCTGCGCGCTCGATGATGGAACAAAAGAGTGGCTGAAAATGGCGATGGAGGAATTAAATTTTTAGTGTGCGCGCCTACGACCGGATTTTGAAAGTGGCGCGGACGATTGCGGACCTGGCCGGCGCGGAAAACATTGGGAGTGAACACAGTTCGGAGGCAATTCAATACCGATCGCTCGACCGCCAGATGTGGACATAGCTGACATTCCTTCAACCCTCATGTTAAGAGTGGCTTCCTAAATTCCGGGTCGGGTAACACCCCATGGTGTCCACGCCGACCGCCACCTATGGTGAACGTTCTGAAACAACAAAATTGCTCATAAAAAACAAACGGAAAAAAATACGAAAACACTCAAAGATTTGTTCCCGGATGAAGTCGCGGACATGTATGACGCCGGCGGAAGGAAATTGATGCTGGTTGTGTCTCCAAGCTCTTCAGTTAAAATTTCCGGCACATGAAGGAGAAATCCATATCGGCCCGCAGGTTGAAAAAGCCGGTTCAAGTTTTGCGACCGGAATTTCCCCTGACGCCCGCGAGTCGTGGGTTTCCCGTCATCGCCATGGCGGCCTCGGTTGGCGGCTTGAAGGCTTTGTCCGTCATTCTGGGCGGTTTGCCGGCGAACTTCCCGGCCGCAATTGCCATTGTGATGCACCTTGCTCCAGAACATAAGAGCATCCTGGCCGAGATTTTAAACAGTCGCACTCATTTGGCGGTCAAGCAGGCGCATACGGGCGACGTGCTGGGTCGCGGGAGCGTTTTTATCGCCCCGCCCAATCATCACCTGTTTGTGGCCAAGGGTGGACGACTTAAACTTTCCTCATCCGCTGCGGAAAAAGTTCATTATGCGCGTCCATCCGCCGAACCGCTGTTTGCTTCAGTGGCAGAAATATACAAAAGGCGCGCCATTGCCGTGGTGCTCACCGGTGGCGACGGTGACGGCTCATTCGGGGTGCAGATCATCAAGGAGCATGGCGGCCAGGTCATCGCGCAAGACCGGCCCACGTCGCAAGATTTCAGCATGCCGGAGACTTCGATCCAGACCGGCGATGTTGATTTTATCCTGCCTTTGAACGCAATCGCTCCCAAGTTAATCGAGCTGGTTGGTGCGGGCAGATGATAAAAAATGGCCGGACGACCACTGACCGGAAAGCACACTCGCAAGCCAATAAAAACTTGTGATAACGCACTGTTCAACCGGAACCAAAGATGCCATGATTACGCGCAGGAAATAAGCGCATGAAAAAAAAGTTTTCATCGTCACGCCGACAAAAAAAGCCCGTTCCAACTATTCGCCCGGAAACGTCCGCCTCGCCCGCGAGCGCGACGTTTCCCATCGTCGGCATCGGTGCCTCCGCCGGGGGACTCGAAGCCTTGGATCAGTTCCTGGGGCGAGTGCCGACAGGCAGCGGCATGGCGTTCGTTATTGTTCAGCACCTCGACCCGACGCGCAAAGGCATCATGTCCGAACTGCTCCAGCGCGCCACGGGCATGAAGGTGATCCAGGTCAAGGACCGCACCACGGTGCGGCCGGATTGCGTCTATGTGATTCCGCCGAACAAGGATATGTCCATCCTGCACGGAGTCCTGCACCTGCTCAAGCCGACCGCGGCGCGCGGGATGCGGCTGCCGATTGATTTTTTCCTCCGCTCGCTGGCGCAGGATCAGCAGGAGCACAGCGTCGGCGTGATTCTTTCCGGCATGGGCTCGGACGGCACGATGGGTCTGCGCGCCATCAAGGAAAAGGCGGGCGTGGTGCT
>Ga0265338_10006080_pt1 | contig 15500 bp, 20 predicted proteins | sample 42126metaG_FD_193579 | JGI IMG/M metagenome (GOLD analysis project Ga0265338, IMG submission 193579) | Rhizosphere microbial communities from Carex aquatilis grown in University of Washington, Seatle, WA, United States - 4-21-26 metaG | ecosystem: Host-associated > Plants > Roots > Rhizosphere... | reverse complement strand
GGAGACCAGCGCGCTGGCTGAAAACAGGCGTTTGAAGCCGTCGACAGGGTTGATGCGGTTCCAATTGGGAGTAAGCGCTTCCGAGGCGGTGTTGAAACGGTTTTGGATCGCGCCCGCGAGGAGTCCGGCCAGAGCCGTGGCTACAACGATAGGGGCGGTGCATTTGATGACCAGCAGAGCGGCGCTTACCGCATAGCCCTGGAGCGAACTGTTGGAAATTGAAGTGTCATGCAAATGGCCGAGCATGACCATCGTTGCACTGGTGAGGTTTCGCCAAATCTCCTGACCGGCGAAGGAAAGCCCCGCCAATCCGCCGAGCAAAACGAACACAGTTTGAACTTCGGCGCTGCGGGCGATTTGCCCGCGTTTGAGCGCGTCCTCCAGGCGCCTTGGTGTGGGTTGCTCCGTCTTCTCGCCGGTGCTTTCGCTCATAATCAGCCCCCGGCCAGCAATTGTGACACGCGAATAAGATCCTCAGGCAATCGGTGCAAATAATTCAGCACGTGCTGAGCGGTCAGTTGAAGAGTGAACCCGAAAACGATAAGCCCGCCAGCTATCCGAAAACCGAAGCTCTCGGAAAAGACGTTCATTTGCGATACCGCGCGGCTCAAGACCGAGAACACGAGGGTAACGACGAATGAAACAGCGATAATCGGCGCCGAGATCTGGAGTGCGACCACGAAGATGCGACTGGTATGCCTTATGACTGTCTCGAACAAAGCGCTACTCAGGGCGGCCCCTCCAATTGGCAGCACCGAGTACGTCTGCTGAAATCCGGCCAGAACCCAATGATGCAAATCCAGCGTGAACATGACCACGGACGCCAGGAAAAACAAGATCATGCCTGGGACCTGAGAACTTTGGCCCTCCAACGGATTGAAGATAGCGCCCATGTTCAGGCCCAATTCGGAGGAAACAAAGTTGCCGGCCAGATCGACCGCATAAAAGACCATGCGTGAGATAAACCCCATCAACAAACCGATGCTGACTTCCTGCACCATGAGGCCTAACAAATTGGGCAGTGCCAAACTGGCGAGCGAAAAGGCCGGCAACAGCGGCGCCAGGAGCAGAGCCGTAAGCGCACCGAGGGCAACCCGCAGTGTCACCGGAAAATTGCTCACCGAAAAGAAAGGCAGGACCAAAAGGAACGCGCTGACACGCAGAAAGACCAACATCCATTTGTGGAAATCCAATTCCATAGGCCAGACCGCCTGGTCACTGGACCATCTGGGGCAATTTCTGGATAACCGCGGTGGCGAACTCCGTGAGCGAACGCACAATCCACGGCAACAGCAATAAGAGCATACCAACGACGGCCAGGGCCTTGGGAACGAAGGCCAGGGTCTGCTCGTGAATTGTGGTGACCGCCTGGAACAGGCTTACTGCCAGGCCGATAACCATCGCGGTGACCAATAAGGGCGCGGCAATGGAGAGTGCCTGGTAGATCATCGTTTTGAGCAATTCGATAGCAAATTCAGGATTCATATTTTATTAAGTTACATTCCAAAACTGCGCACCAGTGACTGGATCACCAGATCCCAGCCGTCCACGAGCACAAACAGCAAAATCTTCAGCGGGAGCGAAATGGTTGTGGGAGGCATCATCATCATGCCCATGCTCATGAGCACCGTGGCCACGATGAGGTCGATTAAGATAAACGGAACGTAGATCAAAAAGCCCATCTGGAAGGCCGTCCGCAACTCACTGATAATGAAAGCGGGGATGACGACGCGCAGGGGCAGGTCTTCCGCGGAGGAAACTTCGAGCTTGGCCATGCTGACAAACAGCTCGACGTCTTTGGGCCGGGTTTGTTTGAGCATGAATGCGCTCAAATGGTGCGAAGCCTTATCCAACGCTTGAGAACTGGAGATTTGTTGAGCCTGGTAGGGCTTCACAGCGTCGCGATTGATGTTGTCCCACACGGGAGCCATGACGAAATAGGTGATGAAGAGTGACAGGCCGATAATGATTTGATTGGCGGGGGTGCCCTGGAGTTGCAGCGCGGTGCGGACAAAAGACAAAACAATGACCACGCGGGTGAAGCAGGTCATCAACAGCAGGATCGACGGAGCTAGCGTTAGCAAGGTTAGCAAGAAGAGCACCTTTATCCCCGTATCAATATCCTGCGGCCCGTTTTGCGCGCCGAGGCTGATTTGAACAGGACCAAATCCGGTCGTGAAATTAGTCTGTGCGGGAGTTGACAAGGCGGCCAGGAGCAAACCAAAGAACACCAACATCATGAGGAGCGGCAGCTGGTAGCGCCGGCGTCTCGCTGGCGTTTTCATTTCGATGAAGCTCCCCGCAGATTCAGGGCGACCACAGATGGAAAAAGAGGGCGGCAACTCGCCGGCGAGATGCCGGCGCTCCCGGGAATCGCTCAACGTGGTCATGGTGCGCCTCCATTTTTACGGGGCGCGGCTTTTCCGCTGAGCACTTGGGTCAAAGCCTGGGCGAAGGAAACGCTGTTTGCCGGCGGAGTCGCTACTGGTTCCTCACCCTCCTGGGGTGGGGCCAAATGACTAAGCAAATTGATTCCCGCAGGAGTCGAGCCAATCAGGAATCGTTCCTGGCCGTAAGCAACGACATAAAGGGATTGCCTGGCACCAAGCGAGCGCGTCTCGAGCACGTTGAGCCGACTTGAGCGACCCTGGCCAAAGATCGAGAATCGTCCGGTGCGAATCAGCCAGGCGCCTCCCAAAAACAAGCCCAATACCAGAGCCAGAGCGCCGAGCACTCGCAGCAATGACGGGCCGGTGTCCGGCAGGGACGATGAGGTCAGAGAGTTGGATAGAAGATTGGTGCCGGCTCCGTAGCTACTGGCCACAGGAAACCACGCCGCCGCGCAAATGAGACTGGCAACTGAAGAGCGAGACCAAGCGCGTTTGGACTTCAGAGGGTTCATGCGGCATTTAATGGAAAAGTTGGATTAGCTATGCAAAGGCGCTTTTGAATTCACGCGATTGGTGCCGCGCCAATCACTTCGGTGATCTTTACACCATAGCGATCTTCAATAACGACCACTTCACCGCGGGCAATGAGTTTGCCGTTAACACTCAATTCAACCGGCGCGTCGGCGGGTTTCTCCAATTGGACAACTGAGCCGACGCACAGCTGCAACACTTCGCGCATGGGCAATTGGCAACTGCCCAGTTCAATCGTAAGACTTACCGGGACGTCCAGGACAAGATTGAGGTTGGGCTGGTTTTCTGCGGTTGCATTCATAGATAAATTACGCCGGAAGCACTTCAGTCAATTGAACGGCCCATTTGCCGCCGCACATGCCGGGCTTGCCGATAAACTTGGGGATGTGACTCAACCGAAGCTGGACTTGAGCGGCGCAATTCGGCCCGAGGGTCAGCACGTCACCCAGCTTAATGCGGGTAATTTGGGCGGCTGAAATTTTCAAGCCTTCCCACTGCGCGCTGGCGGTAACCTTGACTTCGTCGAATTCAGGGTTCCAAGCCAACTTGCCGGAGCGGCTCGGCGCCGGGTCGGCTTCAGGCAGGGCGGGCGAAAGCTGACGCATCAAGGGCTCGACGGTGGCGTAAGGGAAAGCTAATTGGACGAGTTCGAGTTGTTCCCCAATTCCAGCGTTCATGGTGAAGATGAGCATGGAAGTGTCGGGAGGCGCCGTTTGAAGAAAGCGGCTGTTATTCTCGTGCCCAAGCAAAACGGGGCGCAGCTCTTTCATTTCCGGCCAATGATTGCACCACTCGCCCAAGAGCAACGTGGCGAGCTGATCCGTAAGCGCAACTTCGATCTCGCTCAGATCCCGGGGAGTTTGCGGGATTTGGCCTGCGCCGCCGAGCAGCCGATCCACCAGGCTCAGGGCCAGTTTGGGGGAGATAACCAACAAACCGACTCCTTTGAGCGGGTCGGTCCTAAAAAGGGTGATGTGGGTTTGGTTGGACAGACTCTCAGTAAAGTTCTGATATCCCACGATCTGAACTTTGCCGAGTTGCACGGTGAACTCGAGTCGTAGAAAGATGGCAAGCCTGGCGGCCAGGGCACGAATGAACTGCTCGTGCCGCAAGCGAATCCTGCGCAACTCGCTCGGCGCCAGGAAACCGGATTGACGGAAATCATGCCCACGAATGGAGCTCGCAGACTTGCGCTCGCGTTTGCCCTTGGCGGTAAGCACCAAAACATCCGGCTCGGCGGGCGCAGGCGCCTGACCGGAAGGATCGGGATTGTTGGCCGGTGTCATGGCTGCCTGATTACTGGATTGCAAATTCCGTCAGGTAAATTTCCTGCACCAGCGAACCGCCCAGGATATTATTAAAGCCCGAAATCAATTCGCTGCGAATGACATTGCGGGCGCCGGGCTTTTCAAGGTCGGCGATGGTCTTAGTGGCGAGAACTCCACAGGCAAAATCGCGCATTTGAGGATCGCGGGCCGCAACCTTGGTCTTAAAGTCCGCGTCCGAGCCGGCGACCGCGAGGCTGACCAGCAGATAGCGGGCGCCCATTGTACCGGCAACGTTGACCAAGAGCTTGCTCATCGGAACCGACTCGCGTTTCGCATCCGCGGCTTGCTTTGATTCCTTTGCCTTGACCGGGATCGCCGAGGCGGCGCTTAGGCCAAGACTTTTCTTCAACTGCGGAACTAGCACGAATTGAGTCATGGCAAAGGCAATGAGCGGCATCACCAAGGCAGTAACAATGAGCGGCAGCCAGGTCTTGAACCCGCTGGCGGCAGGCGCTGGCGCAGCAGCTTCTGTCGAGGCCGGCGCGGCGGCCTCTTCCTGCCTGGGTGCGGACTCCATACGATTGACGGCCATAAGCGAAAATTAACGTTTCAAGTTGACCAAAGTCTGAAGCACTTCGTCACTGGTCGTGATAACCTTCGAGTTGGCTTCAAATGCGCGCTGGGTCGTAATCAGGTTCGAGAGTTCGGTGGTCAGATCCACATTGGAACCTTCGAGCGCGCCGATTTCGAGCTTGCCCAGACCATTGGTAGAGGGGGCCGAAAGTTGGGTGGCCATGGGGCCGGCGCCGGCCATGTTCGAGTAGAGGCTGCCCCCTTCTTTGACCAACATCTGCGGGCTTTGGAAATTTTGAAGCAAAACCTGGCCGCGGGTAAACGTGGTGTTATCGGTGAGAGTGACGATAACGTCGCCCTTGCTATCAAAATTCCAGGATTGAATCGGGGCGGTGGATCCTCCAGTCGCACCGGTGTTATCAATCTTAATATCGCCCGGGGTGGATAAAGCCGCATCAGAGTAGCCTTGCACGCGCATGCCGTTGAGGACCAAATATCCGCTGGTATCGACGGTGAAGTTGCCTTCGCGGGTGGCAAACTGTGCGTTGGTTACTGGGTCTTTAACGACGAAGAAGCCGTTGCCTGAAATCGCGAGATCCGTTGGGTTGCCGGTGGCGTTGATTGCGCCCTGGGTGAAACGGTTGGCAATTGAGCCAGTCGTCACGCCGGTGCCGACCTGCATGGCGCCGGTGGCGCCGGCTCCCTGCATCGTTTGACTTAGCGCATCGGAGAACTCGACATCGGCGCCCTTGTAGCCGGTTGTGGCGACGTTGGCAATGTTGTTGCCGATGACGTCCAGTTCTTGTTGGAACTGCTGCATGGCGCTGACACCCGAACTGAGTGATTGGAGGAGAGGCATAGTATTATTTTAATGAGGTGATTAGTTAAAAGCTGGCGGCGTAACGCTAAGGACCTGGCTCAAATCGTACTGAACCCTGCCGACGACCAGTTTGGGCCGGCCGGTCTCGGTCAGCACTCCCGCCACAACGCCGTGAGCAATTTTATGGGCATGATCGAGCAGGCTCACGGTCTGGCCTACCAACGCCTCAGCAAGGTGGTTGGGAATGGTTTGAGCCATAAACCTGGCACTGCCACGCCGACGTCCACGCAATGATTTTGTACTATGGAGCATAAGGAATTGAGGGACGGATTGTTGACGAGCCGGACGGTAAAGTGGTTGAGCCGCCACGTACGACCGGGGCGCTGGGTGCCGGACGAGGAGTGGGGGCAGTAGGTGTTTGTGCGACCGAGGGGGTTGAGATCGAGAGGACCTGGCTCATATCGTAGAGCGAACCGTTCACCACGATCTTCGGCACGCCGGAGACCATCTGGACGCCGGTAACCAGGCCGGTTGGCTGGCTATTATCGGTTGCCAGGAGAGTAACGTTGCGCCCGATGAACCCGTTGGCCTGTTGGACCTGCTGGCTGGCTTGGAGCAGGGACATGTCGCTCTGGGTCGCTTGCGAGGTTTGCAATGCGCTGAACTGGGCCATTTGTGCCGCGAAGTCCGTGTTTGAAACCGGGTTCAACGGATCTTGCGCCGACATTTGGGCGACGAGCAGCTTGAGGAAATCGTTCTGCGTAAGAGTACTCTGTGGAGCACTCGAAGCGGTCACGGGATTGTCGACCTGGTTTCCTGCCGGCAGGACTGCGGCAGCAGTTATTGGATTGGTGGAGGTTGACATAAGAAAAGAAGTTCAGGCCCAGGTTTCCCAACCCACGTGTGTTTTGGTCCGAGCACGCCGGGCAGCAGGGGAATCAGACATCTCGTCGTCCAAGGCAAACTCGGCAAACGCGCTCCGGTTAGGCCGCTCTTCAGTGGATTGACGCCCGGGGGATTTGAATTGTTCCTGCCCGCCGCCCGATTGATCAGAGCACTTAAGATCGCCCAGATGAACGCCTCGGGGTTCGAGCCGTTGCTGCAGCTCGGCCCAGTGGGTGTTCAGGAAGTTAAAATCACCTCGGTGCAGGAGTGCTTCTGCCTGGATGCCACCATTACTGAACCGCAGATCAATCGAAAGCCGCGTTCCGCCGCCCGGCTCAAGAACCACGCGAAGAGAGTCGTTGCCAGACTGGCTCAAGCGCAAAGCGTGCATCGCCACCAAATCATGTGTTCGTTCAAGGGAGGTGAGACGAGCGTCAGCAGTGGCAGCATTAACTGGATTGGAAACTGTTTCAACTGATCCTGCGAGCTTGTCTTCTATGTGGCCACCACTCGTCGCGAGCGCGACCTTGTCGAGATCGGCCAAAGGACTCGTCAAAGGCGCCTGGGAGGCCTTGGGATCGGTTTGCCCGGCAGTAACCGCACCCTCGCTCGGCAGATTTTGCTGCGATAGGTCGGCAGTTTTTTGCACTTTTTCGGCCTTTTTCATCGACATTTCCTGTTTAGCACCGGATGTGCCAACGCTTTGAGGGAATTCATTGCCTGTGCTTGCCGCAGGTGGGCCGTGAGTGAGTTGTAAAGCCGCTTTAATCTGAACTCCGTCGGCAACTCCTGGCTTTGGTTTGTCAGGAACGCCTTCCGAGGTAATTGCCCCGGGAGGCGCGGGACCGTTGGGGGAAGTTACTTGTGCGTCAGACGAATCAACTGTGACGGCATTGGCGGAGTTTGCATCGTGCGAATTGTCGGCCGGCGGCGCAGCCTGGGATCTATCGCTGGCCATCGGCGAGAGATCAGCAGGTACGGTTTCTGCAGATTTTTGCATTGGCAGGTTCGCGGGAGAAGCGTCGGGCGCAGGCTTGGTTGATTCCACAGTTGAGCTTTCCTTGCCACGCGCGGCGAGCGAGTGGCCCGATGTCGCGTCGACGCTCAGCCCGATCGCGGGGGAGGTTGAGGCCCGCTCTACTGGATTAGATTCAAAGTCCGATCCGTTCAGCCGCGGCGCGGGTTCAGGGACCGTTGGAAGAATTGGAGACGGTGGGCCCTGGATCAAAACAGCGTCATGGACGGAACCACTATCATGATGATGTTTGGCAGAGGTCGAACGGGTTGCCCCACTCGAACCGGGACTGGACGTTGGACTTGGGGCTTCGGTCGAGGGCTGAGGATCCTGAGTAACGGCCGGGGTTGGGCGTTGGGCAGGCCGTGCGGAAGGGTTGGCAGAGGGACGAGGAAGGGACTTTTGGGGAAGTGTTTTGCTCCTGGGCTGCTGCGAGGGAGAATCGGTCTGGGGGTCTTCAGGGTTTCGGGCTAATGCCCGATCCATTACCTGGTCGAAAGAATTAGACGTTGAAGGGGAGCCAGTGGTTTTGCCTCTGACCGGACCTGCTGGCGCCTCCAAGCCACCCGGAGAGAGCTGGATGGATGAAAGCATGGCGTTTACTTAGCGGAGGCAGAGCGGTTGTTATTGGCGGGTGGAGGCAAGACCAATTTCATGCGTTCGGTCAGTTCCGCGGCGTGTTTGGCTTCGGGTTTGCCCATTTTGCTCATGGTATCGAGGATAAGACTGGCCGATTCAGGTTTTAGAGTGAACAAAACGCCGACCGTCTGGTCCTCGGGCATCTCATTGAGCATGGCGGCGGCGCCTTCCGGCGACATGGCGGCGACGATCTTGGTCTGGCGCTTCAGGTTTTCGAGTTCCTGTTCCTTGATGCGCACAACACTCTTATCGAAGTCCATTTGGAGCTGATAAACTGTTTGCGTAACGCTCAGAATCTCCTGGCGTTCAGAGTCGAGGCGTTTTTGCAGTTCCTGCAATTGCTGGGCGCGTTGTGCCACAGTTTCGCGCTCATCCTTCAGTTCCTGGACCCACTGTTCGAACTCCGGGTTACGGAAATTCCAAGACGGATCTTCGTTTGGTGAAAGTTTGGCTTCAGCAACGGGAGTTTCTCTCTCGAACTGCCCGGGGCGAATTAGGGCGGCGGTTGTCGCCAGATAGAGCAACCCACCCACAAGAGGAATCGTCCACGGCGATTGAAATAGGCGCAACATGATCAACGCGCGGCCGCATTGGCCAATACACGAACAGAAGCCGGTGAGTTGATAAGCTCCAGCGCCAGTTCATCCAGTTCTTTTTGCTCGGCGGCCTGGACAGTGCGGCTATAAGCAGCACGGCGTCGGTCGCGTAATCGATCCAAGCCCTCACGTTCCCGCGTGGCAAACATCAGTTCCTGCCAAACAGCGTCCACAGCATGGCGAGCTTTCTCGAGGGCAGTGGCGCGTTCTTTGACGCGCAATTCGAGCACATTGCACCAGGCCCGCGCGCGCAACAACTCGCCGCTGGCCACTCCTAAAGCCAGCTTTTGGCACAAACCGGTCCAGCACTCGGTGAGTTCGATACTGGCCTGTTGCACCTGTGCCGCCGCGGCTTCGCACGCGCGCAACGTCGCCGCGTATCGCTCACGCGCCGATTGCTCGGCCTGTTGTTTCAGGGAGAGGATGGGTTGAAGCGGAAAACGGAAGGGTTTCATAGTTTGCTTTCGAGTTTAGAGAGTGGCGAGCCGGGCCGAATTTCCCGCGAACAGGGGTTTGTTCGGGACCGGGGGTAATTTCGCTTGTACCGGAGTTGGAGTCAGGGTTTCCGTCAATAGCGACCAGCTCTGCGCGGTAGAGAAGCCTTCGGTAACGTTCTGTCGTAGAAATCGGTTTAACGGTTCGTGCAAGGCAATAGCCCGATCCATGGTCGGATTGGTTCCGGCGGCATAAGCGCCGATGTTGATGAGATCCTGGTTTTTGCGATAACCGGCCAGGTGCTCGCGCGCCGCGGCAGTCAACTCCTGTTGTGCCGTCGACAGGAGGTCCCGGTTGAGCCGGCTCACGCTCTCCAGGACGTCGATGGCAGGATAGTGGTTTTGGGTGGCGAGTTCCCGCGTCAGAACGATATGGCCGTCGAGGATGGACCGAACCGCATCGGCGATTGGATCATTCATATCGTCCGCCTCGACCAGAACGGTAAACAGGCCGGTCATCGACCCTTTTTCACCCGTGCCGGCTCGTTCGAGCAGTTGGGGCAGAACGGAAAAAACCGAAGGAGTATAACCACGCGACGTGGGGGGCTCGCCGACCGCCAGGCCAATCTCTCGCTGAGCCATGGCAAAGCGGGTAACCGAGTCCATCATTAGTAACACGTTTTGACCTTGGTTTCGGAAGTACTCAGCGATGGCCATGGCCAGAAACGCGCCTTTGACGCGATTGAGAGCGGGTTCATTGGAGGTGGCGACCACCACAACCGATTTCCGGCGTCCGGCGGCATCCAGGTCGCGTTCGAGAAACTCGCGGACTTCGCGTCCGCGTTCCCCGATCAGGGCAATGACGTTCACATCGGCGTCCGCCTGAGAAGCCATCATCCCCAGGAGAGTTGATTTGCCGACACCGCTGCCGGCGAAGATGCCCAAACGCTGGCCGCGGCCACACGGGACAAAAGTATCGAGCGCCTTGATGCCGGTGCGAAAAACCTGGCCGATCCGTTGGCGCTTGAGTGGATGAGGTGGGGGCAAAGACAGGCTGACGGCTTGCTCCGTCTGCAGGGGACCCAGGCCATCGATCGGGCGTCCGAGTCCATCAATCACTCTGCCTTGGAGAGCGCTGCCCACCGCAGCACGCAACGGTGCGCCGGTAGCAATGACTTCGCAGCCAGGATGTAATCCGTGGATTTCACCCAACGGCATTAAGAGCAAATGATGGTTTCGGAAGCCGACGACTTCGGCCAAAGTAAAGCCTTCCCGACGCGCGGATTGGATCCGGCAAACTTCACCCATGGCGGCGGCTGGGCCTTCCGACTCGATTACCAGGCCAATGAGCTGAACAACCCGGCCGCAAACTTCGGTCACACGAGCCTCGCGGACGCGTTGCAGCGCGGCATCCAAACGGCCAGTGCAACATGGAGGAGGGGTTTTCATGAACAAACCGTCTGTGATAATTGTTCGAGTTTGACCTCACGCCGTGCGTCGATCAGTCCGAAGCGAGTTTGAACGATGCAGCCGCCGCGGGTGACGTCAGACGAAGTCACGAAGCGCAAAGGGCCGGCGTCGGGCAAGCCGTTCAATATCTTGGAATCGTGCTTGCGGAGCAGAGCCAAATCTTCCGAATGAAGTTTTACGGTAATCTCGGCGTCGTCCTCGGCCTGACGCAAGGCCTCGCGGATCACGCCTTCGACGAGCTCAGGACTGATCGGCAGTCCTGCGACAATTCTGCCGGCGGCTTCCAATGCGAGAGAGACCAGGGCATTTTCGCTCTCTTTGATCACCTGGGGAACCGCGCGGCTGAGCGATTCGAGAATCCCACGCTGCAGTTCGGCAATCTCAGCTCGTTGCTGGATCAACTGTTCACTCAAGGCGTTTTCGCCATCGTGCCGGCCGCGCTGGTAAGCAGCCTCTTCACGTTCGTGCAACAAATCATCCCAGGCTTGGGCCGGGGCACCAACCAAGCAAGACACTTCCCGCAACGGTTGGTTGAACAAAATGGTATCAGACCATTTCATATTCATTGGATTCGGCCTGATCCAGTTCGATCTCGCCTTCGGCTTCGAGCTTTCGCACGACATCGATGATGCGGAACTGGGCGGCTTCGACCTCGCGCAGCTTGACGTGACCGAGAAAGGCCAATTCCTCCTGCACGGTCTCGGCGGCGCGGCGGGAGATGGAAGAAAGAAGCATTTTGCGCAGCGGCTCAGTTGATTTTTTGAGTGCGAGCGTGAGATCGCGCATATCGGTCTCGCGCATGATGCGTTGAATCGTTTGCGGGTCGAGGCGGAGCAAATCCTCGAACGTGAACATCTTTTTGCGAATGGCTTGGCAGAGGTCGGGGTTGCGTTCCTCGAGAGTGGTGAGAAGGCTTCGGCTAAGGGTTTTATCGATTGCATTGAGCAGGTCGGCAGCGGTCGTGACACCGCCGGTCTGAGTCAGAGCGCGGGTCTGTTTGATGCCCATTTTTGCATTGAGGACATCGACAACTTTCTCGACCACCTCGACGGGAGTAGGGGCCAGGGTCGCGAGGCGTTCGACCACCTGGTCGCGTTGTTCCGGCCGGAGCAGGCCCAGCACCTGCGCGGCTTTTTCAGGGGCCAGGTGGCTGATGACAAAGGCGACAGTTTGAGGCTGTTCCTCGCGGATAAGATTGAGGATGTGGCGCGGGTCCATTTCGGCGATGGCCTGCATAGCGCCGCTTGAGGTGCGAGTGGTGACGACCCGTCCCAGCACGTCGCTCGCCTTGAAGCTGCCCAGGGCCTTTTCGAGTGTTGTCCGCGCAAAATCCAATCCGGCCGAAACACCCGTGCTGGCGGCCAAGGCAACGTCGGAAAATTCCCTCAGAATTTCCTCCTGTTGATCGCGGCTGATCAAGGTGGAGCGAGTCATCTCACGGGCGATGGCTTCGACCTCGCGAGGCTCAAAGCGTTTGAGCATAATTGCGGCGCTTTCGGGCCCAAGCATAACCAGCAGCGCGGCCAACTTTTGCGTTTTGTTCAAAGCACCACCTTCGGGCGCAGCCGAGTCGAGTGCCTGATCTGAGTGCTCTTCAGCCATAAAAAACTAAGATTGTGCGCCGCGCCCTTTGTCCATCCATTCGCGGATGGCCTGGGTCATATTGGACGGGTTTTCTTTGATCAAACGGTTCAGGACATCCACGCTAACCACGCCCGGAACCTGTTCAGAGCCCCAGCTCTGGATTCCAGCGGCGTGCCCGTTGCCGGCGGCTTTTTGCGCCATTAACCGGCCGACCGGAACGCCGAGTTGAATTTCCTGGATCGGGGTGCGTTTGAAAAGACGCAGGAGCACGATCAACGCGATCAACGCCAGGCCGGGATAAAGAGCGCCGCGCGCAATTCCCCACCAGAGTTCGTGCTTTTGCTGCTGATCGAATTCCTTGGCCACGCTGGTAGCAAGCTGATCGTTAAAGGGCAATTCCTCCAAAGTAATGGCATCGCCGCGTGTGTTGTCGGCGCCAATCTGAATACCCACGGCGGTGGCGACGATGTGACGCAACTTTTCCAGCTCCTCAGGCGAACGGGCAACGACCTTGCGTTCCGCGCCGGTGCCTTCGGCCTGGGTCGCGACGGTCACGGAAGCGGAGAGGCGTTTGATCCCGCCGGCGGCTTGCATGGTGGTGCTGGAGCTTCTCCCGATTTCATACTGCACCGTCGTGACGGCTTTTTTGTTCTTAGTGCTGTTGAGGGGGGTTGTCGTCGAAGCGGTGGCATTGGTCTCAGTGCTCGTATTGGCGGAAACGCCGGCGGGCGACGAGGGATTGGCGGTGACCGCGTCGGTGGTATCGTCGGTTTTGGTTTGCGTCCGCAGGACCTGGCCATCCGGATCGAATTTCTCCTCCAACCGGCTGACGGTGTCGTAATTAATTTCCGCGGAGACGCGCACGATTGCCTGGCCGGGGCCGAGGACTTTCTCGAGCATATCCTGGGCTTTTTTAGCGAGGTACTGTTCGAGGTTGCGCCGGGCCCCCAGTTGATTACTGGTGAGACCGCTCAGTGAGTCGTTGTCACTATTCTCCGAAAGAACGTTGCCGAGATTATCGATTACGGTGACATGGTTGGGTTTGAGGCCTTCGACCGAGTTAGCCACTAGAAAGCGAATGGAATTGATGGACTGCGGCTGGAGCTGAGAATTTCCTCGAACACGAACGAATACCGAAGCTGTGGCATACTTGTCCTTGTCCAGGAGCAGACGATTCTCCGGGAGAACGACCATGACCCGGGCGGACTCGACTTCGTCCAATTGGCCAATAGTGCGGGCCAACTCGCCTTGGACTGCGCGAACGTAATTGGCTCGTTGCACGAAATCGGAGATGCCGAAATTAGGTTTGTCGAAGATTTCGAAGCCCACGCCGTCGCCACGCGGAATGCCACGACCGGCTAATTGCATGCGCATAAGGTGAACCTTCTCGCTCGGAACCAGGATTGAACCGCCGACCCCGCCGACTTTGTAAGGAACCTTCGCGTCGTCCAGCGCCGCGATCACCTTCGCCGCCTCACTGTCCGAAAGCCGTCCGTACAAAAGGCTGTAATCACCATGGGACGACCAAAAGGCAAGCGTGCCGAGGCCGGCCAAAAGCACAAAGGTCGCGCTGATGACGCTGAGACGCTGGGCTGATCCCAATTGATTCCAGATCTCGCGCAACTGCGCGCCAAGCTTCGAGAGGTTTTGGTTCATTCAAAAAAATCGTCAAACCTGCATGCGCATCAATTCCTGGTAGGAATCGAGCAGTTTATTGCGGACTTCGATCATGAGCTGAAAGGATACGTTGGCCTCTTCCATGGCGATGACGGCCTGGTGCAGGGATACGTTCTGGCCGCTCTGTAAGGCGGCCACAGCGTCGTTGGCGGCACCCTGGCGCGCGCTGACCTCTTCGACCATGCGGCCCAGGACGTTGGCGAACGACTCGCCCGCGGGTTGGGCAGGATTGGTTTCGGAAGGACCCTTGAGCGGAAGCGGGCCCTGCACCCCCGGGGCCATGTCCGGCGCCATAACCTCGCCTGGCGGCCTCAAGCCGTAGGAGGATATCATCGGAGGTATGGCAGAAGCCGGGAACATGCGAGAAGGTTAATGTTTGCCGATGGACAAGGTTTGTAACGCCATAGCGCGGGAATTTTTGACCACCGCCAGGTTCGCTTCGAAAGCACGAGAAGCGGTGATCATGTCGGCCATTTCCTCATGAAGATTGATATTGGGCATGGCTACCATGCCGTCGGCGTCGGCATCAGGATGGCCGGGTTCGTAAACCATGATCGGAGCCCGCGGATCCTTATCGATGCGGGCGACCCTTAAGGTTGGAGTCTGGGATTGTGTTGCGTCGCCAATCGCCTGCTGCAAAGCCGATTCGAACACCACGACATGGCGTTGGTAGGGCTTTCCGTCCGGCCCTCGGGTCGTGTGGGCATTGGCGATGTTTTCCGAAATGACATCCAGGCGCGTGCGCTCGGCATCCAGCGCGGCGGTGGTGCTTTGAATTCCTGAAAGAATTTGAACCATAACGTATTATGATGATTTCGAAGTGATCGCCATGCGCAGCCGCAACAACATGTTCGAGACCAGTTGCGTTTCGAGATTGTGAGCCAGGGTGTTCTGGCTTAAAGCCGCCATTTCCTTTTCCAAGGTGACCGTATTTCCGTCGAGGCCGTTGGATAATGCATTGGGGTCGGGCGCAAGGGATGGCTGGAGGGCAGCGATTTGTTGTGGGTCGCGCGAGGCGCAAGCGCTGTCCAGAGCGGTTTGGAAAGAGGGAGTGAGATCAAGCCGTTTGTAGCCCGGGGTCTCCAGGTTGGCGATGTTGCTGGCAATCGCTTCCTGGCGCAAAGCGACCGCATCCAGCGATTTTTTTGCCGCCAGATAGTTGGGTTGGTTAAATAACGCTTCGACCATACACAATTTTCCACGTTCTGCTGAGCACCAGGGATGCCAGCGGCAAAAACTGCGGTAAAACTGGGGGTTTAAGGGTGCCGGGAGCTCGAGAATAGGAAAATGTTACCTCACTTCACCCATCGAGTAGGCAAGAGTTGTCGGCGCAAGACGTAACGACGGAGATGAAACCCACTTAACAACACAGTGGCAAAAGCGGAGACACGAATTGCACGGATTAACACGGATTACGACCTCACCAATATAGGTAGGAGTCTAGCGCTCTTGCAAAATTTGTTCAGTTAGTAATTTTGGGTCCAGCGAACGCATGGCTCGTAGCCACACTGAATCCAGGATCGAGAGAGCTTGCGACCGCTTTTGCCGGAGCAGCTATTCGGTCTCGAAAGTTTCAGTCGGTATGCGAGGAGAATTCCTAACGCATTTTGACCTGGAA
>Ga0265338_10006079_pt1 | contig 15500 bp, 10 predicted proteins | sample 42126metaG_FD_193579 | JGI IMG/M metagenome (GOLD analysis project Ga0265338, IMG submission 193579) | Rhizosphere microbial communities from Carex aquatilis grown in University of Washington, Seatle, WA, United States - 4-21-26 metaG | ecosystem: Host-associated > Plants > Roots > Rhizosphere... | reverse complement strand
GGGCTCCCCGGCGGATCGAGGCGCGGGTTCCGGTTCGCGGTCTCCCTCGGGCCCGGGCTCCCCGGCGGATCGAGGCGCGGGTTCCGGTTCGCGGTCTCCCTCGGGCCCGGGCTCGCGATCCGGACCGCGGTCTGCTGAGCCGCCGTGGCCCGGAGCGGCCGCGTGGCGCCCTCCGGCTGATGAAACTTTCAGGAAAGCTGCTCCGCCACCGCCATCCAATTCACCTCCGGCAGCCGACCCGCCATCCGCTGGCCGGGCCAGTGATCCCGCTGCGCCGTGGCCCGCTGCGGCCGCATGGCCCGCAGCCGCCGGCTGGCGGCCAGACACCAGGGAACCGGCGGCCGGGCAGCAGCGGGCCGGGGATTCACCTGCATCCAGGCCGGGCCACGGTGAGCGCAGCGGGCCGGACCGGGCGGCTGCCCCGGCTGCTCCGGCTGCTCCGGATTTGTTCACCCGGCCGGCCGCCGTTGGCGGCCCGCATGACCCAGCGGCAGGAAAGCCGGATGTATCCGTCGGCCAGGACGATGCGCCAGCAGGGGCTGCCCGCGCCGAAGACGCCTCGCCCGCCGTGCCGGGCAACGGCGGGGAGGATCCGGCGGCCGACGCGGCTCACTGGGCCGATGCGGCCGATGAGGACTCGGTGACCGGGCATGCGCCGGATCAGCCGTCAGCTGACCATGCTGGACCGGATACCGCCGCGGACCCGGGCCGGGCTGAGCCAGCCGATTTCAACACAGACGAGGGTCGGGCGGGGCGGGCCGGGCCTGAGCAGGACGCCGTTCCGGCGGGGCGTGCCGGGTCGGATCAGGATGAGGGCCGGGCCGGGCGGGCCGGGCCTGAGCAGGACGCCGTTCCGGCGGGGCCGGACGAGGACGCCGTTCCGGCCGGGCGTGGCGACTCCGCAGATGACCCTGATTCCGGGAGCACCGCTGGGCCGGGCGTCACGCACCAGGCTGACGATGACGCGGCGCCGGCCACACCGCGTTCGCCTGATGGCGATCGCGGTGCGGCTGACTCCGGCGAGCCAGCAGCGGCTGAAGCGGCCAGCGCGAGGGTGGACGTGACGGTGGTGCCAGGGGTCGCCCGGTACCACCGCAGCGAGTGCATCCTCATCCGGTTCCTGGGCCCCGATGACCTTGAAATCATGACGCGGCAGGCCGCCGAGGCTGACAGCTTCGTGCCGTGTCGGGCCTGCCAGCCGGACAAGCTGCCCGCCGACGCCTGATCCCAGGACGGGTGGAGATAAGCGCTGCCGCCACTCTGGGGGGCCCGCACGGTTTATCGTCCACGAACCGGGTCGTACATCCTCAGCGGCTCACCGCGGCCGGGTCGCCTGGGTTGGTGGACGCCGTTCGCTGCAGCGGCAGCAGCTTCCGCCCACAGATCCTGAAGGCCGGGGCGGTTCAGGCCCGTCCTGAAGGCCGGGGCGGTTCAGGCGCGGCGGAGCCAGAAAGCCAGCCCGAGGTCCTGATCGTGGTGTTCATGGATGACGGGCTCGCCGTCGGTGCCTGGGCCGGGTTCCCCGGTATGGAATTGCGTCGCGAGGACCTCACTCGCGATCAACGACCCATGCTGCCTCAGTGCGGCGGCGAGCTCGGCGTCCGGCGCCTGCCACCAGAGCAGGATGCGGTCGCTGACGTGCAGGCCGTCGCTCTTGCGCGCGTCCTGGACCAGCCGGATGACCTCGCGGGCCAGTCCTTCACGGCGCAGCTCAGGAGTGATGGCCACTTCGAGCGCCACCGTCTCGCCGCCCTCGGTGGCCACCGTCCAGCCCGACCGGGGCGTCTGGGTCACGATGATGTCGTCCGGGCCAAGCAGCACGGGGGCGCCTTCGACCATGACCGAGACCTCTCCCGCCGAACGCATCTGCGCCGCGACGGCCGCAGGATCGGCCGCCGCGAGCGCGTTCGCCACGGCCGGAGTCCCCTTGCCGAACCGGCGGCCGAGGGCCCGGAAGTTCGGCTTGACCACGTGATCGACAAGGTCGTCCGCGACCGTAGTCAGCAGGTCGAGTGACCGCACGTTGAGTTCCTGGGCGATCTCGGCGCGCAGCTCCGGGGCCAGGTCAGCGAAGCCAGAGGCGGCGACGAGCGCCCGGGGGAGCGGCTGCCGGGTCTGCACCGACGCCGCGGCCCGGGCCGACCGGCCCAGCTCCACCAGCCGCCGGGTGAGCGCCATCTGCGTGGACAGCTGCCGGTCGATCAGCGCGTGATCGGCCTGGGGCCACTGGGCCAGATGCACCGAGTCCGGCCCGTCGGTATGCCGCAGCACGCCCCAGACGTAGTCGGTGAGGAACGGCGCGAGCGGCGCCATCAGCCGGGCCAGCGTCTCCAGGCATTCATACAGCGTGGCGAAGGCGGCCTCGCCGTCCCGGGTCGCCGGTCCGTCCCAGAACCGTCGCCGGGACCGGCGCACATACCAGTTGGACACGTCGTCGATGAACGCGGCGAGCCTGCGGCCGGCCGCGGCCGTGTCGAACCCTTCGAGCGCCTCGGTGACATCCGCCGTGACGGCGTGCAGTTCGCTGAGCACCCACCGGTCCAGCAGTGGCCTGGCGGCGGGCGGCGGCGCGGCCGCCGCCCGGGCCGGTCCCCAGGCCGTCCCCTGCGCGGCCGCCGCGTTGGCGTAGAGGACCAGGAACGAGACAGTGTTCCAGTAGGTGAGGAGCACCTTGCGGACGATCTCATCGAGCGCGCCAGCGCCGATCCGCCTGGTGGACCACGGCGAGCCCGCGGCGGCGAAGAACCAGCGGATGGCGTCCGCGCCGTGTGCCTCCATGAGGGGCAACGGCTCGAGCACGTTGCCGAGGTGCTTGCTCATCTTGCGGCCCGTCTCGTCGACGACCAGGCCGAGGCAGACCACGTTCTGGTAGGCCGACCTGCCGAACACCAGGGTGCCGACGGCCATGAGGGAGTAGAACCAGCCCCGGGTCTGGTCGATGGCCTCGCAGATGAACTGCGCCGGGTAGCTGCGCGAGAATTCCTCCAGGTTGTGGCGCGGTGCGCCGAGCCGGGCGAACGGCATCGACCCCGAGTCGTACCAGGCATCGATCACTTCAGGCACCCGGCGGGCGGGCTCGCCGCATTCACGGCAGGCGATCACGACGTCGTCCACGTACGGCCGGTGCGGGTCCAGGTCAGAGAGAGTCAGGCCGGCCAGCTCGCTCAGATCGTCAAGCGAGCCGACACAGGTCAGGTGCTGCTTCGCGCACTCCCAGATGGGCAGCGGGGTGCCCCAGTAACGGGTCCGGGACAGCGCCCAGTCCACGTTGTTACGCAGCCACTCGCCGTACCGGCCGTGCTTGATGGTCGGCGGCTGCCAGTTGGTCCGCTCGTTCTCGGCCAGCAGCTGGTCCTTGATCAGGGTAGTGCGGATGTACCAGGACGGCAGCGCGTAGTAGAGCAGCGGAGTGCCGCACCGCCAGCAGTGCGGGTAGCTGTGCTCGTACATCTCGGTGTGGAAGAGCAGCCCGCGGTCGGCGAGGTCGGTGACGATCAGCGCGTCGGCGTCCTTGAAGAACATCCCGCCGACGAGCGGTACGGAGTCCTCGAACCGGCCGTCCGGCCGGATCGGGTTCACCACCGGCAGCCCGTGCGCCCGGCCCGTTTCCATGTCATCCGCGCCGAAAGCGGGGGCCATGTGCACGAGGCCGGTGCCGTCCTCGGTGGTCACGAACGCCCCCGGCACTACCCGGTGCGCGTCAGGGATGTCGATCAGGTCCAGTGGCCGCTGATAGGTAGCGCCCACCAGATCGGCGCCGGTTACCCGGGCCACGATCTGCCAGTCCTCGCCGAGCACGTGCGGGACGCGCTGCTCGACGACCACGACGGTGTCGTCGCCGCCTGGCTTGCGGGCGACGGCGTAAGTCTCGTCCGGATGCACGGCCACCGCTGTGTTGGACACCAGGGTCCACGGCGTCGTCGTCCAGACCAGCAGGTCGGCCCCGGCCAGCAGCGGGCTGGCCCCCTTGGGCAGGGTGCGCAGCGGGAACCGGACCGTCACCGAGGGATCGGTGACGGTCTGGTACACGTCGGGCTGGCCCATCTCGTGGTCGGACAGCGGGGTCTCGCAGCGCGGGCAGTACGGGCTGATCCGGAAGTCCTTGACCAGCAGGCCCTTGTCGAAGATGACCTTCAGCGACCACCAGACGGACTCGATGTAGCTCGGGTCCATGGTCCGGTAGGCACGGGACAGGTCGATCCAGTAGCCCAGCCGGTCGGTCAGTTCCTCGAACGCGTCCACGTGCCGCAGCACCGACTCACGGCACCGGGCGTTGAACTCGGCGACGCCGTAGGCCTCGATGTCCTTCTTGCCGGAAAGGCCGAGCTCCCGCTCCACCGCCACCTCGACCGGCAGGCCGTGGCAGTCCCAGCCGCCCTGCCGCGGCACGTGGAAGCCCTGCATGGTCTTGAACCGCGGGAAGACGTCCTTGAAGACCCGTGCCTCGATGTGATGCACGCCCGGCATGCCGTTGGCGGTCGGCGGACCCTCGTAGAACGTCCACAGCGGACCGCCCGACGTGGCGTCGAGCGAACGCTCGAAGACCTTGCCGTCCTGCCAGCGGCCGAGCATCTCATGCTCCAGCGCGGGCAGGTTGATGGCCGCGGGCAGGTCAGGGAAGGAACGCGGGCGGTCAGCCGCATTCGGCTCGGCTGGCTGCGGCTGGCCTGCGTGCGGCTCGGCTGGGTTGGACATGGTGGTCGGGCCTCCTGCGGGGCGTCGCACGGACGGGCCTGCTGCTCGTGCGAACGGCTTCGCTGGAGGGACGAGACTCGCCGGCGGCGGTCCCGCGGTACCACCCTCCTTGACCGCGGCGACCCGCTTGTCGCGGACCGCGGCCCTCTCTGCAGAATCCTGCGGCCGGTTCTACTGAGCACGGGCCATGCCTGGCCGTAGCCGTTCTTCCGGCGGTTCCGGGGTGATCTGGTCCACTGGGCCGGCCCCCGGGCTCCCACCATCCCCGGGTCGCTCCTGGCCGCGCGATCAGCGGCAGCTGTCCCCATCAACACCTTCGCAGGGCCCTAACGATAGCCGATGGCCTGGCCAGGAGCGGAACGGTTTTACCCCGGAGCACCCCGGGCCGGAATGATTGGGCCGCGTGGATGTGTTTGCAGACGCGGGGACGGCGATTTATTCTCCGGTGATTGCCCGCAGTCAAGATCGACTGTCCGCAGCCATTATCCTCGACACTCGCTGAGAGAGGGGCCAACATGACCGCCGCCGCGCGCTCGGGTGCCGCCGCACTTGCTGTCCGGCCAGGCGAGAAGCGCTGGACCGAGACGGAGTTGGCCACGGTCCGCAAAGAACTTGAGGCAGAGGTGGCCGGACTGCGTGCGGACATCTCCCGGGCCGAGTCGGAGATTGCCGAGCGGCTCAGTGACGCCGTCGGCGACGCGGGTGACGATCAGGCGGATGTGGGGGCCAAGACCTTCCAGCGGGAACATGAGCTCGCCCTCACCGAGAACGCCCGTGACCTGGTGGCCCAGAATGAGCGGGCGCTGGAGCGGATCGACGAGGGCAGCTACGGCGTCTGCGGGTCCTGCGGGCTGCCGATCGGAAAGGCGCGCCTGCAGGCCTTCCCCCGTGCGACCCTGTGCGTGCAATGCAAACAGCGCGAGGAAAGACGCTGACCGGGGCGTCGGCAGGGCCGGTTGAGCCCTCGGAGCAACGAGACCCCCTCGTGCGCGCAGTGCACGGAAATCAGGGAGTGCACCAAGTGCGCGAAGGGCATGGAAATCACGGACCCCAGGAAGATCCGCCGCCCCGTCCGCGCCGGATCGGGCTGCTGCTGACTGTCGCCGTCCTGGCTTTCACCATCGACCTGATCAGCAAGACGATCGTGGTCGCCACGCTGTCGCACCGCCCGCCGGTGCGGCTTCTCGATGGCCTGCTCACCCTGCGCATGCTGCGCAACAGCGGGGCAGCGTTCAGCATCGGGACATCACTGACCGTGGTATTCACGCTGATCGCCGTCACAGTGATCATTTCTATCTTGCGGACCTCGCGCCGCCTGCGCAGCCTGCCCTGGGCGATCACCCTGGGCCTGCTGCTGGGCGGCGCCACCGGCAACCTGGGTGACCGGCTGTTCCGGTCGCCTGGCCCGCTGCGCGGGCACGTGGTGGACTGGATTCAGCTCCCGCACTTCGCGGTCTTCAACGTGGCTGACTCCTCGATCGTGTGCGGCGGTGTCCTGGCGGTCCTGCTCGCCGCCCGCGGTGTCCGGCTGGACGGGACACGAGACCTGCCCCGGACGACCCCGCAGGACGCGCCAGCGGCCGGGGGCAGCAGCACGTGACAACACCTGGCCAGCGCCGGGTGCCGGTTCCCGACGGACTGGACGGTGAGCGGCTCGACGCCGCGCTGGCCCGGATGTTCGGGCTGTCCAGGACCCTGGCGGCAGAGTTGATCACCGGCGGGCAGGTGCTCGTCGGCGGCCAGCCCGCGGCCAAGTCAGACCGGGTATCGCCCGGGCTGTGGCTTGAGGTGACGCTGCCGGTGCCGGTGGCCGCGACGCCGCCCCAGGCTGTCCCCGGGCTCACCGTGGTCTACGAGGACACCGACGTCGTGGTCGTGGACAAGCCGCCGGGCGTGGCCGCCCACCCCACGCCGGGCTGGACCGGGCCGACCGTCCTGGACGGCCTGATCGCGTCGGGGCACACCATCGCCACCAGTGGCGCGGCCGAACGGCAGGGCATTGTGCACCGGCTGGACGCGAACACCTCCGGGCTCATGGTGGTGGCCAAGAGCGAGCCTGCCTACAGTGCCCTCAAGCGAGCGTTCCGGGAACGTGAGGTGGATAAGCGGTATCACGCCCTGGTGCAGGGCCATCCGGACCCGCTGCGCGGTACCGTCGATGCCCCGATCGCCAGGCATCCGTCCGGCGACGGGCGGTTCGCGGTGGTCGCCGGGGGCAGGCACAGCGTCACGCACTACGACACCGTCGAGGCATTCCGCGGTGCCAGCCTGGTCGAGATCATCCTGGAGACCGGGCGCACCCATCAGATCCGGGTGCACATGTCAGCGCTGCGGCATCCGTGCGCGGGAGACCGGCTGTACGGCGCGGACCCGGTGTTCGCCGCGGGCCTGGGACTGACCCGGCAGTGGCTGCACGCGGTCCGGCTCGGCTTCGCGCACCCCGCCGACGGGCGCCGGGTGGAGTTCAGCAGTGAGTACCCGCCCGACCTGGCCCAGCCGCTCGATACCCTCCGCGACCAGAGCTGACCAAATCCCCCGTGATCACGTGGGACGTAACGGGACCGGTGGCGCATCCCGGAGTGTCGGACCACCGTGTACCGCGGCCCTCTGTACTAGGCTCAACAAGCCGGACTGGTGCGGCCGCCGGTTGAGGATTTGTCAGGCTGTGGGTCCTCCGAGGCAGTGCGCCGGTCACTTCCCCCGGCCCCGGTTGTGGACGCCTGCGAGGGCGCTCTGACGCATGCCCGAAGGAGGCGGTTCTTCATGACGGCAGCAGCGGCGGAACGCGGCGCGGACGGCGGATTCGTCCATCTGCATGTGCACACCGAGTACTCCATGCTCGATGGTGCGGCCCGGCTGAAGGACATGTTCGCGGAGTGCCTGCGGACCGGGATGCCGGCTGTCGCCATGACCGACCACGGGAACGTCTACGGTGCCTACGACTTCTGGTCCAAGGCCACCGCCGCCGGGGTCAAGCCCATCGTCGGCATCGAGGCCTACGTCGCACCTGAGCACCGCAGGCACCGTCAGCCGGTGCGCTGGGGATCGCCGGCGCAGAAGGACGACGACGTGTCCGGGGCCGGCGCCTACACGCACATGACGCTGCTCGCGGAGACCACCGAGGGCATGCGCAACTTGTTCCGGCTGTCTTCGCTCGCCTCGCTGGAGGGCTACTTCCGCAAGCCGCGGATGGACCGTGAACTCCTCGCCGCGCACGCCAAGGGGATCATCGCGACGACCGGATGCCCGTCGGGCGAGGTGCAGACCCGGCTGCGCCTCGGCCAGTACAACAAGGCCGTGGAAGCGGCGGCTGATTACCGCGACATCTTCGGGCCGGAGAACTTCTTCGTCGAGCTCATGGAGCACGGCCTGTCCATCGAGGATCGGGTCCGGGATGGCCTGCGGCGCGTCGCCCGGGACCTCTCGCTGCCCTTCGTGGTCACCAACGACTCGCACTACACCGTCGAGGCGGACGCCAAGTCGCACGAGGTGCTGCTCTGCGTGCAGACCGGGTCCAACATGGCCGACCCGGGCCGGTTCAAGTTCGACGGCACTGGCTACTACCTGAAGAGCCCGCAGGAAATGCGCGCGGTGTCCGCGGACGAGGAGTGGCAGTCCGGCTGCGACTCCACGCTGCTGATCGCCGAGCGGGCCAACGTTGCCTTTGAGAAGACCAACCTCATGCCGCATTTCGCCGTGCCGGATGGGGAAACCGAGGAGAGCTGGTTCCGCCAGGAAGTCTGGCAGGGAATGGCCCGCCGCTACCCGGGCGGTTTCGACGACCCGCGGAAGCGGCAGGCCGAGTTTGAGATGGGCATCATCGAGCAGATGGGGTTCTGCTCCTATTTCCTCGTGGTGGCCGACTTCATCATGTGGGCCAAGCGAAACGGCATCCGGGTCGGCCCCGGCCGCGGCTCGGCCGCGGGTTCCATCGTGTCCTATGCCCTGGGCATCACCGACCTCGACCCGATCACGTTCGGCCTGGTCTTCGAACGCTTCCTGAACCCCGAGCGCATCTCCATGCCCGACATCGACATCGACTTCGACGAGCGCCGGCGCGGCGACGTTATCCGCTACGTCACTGAGAAGTACGGCGACGACCGGGTTGCGCAGATCATCACCTACGGCACGATCAAGGCCAAGGCCGCGGTGAAGGATTCCGCCCGGGTGCTCGGCTTTCCCTACGCGCTCGGCGACCGGATCACCAAGGCGTTCCCCCCGGCCGTGATGGGCAAGGACATCGCGCTGTCCGGGATCTTCGACGAGGCTCACCCGCGGTACGGCGAGGCCGGGGAAATCCGCGCGCTGTATGAGGCCGAGGCCGAGGTCAGGCAAGTCATCGATACTGCGCGCGGCCTGGAGGGCCTGATCCGCCAGGCGGGCGTGCACGCCGCGGGCGTGATCATGAGCAGCGAGCCGATCGTTGATCATGTCCCGGTCTGGAAACGGGAGGCCGACGGCGCGGTCATCACCCAGTTCGACTACCCGGCCTGTGAGTCGCTCGGCCTGCTGAAGATGGACTTCCTGGGCCTGCGCAATCTCACCGTGCTGGATGACGCGCTCGGCGGGATCAGCGCCAACCGCGGCGTGACCGTGGATCTGGACACGCTGCCGCTAGACGACAAGCCGACCTACGAGCTGTTGGCGCGGGGCGACACGCTCGGCGTCTTCCAGTTGGACGGCGGGCCGATGCGGGCCCTGCTGCGCGCCATGCGGGCGGACCGGTTCGACGACATCTCCGCGGTCATCGCGCTGTACCGGCCGGGCCCGATGGGCGCGAACGCGCACAACGACTACGCCGACCGCAAGACCGGCCGCAAGCCGGTGACCGCGATCCACTCCGAGCTGGCCGAGCCTCTGGCCGTCATCCTCGATGACACCTACGGCCTGCTCGTCTACCAGGAGCAGGTGCTGGCGATCGCGCAGAAGCTGGCCGGGTACACCCCCGGCAAGGCCGACCTGCTGCGCAAGGCCATGGGTAAGAAGAAGAAGGAGATCCTGGACAAGGAGTTCGAGCCGTTCGCGGCCGGGATGAAGGCGAACGGCTACACGGCGGGCGCGATTCGGGCGATCTGGGACATCCTGGTCCCGTTCTCCGATTATGGCTTCAACAAGGCACACGCCGCGGCCTACGGACTGGTGTCCTACTGGACCGGCTACCTCAAGGCGAACTACCCAGCGGAATACATGGCCGGGCTGCTGACCTCGGTCGCTGGGGACAAGGACAAGAGCGCGCTGTACCTGAACGAGTGCCGCCGGATGGGCATCACCGTGCTGCCGCCCGACGTGAACTCCTCCGCGGCGACCTTCACCCCGGTCGGCGGCGACATCAGGTTCGGCCTGGCCGCGATCCGCAACGTGGGCATCAACGTGGTCGAGTCGATCGTGGCGACCCGCGCGGCCAAGGGAGCGTTCGACAGTTTCGCTGATTTCCTGCGCAAGGTCCCGGTCAACGTATGCAACAAGCGGGTGATCGAATCCCTGGTCAAGGCGGGCGCGTTCGACTCGCTCGGGCACCCGCGGCAAGGCCTGGCGCTCATCCACGAGCAGGCCATCGATACCGTGATCGACGTCAAGCGCAACGAGGCCATCGGCCAGGACTCCCTGTTCGGCGGCGACGCGGAAACTGAGGCCACCTTCGAGGTCCCCGTGCCGGACCGGGAGTGGGACAAGACGACCCTGCTCGGCTTCGAGCGGGAGATGCTCGGGCTGTATGTCTCCGACCACCCGCTGCTGGGCGTCGAGCACATCCTGACCGCGGCCACCGATTGCTCGGTGGCCCAGCTGCTGGGCTCCGCCGCAGAAGACGCAGAACGCACCACCAAGGGCGGCCGCGGCGACGCTCAGCCAGTCACCGTCGGCGGAATCCTGTCCGGGGTACAGCGGAAGGTGACCAAGCAGGGTAACCCCTGGGCGGCCGCGACCTTGGAAGACCTGGAAGGCGCGATTGAGGTCCTGTTCTTCCCGGCGACCTACCAGAACTGCGCGCTCCTGCTCGCCGAGGACGCGGTGGTGCTGGTGAAGGGGCGGCTGGACCGGCGCGAGGACTCACCCAAGCTGATCGCCATGGAGGTGAGCGTCCCCGACCTGTCGGTGGTCGGAAGCGGCCCTTTCGTCGTGTCGATGCCGGTCCAGCGGTGCGTCGCGCCGGTCGTGGACCGGCTCAGAGAGGTGCTGCGCACCCATCCGGGGCTGGCCGAGGTACACCTGAAACTCTGCAATGGCCCACGGACGACGGTCGTCCGGCTCGATGACAAGCTCCGCGTCAAGCCCTCGCCCGCGCTGCAGGCCGACCTGAAGCAACTGCTCGGCCCAGCCTGCGTGGGCTGAGCCGAGCAGGCCCGCGGCGGCGGGCTGGGCCGCCGCCCCGCAGCGCTGGGCCGGGCAGTCGCGCGGCCCGGTCAGGCGTCGCGCGACTTGAGCAGCCAGATGGCGATGCCGAGCAGCACGGCCGTCCAGAGGCAGAACACGCCAAATCCCTGCCACGGCGAGAGCACCTGGTTCGCTTGCTGGTGCGCCTGGCCGATGAGCTGCCCGGCTTCCGATGGCAGGTACGCATGGATGTACTTGCCGATGGTGCCGGGGATCAGCTGGGTCAGCGGCGCGAGCACGAGGACGAATGCGATCACGCCGGTAATGGCGCCCGCGGAGTGCCGGATGATGGCGCCGATCGACATCGCGAACAGGCCCAGCACGGTCAGGTAGAGCCCGGCACCGAAGACCGCGCGCGTCACTCCGGAGTCGCCCAGCGCGACCGGCGCGTGGCTGTGCAGTACCGCCGCCCCGATGAAGAACGACGAGAACGTCACGCATTCGCCGAGCACGAACACGATCGCCGCGAACACCGTCGCCTTGGCGGCGAGCATCGGGATCCGGCGTGGCACGGCCAGCAGCGAGGCCCTGATCACCCCGGTGGAGTACTCGCCCGAGATCACCAGAACGCCCAGAACGCAGATGGTCAGCTGGCCGAACTCAAGCCCGGAGCCGAGGATCGTGCCGACCGGGTCGGCAATGATCCGCGCGCGCTGGGTGGGATCGCTCTTGTCCCATTGCAGGACCGTGAGCCAGGTGAGCAGGCCGGTGAAACCCAGCGTGATGACGACCAGCAGGATCAGCGACCAGACGGTGGACCGCACCGAGCGGATCTTCGTCCACTCGGCGAGCAGCAGACGGCCGAACCCCACCCGGCCGGACGCGGGCGGCACGGCAGGTCCCCCAGCCCGGCCTGGGTGCACTGACGAGGCTGCGGAAGTCATTCGGCACCTCCTTGGGCCGTGCTGGCGGCCGGTTCAATGGCCGGCCCGTGGCCGGTCGGTACCGGCCCGCCCGCAGCGGGCACGCCGTACTCCAGGCTGTCCGCGGTCAGCTCCATGTACGCCTCTTCGAGCGAGGCCAGCTGCGGCGTCAGCTCGTGCAGGACGATCCGCTGCGCGGCGGCGATCTCGCCGATCCGGGCCGCGTCAAGCCCGGTGACGCTGAGCGTTCCCGCCTGGCCGTCGGCGGATTCCCGGGCCGTCGGTTTGCCGCCTTCCGCGGCGATCAGGTCGGCGAGCCTGGCCACCTCGGGGGAGCGCACCAGCACCGACTTCTCGGAACTCCGCTCGATGAACTCCTGGGTGCTGCAGTCCGCGATCAGCTTGCCCTTGCCGATCACGATCAGGTGGTCGGCGGTGACCGCCATCTCGTTCATCAGGTGGCTGGACACGAAGACGGTGCGGCCCTCGCTCGCGATCTGCTTCATCAGGTTCCTGATCCACAGGATGCCCTCCGGGTCGAGCCCGTTGACCGGCTCATCCAGCACGAAGATCTCCGGGTCACCCAGCATGGCCACGGCGATGCCCACCCGCTGGGTCATTCCCAGCGAGAAGCCGCCGGTGCGCTTGTGGGCCACTTCCTTCAGGCCGACCAGCTCGATCACGTCATCAACCCGGCTCCGCGGCAGGCCCTGGGTCTGGGCGAGGAATAGCAGGTGGTTGTAGGCGCTGCGGCCGGTGTGCATGGCCCTGGATTCCAGCAGCGCGCCCACCGTGCGCAGCGGCTGGGCCAGGTCGGCGTAGCGCTTGCCGTTGATCGCCGCGCTGCCTGACGCTGGCTTGTCGAGGCCAAGGATCAGCCGCATCGTGGTGGACTTGCCGGCGCCGTTCGGTCCGAGGAAACCGGTGACCCGGCCCGGCTCGACGGTGAACGACAGGTGGTCGACCGCGAGCTTGTCCCCGTAGCGCTTGGTCAGATCCCGTGCCTCAATCATGGCTCCCTCTGTGCGGCTCTGGGTGGTGTGGCCGGATCCCCCCTGGTCTAGGTTCACCGTAGCAATATCTGCCCGGCGGGGGCGGATTCGGACGGCCTGGCGGGTCGGCGGTCAGGCCCGTCACGTACGCTTCTGCGGAGGATGACCCACCCCATGCAGTTCCCTGATCCGGCCGGCGGATATCCGCCGGCCGGCCCTCCGGCACCCGGCGGCCCGGCCCCCGGCGGAGCTTCCGCGGCCGAGACGATGCGGACCGGGGTGAAGCTACGGCGGGCCCTCGCCGCGTCCCTCGCGGTCGTGGCCGGCACCGCCGTGCTCGGCGTGGCGGGCGGCTTCCTCTGGTCGGCCGTGGCCCCCCGGGCGGCGCTGGTGGTGACCGGGCCCGGGGTCGCCGACGTGGTCAACTCCGAGACCAACGCGTTCATCGCCGCCGACGGCTGGTACTGCCTGATCTGCGTGGCCGGCGGGGTGATTTCCGGCCTGCTCGGGTATCGGCTCGCGGTCCGCAGGCATGGCCCGCTGGCGATGGCCGCGGTGCTCATCGGCGCACTGGCCGCGGGGCTCATCACCTTGTGGATAGGGGAGCAGTCCGGGCTCGCCACATTCCACCACCTGCTGGGCACGTTGCGGGCCGGCGCGCACATGCAGGCCCAGCTTGCGCTGGCCTCACGCGGCGCCATCGCGTTCTGGCCGCTGGCGGCCGGGCTGATGGCAGGCAGCATGGAGCTGGCCGCCGCGATGCGCGAGCGGCGCCAGGTCACCGCCGGCCTGCTGGAAGAGCCCGGATACCCAGGTATCCCACGCCGGTTCCCTGGCGGCCTGCGAGGGCCGGGCTGAGGCTCAGGGCCGCACTGGCGCAGTGCCAATTCCTGCCGTTATGCTCCAGTCGCCGTGAGGTGTGCCGCGGGGTGGGCCCGCCGTGCGCTGCTGCGCGGCATGGAGGCTACGGGGATGCCGGCTGGCAGACAGCGGGGGCGGATGCGCGCGGCCGCGCGGGCACAGCGGAAGGGGGGTCACCGGCGCCGGGGGCGGGCTGTCCGGCCGCCCGCCTGGCCGCCGGCCGCGGCGCTGCGTGGCTGGTGGCGGTCGCTGGCCAGATCGCGGCGCTGGATGGCCGGGGTCGGCGGCGCAGCGTTAATCGTGCTGGTGGCCGCCGCGGCGGTATGGACGTCGGCGAGCGGCAGTCCCGCGCCGCGGGCCCGCCAGTGGCTGGCCTACACCGCGTGCCTGCTGACCGATTCACACGGGATCGCGGCGGCTCAGGCGGCGCAGGTGTGGGCGGGGATGCAGGACGCATCGCTGGCGACCCACGCCAAAGTCGAGTACCTGCCGGTCATGTCCGGCTCGACGGCGGCGGCCGCCGGCCCCTACCTGGCCAGCCTGCTGCAGCGGCACTGCGCCATCGTGGTGGCGACCGGGGCGGCCCAGGTGGCGGCGGTCAGCGCGCAGGCGGCCCGCTTTCCCTCGGTGCGGTTCGTGGTTGTCGGCCCGGCGGCCGCGGGGACCCACGTGACCGCCGTCGGGGGTCCGGCGAGCACGCTGCGCGCCCACGTGGCGGGACTCATGACCGCCGCCATGCGCGATGCCACCTGACCCGCGGGGCGGCCGGCTCACCGAGCGGCCTGCCTCGGTTAACCGGCGGCTGCCTCAGTGGCTGACCGTAATGGGACACGACACACCGTTGACCGCGAAGTTTGTCGGCTGGGTGAATGTTCCGGTGTACGAGCCGGTAAATCCGATGGCGAGGGAGTACCCAGGGCTGATGGCGCCGCTGTAGACCACGTTGACGATGGTCGCCTGGTTACCCGCGCGGGTCAGGCTGCCGTTAAAGACAGAGTTCACGCCCAGGCTGGCCGGCAGGGTGAGGGTGAGCGTCCAGCCGTTGCTCGTGGTCGGGGCCATGTTGATGAGGTTTCCCGACACGGTGTAGCCACCGGGGAAGGACTGGATGAAGATCGAGCAGGTCAGCCCCGTCCCGTAGGGCAAGGTGCTGAATGTCACCGGCTGGGACCGGGCCGAGTTGTTGCCTGCCGCGTCATGAGCGATGACCGCGAAGGTGTACGAGGTGCCCGCGGACAGCCCGGAGACCGTGGCCACGTTGATGAAGGCCGCCGTGGTGTAGTTGATCCACACGCCGTTCTTCAGTTCCTGAACGGTGTAGCCCGTGACGCCCACATTGTCAGTGGAGGCGCCCCAGGCAAGCGACGCCAGGGTGGTGGTGATGCTGCTCGCGGCCGGCGTCCCCGGCGTCGCCGGTGGCTGAGTGTCCGGCGCCGCGAGGGCGGCCGGGACGGAGAATGACAGGACGCCAACGGTGGCGATCGTCGCCAGGAATGTAGTTTGGAGCATGCGCCGTAACATCGCGGAGATCCTTTCCGCAGCCGGGGATCGCCGTCGTTTTCGCCGGCGGATGAGCGCCGCCCTGCTGAGAAGGCCCCGCCCGGTTTCAGGGTAAGGAAATGGCCCGGAGCCTGATAGCGCTCACATCGGCAGGCTGCCACGGCCTGCCCGGCTACTCGCAGCACCATGAAAGCAATTGAAATCCGCGCCGACTGCA
>Ga0265338_10006078_pt1 | contig 15504 bp, 12 predicted proteins | sample 42126metaG_FD_193579 | JGI IMG/M metagenome (GOLD analysis project Ga0265338, IMG submission 193579) | Rhizosphere microbial communities from Carex aquatilis grown in University of Washington, Seatle, WA, United States - 4-21-26 metaG | ecosystem: Host-associated > Plants > Roots > Rhizosphere... | reverse complement strand
TGCTCGCAACCACCACGATGCTATAGGCCATGGCGCCACTATCCTCCAAAGCCGTTACTAGGGCGCTAATGTCGAGATTACGTTTGGCGATCAGAACGTAGATAACAATGTTCTTGGTCTGCTTTTGGCTCATCGCGACTTGCCTGAGAAAGGTACTTTTGCCGGTTTTAGAATCCCCCAAAACGGCCATACGTTGACCGTGCACCATCGGGAACAGCAGGTCAACGATGGCCACGCCGGTCACCAGTTGATCCTTTTGCACAGCCCGTTCGATTACCCCCGGCGCGGTCGCGAACACCGGCGCCGTAGCCTCAAGTTTGAGCGGGCCTTTGCCATCGAGCGGTAGCCCCATCGGCGTTACTACCCGACCGATTAATTCCTTACCAACCCCAACACTAAAGACCTCTTGAGCCAGTACCCCAATAGTGCCAATGGCAATAACTTCGCTATCGAGATTCAGCACCACCACGCGGCTCTCATCGACTGATCGGACCAAACCGTGGTGGCCATCCTCAAACAGCACCAAACTGCCGACCGGCGCCGTATCCAATCCTGACAGTTCAATCAGGAAACGATTCACGCCCACCACCTCACCGGTCGGCTGACCCTCGGCTACTAATTGGGCAAATTGGTCATTATTAGACATGTTGCACCAACTCCCCTAGCTTGCGCCGTGACCGCCACAAGGCCTCATTGGCTGTAAAGTTATAAAGATGATTCTTGGTTCGTACCACAAACCCAGCCGCAATCGAGCCATCGACCGTAAATTCCACGAGCACGCTCGGATTAATCTGTTGGTGCAACCAATCGATAATGGCGGTTTGGGAATGCCGGTCGGCCTGCGTCGAAAACGTTAAATGCAAAACCGGCGCAGACTTAAGCCACAGCTTAATTGCCTTGATAACCTCACCAACAGTTTCGGTTGTGGCCAGATCAGATTCGATCTGCAAGAGGCGCAGGTCTTTGAGCAACTGTCGATCAGGACTGTCGAGGTCACCCAGGCGCAAGCGGCGTTTAATCTCTTGCTGCTGCAAATGCGTCTGCCAGTCCTCCAGCCGCTCCACAAATCCCTGAATGGCAAGTGGTGTAGCAATGGCGCTATCGGGATTAATAGTCATCGAGCAAGTCCCGTTTAATAATATCTTGGTTGTCTTCTAGTACTTTGAGTACAAACGGCAATTGCCCAGACAAATCAACTTCTTTGCCCAGGCTCTCAATAATGTAGGACGCCACCACATCGCTTAAACGATCGTAAAAGCGTTGCATGGTGCGCTGCTTATCCTCCAGGACCTGAGTGCTCATACTAGCCTCGAGAGCTTTCCGGCGTTGGTCAATCAAGGTTTCGAGTTGGCCGACACTAGCGCTGGCCGTAGCCGTTAAGCTGTCGAGTACCCGGTTAAAATCGTCGACTTGCTGGCGCAGGCGCCGTCCGGCCAAACCCTCTAGCTCGTCGTTTATCTTCAGCGCCTGAACCGTCAAGTTCTTTTGGAACATTTCTGAAGCCCGCTGAATCGAATCACTCAACTGATCGCCGGCCTGGCGCTGAGCGTCGTCAAGATCAAGACTGGGCGGAGCAGCCGGAGCTGCATGAGCCAGCGGCGATTTGGCGTGGTGAGGTACGGCCGCAGGGTGACGACCGGCCCGCCAGGCCTGATACCAGCCGGCTAGCGCCACCAAGGCCAATACCGCTATTGCTACAATGTATAACAAATTCTCACCTCATCCCTTTATCACGAAGTATACGGATCCAAAGGTTAGCAGTAAAATCGCCAGGGTTACCAACATCATTTTGAGCAAGCCGCGGTTGATCGCCTTTTTGGCTAAGGGGTTACGGCCAAGCGACTCCAGACTAATCCTAATCGCTACATAGGTAATTACAGCCGTCATTAAAATGCCGACCAAAAACAGTATGAAACTTAGAACAATCCGCACCGGCGAAACATCGCGACCGGCTAGCACCCGGGCCACGTTTTGAACCGAGGTCGGAATAGCCGTTTCAACTGAAGGTGGAATATAGTAGCTAACTGACAGCTCTACGGGGATAGTACCGATAGCAACGGTGCGCTGACTTGAGCCGGAGCCAACTTGCTGATTGACGGCTCCGGCGGTAGTAGCCGAAAAGCTGCTCTCGGCCAAACCGATAATACGTCCCGAAGTAGTAGCCTTCGTGCCAACACCCGTGATCGGCGAAACCGTGATGGGGTCACCCTTACTAATGTTGCCAGTGAGCGTTGATACCAATGTCTGGGCCGAACCGGTGGTAATCACTTGCACATTCGAGGAGGTGGTGGAAGCTGCCACCAGGGAATTGTTTGATGCCACCACTACTCCCAGCAATTCATTAATCCGATCGGTGTTAGCGGCCTCGACCGTCGCCTCGCCACTAGGGTCAAGACTGACAATACTCCCAGGAGCCAGAGTGTCACTAGAATAATAGCCTTGCGATATCGCTCGGGCGCCCGCAAACGCCAATAACAACACACTCAGACCGAGTGCCGGAATCAAATACCGGTGGATGCGCCACCTCTTTTTTCCCAACCACCTTTTCATCTACCTCAAATTATACCATTAGCGTTTCAGTAATGATTGCGCTCATTTACCCCCTCAGGTACAATTGGCCTAACGCTAATAAATGAGGGTTTTTTAATATGGATACAGCACAAGCCTCGCATGCTTCCGGGCGCCCCACGGCACCGAAGTCATCTCCGGCTGATACAATGACTAAACGAGTTCTGATGTACCTTTTGATCATCGTCGCCTTGCTCGGCATCGCAACTTTGGTGCTCAAGGTGTTCTTGGTTCACCCGACCAGTCAAGACATTAAGACCAATGAATACCAGGCACTTTTCCTGACTAACGGCCAGGTCTACTTTGGCAAGTTGACTCGTACGGACAATAATTACGTTGAATTAACCGATATCTTCTACTTGCAAACCCAAGCCGCCCAGCCGGCTGCCGGTGCCAATAGTGCTTCTACCCAGCAGTCATTATCGCTGGCCAAGCTTGGCAATGAGCTGCACGGTCCCGAGGATGCTATGTTCGTAGCTAAAGACCAGGTGCTCTTCTGGGAGAACCTGAAGGATAGCGGCAAGGTAGTTCAGGCCATCAAGGCTTACCAGGCAAGCAACAAGTAGGCTAGCCGAGCCAGAAGATGAGCTGGCCCATCAAAATCAGTACGTAAATTGTAGCGGCGGTCCCAAAGACCGCCGCTACTGCGTATCCGAGAGAAGTTGTAATACTCTGGGTACTGATGGCGCTGGCGGCTAAGCGCATCCAGAACGGAAAAATAACGTGGGCGGCAAACAGCAGCCCAATGAACAGCCCGGCCGCCAGCCCAAGTTGCAACAGCGGGGTTTTAACCCGCTGCGCAAAAGCCGACTTGTTAGTATAGGCTGTTTCCAGTACCAGTTCGTTTTTAGCTTCAATCGCCACGTTGATAAGCGACCAAACGACGGTATAGGCTACCAGACCGACGCCGCTCCAGAAGGCTACAATCACCAGCGTATGAATGATCGGGCTGGAGGTGATGCTAGCCAGTTGATTGCCATAGCCAATCTGGCCGAGCACATTATTAAGCGCGCCGTCTTTAATCCGATGGCTTATCTGATCATGATACAAGAACCCAATCAACAGGATGCTAGCGCCAGTACAGCCGAGGGCCTGACCGAAGGTTGGTATTAAAACTCGAAAGAAGCTCTGTTTCATATTAGTCTTAAGTATAACCGAAATCGGTGCTGGTGACTGCTCGTCATGGCTTAAGACGGCGAGCCACGGCTATTACCCCGGTGCCGGCGAGACCCAGCAAGCCCATTAATAACAAGATTCCAGCTAGATCGGGGGTCCAGCGCGGTGACTGATAAGTATATGTGTAAGGCGTTTTATTGACGGCGGCTGGCTGAGTGATGGCGGTCGAGGAACCCGGCGTAGCATGGCTGGCCAGATAGCTTTGGACGCAGTCAGCTTGATTAACGGCCGTGGTATGCGACACGCAGGCAGTCTGGGCGTCGTGGTAAACTTGGCCGCTGGTTTCGGGCGCCACGCTCGAAGTCGCTTGCGCCTTGGTGTAACTGGTTTCGAGGAAAACCGTTTGGGAGGCGCCCATGTGCGTGCCAACGTAGTTAGATAAGGTTTTGAGGCTCGCAGTGGTTGATTGGCCGGCGCTATCTTGCGCCACCACATTTGCCGCCAATTGCTGCGCGCCGGCCACATTCTGACCGATACTGAAAATGCCGGCAACTAGGCAGACGCCGCTAGCGATTAAGAGATAGCGCAGTTTCATGATTTTGATTATAACCTATAGCGCCCGCCATCTTGAGCCCGCTCGCATATTGACCAACAACACAGCCAGAAGTCGCAATCATAAGCGTTTTTAGGTAAAGTAAGGGCGTAGACATGCGTTCGATTACTGGCATACTTCGCGGGACAGCCGGCTTTACCCTAATGGAGATGGTCGTTAGTATTGTGATACTTTCGACCGTGGTTTTGATTGTCAGTAATCTGTTTGTGTCAGATGTGTCGTTAGTGTCGCTATCGAAAGCCCAAACCATTGGGCTGGCGCTGGCCAACCAACAAATGGAGTACTTGCGCGATCTACCGTATAACTCGCTAGCGACGCAGCTCGGCACCATCTATCCGCCCGGCACGATTCCCGACAACCAAAACATTACCAGCGGCAACTACACTTTTCGGATTCATACCGTGATTAAATACGTTGACGATCCCTACGACGGCAATGCTACCGGCACCATCGTTGGCAAGCCGACAGACTTGTACCCGTACGATTATAAATTGGCCGAGATTACGGTTTATCTTTCGAGCACGAACCACCAAGTAGCGGTACTCACCTCAAACTTTGCGGCTAAAGCTGCCGAAACCGCCTCAAACACCGGGATCTTAGCCGTTAAAGTCATTGACGCCAATGGCCAACCAGTGACAGGGGCCAACATCGTTATTACCGACACCAACGTGACGCCGAATGTTAACATTGCCACCACTACCGACGATCAGGGCAACGTATTAATCCCGGCGCTGCCACCAGACAGCAACCACGGCTACAAAATCACCGCTTCTCTGCCCGGCTACAGCACCAACGGGACTCTGGCCGACCCACCAGGAGCCCAAACTGCGGTTAACCCCAACGTTAATGTATTGGTTCAACAGATTACTAACGTGACCTTAAGCATCGACCGCACCTCCACCCTCAATCTGCACGTCGTCGATACCAGCGGAAACCCCTTATCGGGAGTTGCCATTACTACTACCGGCGCCAAGTTGATCTACACCAACCCGAGCGTCTTTAAGTACAACACCGCCTCCACCACCGATGCGAACGGCAACATTTCGCTCTCTGGCATGGAATGGGACAGCTACAGCTTTAAGCCACCCGGTAGCTATCATCTGGTGACTGCCAGCCCCTATGCGCCCACTGCACTCAACCCCAACACCACCCAGACCGTCACATTGGTACTATCAAATTCCGGCTCCTACCCCACCATTACCTCGGTTTCGCCCGATAGCGGTACTACGGGCACCAGCGGTGTGGCAGTTACCATCACGGGTACCAACTTTAGCGGGCCCACGACGGTTAAGCTCAATCAGGTCGGCCAACCCAGCGTTACCGCCACTGGAGTAACCACCACCGCTACCAGCATTGGCGCCACCTTTGATTTAACTACTGCGCCGGTGGGTGCTTGGGACCTGGTAGTTACCACCAACGGTCAAACCTTAACCCAAACCGGAGGTTTCAATGTCACGAATTAAGCGCCGGGCTGGTTTTACTTTGATTGAGGTAACCATCGCCATGCTGATATTTACCATGATCATTGTGTTGTTTGGCCACATCTTGATTGATGGCCTTGATAACTACCAATATCTGCAGTACCAGGCCACCGCCTCGCAGAACCTCAGCAACCTGCTGACCCGCGTATCCAAGGTCTTGCGTGGGTCTACCCAAATTACCGACGCCGAAACCAACACCATCACTGTATATGCTTACTTTTCCCCGCAAGATGCCGTGGTCGATAAAGTCCGCTACTTTGTTAGCGGTACCGCGCTTGAAGTCGGCGTAACGCCACCTTCCGGCATCGCCCCCAATTACACCTATCCAAGCGCAAACGAGGTGATTACCGTGCTAAGTAATAATCTAACCACCAGCCCCAGCCCGGTTTTCACTTATTATGATGATAGCGGCGCCCAGCTAGCCAGCGGTTTTAGCCTGGCCCAAATCAAGCAGGTCGGTATTTTCTTATCGGTGAATCCCAGTCCGCACTATTTGCCCCGCAGCGTTTCCACCGGCACCCGCGTCACTTTGCGTAACATGAAGACCAACCTATGAAATATTTACGCACCGAAAGCGGCCAAGTTTTGCCCTCGATTTTGGCATTGATGTTGATGCTGAGCGCCCTCGGCGTAGCGCTGGCCGCCATTGCCGTATCCAACAACCGTTCCGCCAGCCAGCTACAAAAATCGCAGAGCGCCTTTAACATCGCCGAGGCCGGCATTAATTATTACCTCTGGCACCTGTCACACAATTCGACTGATTACACCGATGGCAGTGCCACTATCCCCGGCTCGACCCCGTATGGCCCCTATACCCACGACTACGACAATGACGCCGGTACCAAAATCGGCACTTTCTCGCTTTATATTACTCCACCCGTGTCGAACTCAACGGTCACAACGGTTAAATCGGTTGGCGTCGCCCTTCATGGCACCGGCACGCGCACCGTTCAGGCGCAGCTGGGCATCCCCTCATTCGCCAGTTACGCCCTGCTCACGAACTCCGAGATTTGGTTTGGGCCAACCGAAAGTTCCAACGGGCCGGTGCTATCAAACGTCGGCATCCGCTTCGACGGCACCAACGACGGTCCGGTCGAGTCCGCTACTTCTACCTATGTGCCCTCCACTGCCTCTGGCACCAACGGCACCACCACCGAACCGGGCGTTTGGGGTACTGGCGGCCCGCAGTCGCAGTGGCAATTCCCGGTGCCGGCAGTCGACTTTAACCAGGTTACAGCCGACTTGCAAGCCCTCCAAACCAGCGCCCAATCAAATGGTGTTTACCTTGCACCCACCGGCACCTTTAGCGCTAGCCACGGTTACGAGATTGTCCTCAAGAACAACAAGACCTTCGATATTTATAAAGTAACGAACGTGGTTAATGGTACGCCGACAACTACCTTCGTGCGTAACCAAGCCGCTCCGGCTAATGGCTTATTGTATGTGGCCGATAACGTTTGGGTGCAGGGCACCTGGAACGGACGCATGACGATTGCTTCGGGCCGCTTGCCCGATGTTAGCTCTACCGACACTACCATTACCATTATCGGCAACGTTAGCTATACGGCCTTAGACGGCAGCGTAGCGCTTGGCTTGATTGCTCAGCAAGACGTTGATGTATCTTCCATTGCGCCCAACAACCTGACCATCGACGGTGCCTTGTTAGCCCAAAAAGGCGCGGTTATCTACCCGTACAGTGGCGGTATCGTAAAGAACAATCTAACTTTCTATGGCTCCATCGCTACCAACCAGCAATGGACTTGGAACTATGTCTCCTGCGGCTCATGTACCACCGTTATTGATGGCTATAAAACCGACACCAACACCTTCGACACCAACTTAACCTTTAGCCCACCGCCAAGTTTTCCGACTACGGGCGCCTATAGTGTGCTGAACTGGCGGGAGCTTTTGAGCAACCCATAGTTACTGATCAGCAAAAGCTGACTATATCGGCCGTAACCGCTACAATAGTGAGGTGCTTCACTTCAGTCTAGAAAGCTTCGTCAAAACTTTTAGCTACATTGGCATCTTTGCTATGATATTCGCCGAATCAGGGCTGCTGGTCGGGATACTGTTGCCAGGAGACAGTCTGCTGTTTGTGTCGGGCTTTTTGGCCTCACAGCATATCCTTAATCTGCCCCTGCTCATCCTGATTGTGTTTGTTGCGGCAGTAGTTGGCGACAATACTGGCTACCACCTTGGCAAACGCTTCGGTCCGGCCATCTTCAACCGTCCTGAAAGCCGCTTTTTTAACCGCCGGATGGTCGAGAAGTCACAAAAGTTTTACAAAAAACATGGTCGCAAAACCATCATTTTGAGCCGGTTCACACCATTTGTACGCACCCTAGCACCTTTATTGGCTGGGGTCGGCGAGATGGATTATAGGCTGTTTTTCACTTATAACCTGATCGGAGCAGGGTTATGGGCAATCGGCGTTAGCGTTTTGGGGTACTTTTTGGGCCGGGCGATCCCGAATGTCGACCACTATCTGCTGCCGGCCGTGGCCGTGGTAGTGGTGATTTCTTTACTGCCGTCGGCCTATGGGCTGTGGCGCGAGACCCGGACGCTGAAATAGCACGTTCAAATAATCTGCCTGAACCGATCCGGAATCTGTTCCCGAAAGTACGGTTTGCCTTGCAGCTCGGCATCTTTCGCTGGGAAAAAGAAAAACCAGTAAAGCAAATCGGTGCCGCTCAGGCGATGTTGGAACGCTTCCGGACCGCGACCACCCCACTGCTCCTGCATAATGCGTCCGGTGCGCTTTTGTTTTAACGCCAGATCGATACGGGCTAAGTGCAGCAGGATTAATCCATCATCCTGGGGCGGCCAGAACTCCGCGCCGCTTTCATCGATTAAAGAATGTAGGCCCATCGACCACCGCAGCGACTTCCTAGACACGAGCACTTTATCATAACCAATCTCTTCAAACCAAGTTGAGCGCTGGGCTAGGATTGGGGCCGAAAGATCAATTTCTGGTTCATTCTGTTGCTGCATAACGGAGCGGCTGGCGCATCGTGAATAATCACCCCTATATTTGCTTAGATACTCACCAAGATCGGCGTATTTTAGTGGATCAGTCATAACCAACTCATCGCTATCGCTGTATACCACCGCCTCGTATTTTCCCATCAGCTGGTGCTGCATTTGGGTGATCGCCGCCAGCATAAACCGATTATCGTGAACGCTCGGGTGATGCACCGCCACGACGTTAACACCGTGTAACTGTTTCGCCGCTATAGTACTGCCATCGGTGGAATCATGATTAAGGATATAGATGTCTTCGGGAGCGAAAAAACGACTGTAATAGTGCAACCAGATTGGTAAAAACTCGCCTTCGTTATGGGCGAGCGTGAATACCGCAAAAGGTTTCTTAGTCACGCTTACTCGGTTTTTTGTGATTGTCACGGGAGTTATGCGAATCGGACGGCGCCGGATTGGCTGGAAAGTAGCGGCTGTAACGCTGATACTGGCTAATGCCGGCATCCGACGGCGCGTACCAACCATTGTCGTCCCAGAGTGAGTAGAGTTGCTCAAAATAGGCTTGGTAAAGGTATTTAACCCGTTCCAGACTAAAGTTACTGGTGGCATATTGACGGATTGTGGCCGGGTCTAACTTGTCGACATGCTGGGCCGCCCACATGCCCTCTGCTAAGGTGCGCGTACGATAGCCGACCACGCCGTGGAGAATGTTCTCGGGGAATGCTCCCCAGTCAGTGGTAATCACCGGTGTGCCGCAGAATAATGGCTCGATCGAGGTGCCGCCAAACGGCTCCAAATAGGTTGAGCACACAAACACCGCTTTAGCCCGGCTCATCAGCTCTCCGCGTTTGGCAATGTCGGCATACCCCAGGTGCAACAAGTGGTCACCTTCGATGGTAACTTCGGGAGAAATGATGCGGTTGCCTTCTATCCTCTCCACCCCCTGCCCTACCAACACTAATTTGGCACCGATCTGGCGAGTGACTTCCGACGCAATGGCGAGACCCTTGCGCTCGATCATCCGGCCAACAAACAGGTAAAAGTCGTCCTTCTTGGCTCGATAAGGAAACTCGGCCGGATCGAAGTAATTTGGTATAACGGCGTCAAAAAAGCGGCCGTAATCGCTGCGTTCGGTACCGTAAATCCAGTGCATATGGGCGTAGCTCTCAAACACGCGGTAAGGCGCAAAGGTACCGTTATAGCCAATACCGATTTCCACGACCGCCATCCCTGGTAGGCTCGAAGCGATGCCTTGCTGGCAAGTACCGCCAACAATACAAACAAAGTCGCGGGGCCTGGCCCGTTGCTTAATCTCACTAGCAATGCGAGTGTTCGTAGTCGCCCAGTATGGCTCGTTACCTTGCCAGCCAATCGTAAAAAAGTCTTGTTTAAAGTCAAAATCGCCAAACCACTCTACCTGTTCGGCCTTTGTCACAACCGTAATGAGCTCATCACAGGGTGCGTCATTGTCTTCGGACGCGTACAACAACACCTCGTGCCCCAGCGACTTCATCATGCGGCAAAACTTTACCACTTTCATGGTGTAGGCACAGACATTGTACTCTAGCGTCGTCTGAGTATGCGGCAAGCCCACTACATGGAACCGAAATTGCGTCATCTTGTCCCCTTTTCGTCATTATGACAGATCCCACGTATGCGCATCATTCGAAGAACTCTAGGAAACCGAGGACGGCCAGGACTTGCAGTAAGACGATGGCGGAGTCGGTAGCTGTAATGGTATCAGATACGGCGATGGCCAGACCCAATGCGACGATCCCGACTGTTACATCCTCGGTAATGGCGCTTGTGTCCGAGACCTGAACGTTAGATTCGAGCGTCAGCGCTGCGGCATCAGCAACCGCCGTCGTGTCAGCCGCTCCAACTAGGAGAACGCCAGCGTTAATAATCATCACATTGACGCCTTCGGATAGGCCACTAACATCAGCTACCGCAATGTTCGACTCGAGTATTGCCTGAACGGCCTCGGCAATAGCCGTGGTGTCGGATGTATTGAGGTTGAGGTCGCTAGCGTTTACGATCGTTACCACAACGTGCTCACTAACCGGCGTGGTGTCGTTCGTTGCGATATTGCTTTCTACCATCAGGTTAACGGCGTCGGTCACCACGGTGGTGTCGGCGGTCAAGATATTCAGATCACTAACTGTGGTAATGACAGCCACAATGTTTTCGGTCATAGCGCTGGCATCAGAAACTTGGATATTTGATTCTAAAGTTACTGTGCTGGCATCACTTAGGGCCGTAGTATCGCCGACACTGATGCCGCCGCCAACCACCACCAACACATTTTCACTTACCGGCGAGACGTCGCTAGTAGTAACGTTGCTCTCGAGCATTAAGCTGGCGTTATCGGAAATTGCCGTAACATCAGAAAGGCTGATGTTGATGTCGGCCGCCGACAGAACTGAGACAACAATGTTCTCGTCGATCGGGATGATGTCAGCTACCGGAATGTTACTCTCAATCAGTACGCTAGCGACATCGGATACCGGCGTGGTGTCGCTGGTGGTAATACCGCCGCCGATATCAACTTGCACGTTCTCGGTCACTACTGTGACATCAGAGACAGCCTCGATTTCGATATCGGTGAGAGTCACCGCATCGGTCACTATGGTGGTATCTGAAACTGAGATTTGCGGGTTTACGGCACTTTGAATAACTATAATTGGGCTATCGGCAATAACTGAGGTATCCGAAACACTAATATTGGATTCGAGCATCAGATTGGCGGCATCGGATAATGCCGTTGTGTCGCTAACCATAATACCGTTACCGATATCGACTTGGACTTTTTCGGTGATGGCCGAAGTATCGGACACCGCTTCGATCTCGATGTCGGTCATGAAGACAGCATCGATGACGGCTGTAGTGTCAGAGACAGCTATCTGCGGGGTGGTAGTGGCCTGGACGGACACTGTCGGCACATCAGCGACAATAGTACTGTCGGATACCTGGATGTTCGACTCGAGCATGAGAGTGGGTACATCGGTCACAGCCGTCGTGTCGCTCACGACGATACCGGCGCCGATATTAACCTGGACGTTGTCGGTAACGGCTGAATTATCTGCAATGATCTCGATTTCAATATTGTTCATCGTGACCGCATCGGTAACTACGGTCGTGTCCGAAACTGAGATTTGCGGGTTTACGGCACTTTGAATAACTATAATTGGGCTATCGGCAATAGCCGAAGTATCCGAAACACTAATATTGGATTCGAGCATCAGATTGGCGGCATCAGATAGTGCCGTAGTGTCGCTAGTGGTAATACCGTTACCGATATCAACTTGGACGTTTTCGGTCACTACTGTGGCATCAGACACCACTTCGATCTCGATATCAGTAAGCGTAACCGCATCAGTCACCGCTGTGGCGTCGGCGACGGATATTTGCGGGGTGGTGGTCGCTTGGATAACTACGTTCGGGACATCGGTTATGATCGAGAAGTCGGCGTCGGCGAGGTTCGACTCTAGCCGAACCGTAACATTTTCAGTGACAGCGGTGGTGTCGGTAACCGCCACAAACTCCGCATCGAGGTAGTAGAACCCAGCGGTACCGTAGTTAGCCTTGTCGGGTTTTAGTTGGTTGTTGTACTCGGCGGTGATCCAGTCAGTGGAGCGGGCAGTATTGGAAATACGTAGTTCATCGATTGATCCGTTCCAAGGCGTATTTCCAGTATCATGTGGTGATCTTGCTATATTGACGTTGGCGCCGCTTGACCCAATCGCAGAACTACCGCTGAAAGTAGCAGTCTGTGCAGCTCCATTGATGTAGAGAGTACCTGTCGTGCCATTGTATGTCGCGACGACGTGATACCAAGTACCTGCAACAGCTGCGCTATTGGCAACCGCGGTATGGAAAGTCCCCGCATTTGCGGTTTGGAAGTAGAACTTATTCGGAACAGCCCCATCATTGCTTGCACCGAGTGGCAACCAATACCCGTTGTATGCGCCAGAGTTCAAAAGGTTCGAGATCACTGAGCGATAATCGGGGGCGACACCGGGCAGAGTAGACGGCAACACCCAGGCTTCTAGAGTGATCGAACCAGCAATTTCGATAGATGCGTTGGAGCCGAGATCAATCCATTGATTTGAGGTACGCACAAATAATGCTGCTCCATCGGTATTGCCCGATCCAGTTGTAGCAGTCGGAGTATTTGTAAGTGTGCCGTTATTGACTCCGGTAGAATCCGATCCGCTCAACGTGGTGCCGTCTCCCAAGTGATAAACGGCTTTGTAGTTAGTGTCCCAAGTCCCCGTCTTATTCGACTGGTCTGTAGCCACCGAAGCTCCATATGCCATGTAGAAGGTGTTGTTGCCCAACGAATCAGAAGTGTGCGAGAGGGTTGGAATTTGGACCCAATAGACTACGGCGCCAGTCGTAGGACTGAAGCTTTCCACCTCCCAATTGAGCCGTTGGGTCAGGCCACTGTCGGCATAGAACCCAATGTCGTATCCGCTGGAGCTCTGAACCTGACCACCGTTCGACGTCGTCTTCAAGAACCCGTAGGTACCGGAGATGAGCATGGGGAAGTTGGTGGAATCGGTGCTACCTACTTTGGTGTGGTCAATGGTGACGGTGCGGGAGAAGGAGTAGAAGATGATGTCGCGGACAGTGGGAGTGTCGGTGAGAGCGGTAGTGTCGGAAACCACGACGTTCAACTCCGACCGAACCGTAACATTCTCAGTGACGGGGGTAGTGTCGGAGACGTTAAGATTAGATTCAACGAGCAGACGGACGTTTTCGGTCACCGGTGTAGTATCTGCTATGATGTCGAATTCGATGTCGTTCATCGTCACCGATTCAGCAATGGGAGTGGTGTCGGTGACAGCGATGTTCAAGAATGGCTCAAGCACTGCCGGCGAATCAGTTACCGCCGTGGTGTCAAATACGCCTATATTCGACACAATCATCACATTTGGATTGGTGGCGCCAAAGGGATACTGCAAGCCCGTTCCGCTGTTGTAAAGCGAGGCAACCTCGCTATCACTGAGCGCCCGGTTCCAGATGCCGAACTCGTCGAGGAAACCATCGATGGCCTCTCCGGCGCTGTATTTGCCAATAAAGATTGAGCTGCCGCTATTGCCAATGCTAGTGCTGTTGGTACTTATTCCAAGAGTGCTGGTGTTGATGACGATATCAAGGTTAGTACCGCTCCTTCGAACCACCATGTAGTACCAAGTTCCCGGCGTCATGGTGAAGGATTTAATATAAACATTTGTCGTCCCCATGTAGATCCGCCAGATGGAGTTGGCAACGTCGTATTCCACTAACAGGCCGGTATTACCGGCATAGCCTGTATCGATAGTGGTGTAGTAGGCGCTAGTGTTGTTGGCTTTTATCCAATAACCAATCGAGAAATCAGAGGCGCCAAAGGTCCAATCGCTGCTGGTCGGCACGCTCAGATAGCTGCTGGTGGCGCCATTCAAGCCGCCGTGTAGGTTGAGGCCATTATTGATCTTGCCGCTGGCCCAAGTTGGGATTGTGCCACCGGAAAGCGTACCAGTATGCCCGCGGCCAGTGGCATCTGCCGCCGAGGTGCCGCTTGATTCATCAAACTTCCAGTAGGCCACGGCGCCAGTCGCGGTTGCTGAGGCCGAGGAATCCGTTATTACCGTGGTGTCGGAGACGCTAATCTGCAAAGCTAAGACTATAACCACATTCACCGTATCCGTGACCGTAGTACTATCTGCTACCGAAACAATATTACTGACGGTATAGAATCCAGTAGTCCCATAGTCGGCCTTATCCGGCTTAAGCTGGTTGTTATATTCGGCGGTGATCCAGTCGGCACTGCGAACTATGCCGCATGATGCTCGAACTTCATCAAGTTGGCCGTTGTATAGTTCAGTTGCGCCACCGCCTATCCGCCCTAACCAGAATGCTCCATTTCCGAGGGCTCCGGGGGCGGTATTTGTCGGGCGAGTCGGGCTGGCATCGGGAGCGCCATCGATATAGAGTTTCATGCCAGTGGCGCTAGAACTGCCATCGTAGGTGCCGACAATATAGTGCCAGGTGCCATCGTTAATAGTTGTCGAGCCGACGATTTGTCGCGCGGCGGTAGCATTAGTGCTAATGAGATACATCTCGGGGTGACCAGAGCTGTTGCTACTGTGTAAGAGCGATGCTCCACCAAAGTTTTGATATGACCAGGTATCAAAGAAATGCCCTACGCTCGTCTGGGTCGTTTTTACCCAGGCCGAGATGGTATGTGCCGCATTATCCGCGAAAGCGAACCCAGTTGAAGTATTCTGGTTAACTACATATTGCGAGCTGGCTGATGCAAAACTACCCCCACCTCCAATTTGCCCAGTCGTGTTTGTAGGGCTACCTGTTGGAGTACCATTGTTTGCGCTACTTGTAGAATCGAGTACGGTGCCTGCACCCCCCGTAACTGTCGGCAAATGCCACACCCCTTTGAAGTTCGTATCCCCCAACCACCCAGACCCACCTGGTCGGGGATTACTCAGATCACTAGTAATACCACTATCCCCATAAGCCAGATAGATCACCGTGTCGGTAGTATGGCTGACGGTTGGTACCTGTACCCAGTAGATAACTTGTCCGGTACTGGCGTTATAACTCTCAGTCTCCCAATTGAACCTTTGGGTAAAGCCGCTGTCAGCATAGAAGCCAACATCATACCCACTGGCGTTCTGTACCCTGCCGCCATTGCCAGTTGTCTTCAGGAAGTTATAGGTGCCGGATATAAGTACCGGGAAGTTCGTA
>Ga0265338_10006077_pt1 | contig 15507 bp, 13 predicted proteins | sample 42126metaG_FD_193579 | JGI IMG/M metagenome (GOLD analysis project Ga0265338, IMG submission 193579) | Rhizosphere microbial communities from Carex aquatilis grown in University of Washington, Seatle, WA, United States - 4-21-26 metaG | ecosystem: Host-associated > Plants > Roots > Rhizosphere... | reverse complement strand
AGAGATTGAGATGGAATTTCGGCTCGCCGACGGAGGCAACGGTGTCCGCCATGTGGGTGGCCAGCGTCTTGGCGTCGAGCCGGGTGCGATACGTCAGGTCCAGCCACGGTGCCGGTGAAAAGGTGGCTCGCGCAACGACGTCGGAAACCTGGTTGTGCAGTCCGGTATATTCGGGAAACAGGCTGTCCTTGCCGTCGCGATAGGACTGGCCGATGAACGCGTCGAATGTGGTGCCGCCGAGATACCAGGTGCCATGCAGCGCCGCGTTAAGGCGCACTCCACCCTCAAGTCGGTCGATGCCGGGGAAGCGGTTGAACCCGAACAGGTTCGCGTCGTTGAATTCGAGATCGAGGCTGTCCTCATTGGGATACTTGTTGATCTGGCTGTCGCCGGTCTGCGGCGCGACGACGAGTTGCAACATCGGCTCGATCACCTGGATGCCCCAGTCGCCGGAATCGCGCATGAACGGCCAGCGGAAATCCACTGCCATTTGCGGCAGGGCGCGCACGGCCTGGACGTTGCTATGCGAGCCGAAATTCGGTTGCTCGTTGAAGTCCGACGCCTGGTAGGCGGCGGCATCGCCATGCAGCGTGATCTTCCATAGATCGCCGAGTGCGCCGACGAATGGGCGTTCCCAGTTCACCGTCAGGTTGGTGCGCCGCGTATTGGTCCCGTCGGAACGCAAAACGTTGAACGCGCCGGCGTCGAGCGAGAAGCGGCCGCCCCAGGCGTCCGGCTGGCCGAAATAGCTGTATTGGTAGCGAGGCAGCACCACCGGCAGTTCACTGTCGATGATCGTGGTGCTGAGACCCTGGTAGAATTTGGTATCCAGGCGGGCGTATGAGCCTTCGCCAAAACCTTCGACGTAGATTTGCGACGAGAGCAGATTGGGATCGAGACTATAGCCATTGCCGAAGCGGAAGTCGCGAACGTAGTTGGAGGAGGATGCCCGGTTGATGTCGAAGCCCCAGCGCCATGTATCATCGTAACTGAATTGGCCCTTGGTGGCGATCGTGCCTTGCACCGAGTTATCCAGATAGCCGGCGGAGGTTTCCAAAATCAGGAAGCCGTCATTGAAGCGGCGGCGGTATTCCAGGTTGATCTGTGGACCGTCCTTCGTGGTCAGCACAGGTGTGAAGGTGGCGTCAGACTGGTCGTCGATGACCAGGTAGTACGGTTGGGCGGCGAACACGCCAAGCCGGCTGGAGGAGCCGATCGACGGCATCAGCAGGCCGGACGCCCGCTTCACCGACGGATCGGGCGCCGAAAGGTAGGGAAAGTAGGCCACTGGCCAACCGTACATCTCCAACACGGCGTCATAGTACTCGTCACGCTTGTTCTCCAGGTCCTGCACGCCCGAATAGGCCCGGATCTGCCACAATGGCGGCTTCGTTGGATCGTCCTTGCACAGGTTGCAGGGGGAATAGACCACGCGCGAAAGCTCGTTGATCTTGCCCGCGGTGCGCCGCACGCCGTTGGCGGCGAGCTTGCCGTTCTGCGTCATCAGCGCGCGCATATCTTTCAGCACGCCGTCGTTCATGTCCTGCGTCATCTCGGCATAGTCGGCGAACATCACCTCGCCGTCGGGTTCCAGCAGCACCACATGACCGGTGGCGGCGGCGGTGCCGGTGTTGCGGTCGAACACGATCTTGTCGGCGCGCAATATGTGGCCGTTCTGCCATGCCTCCACATGGCCGGTGGCGATCACCAGGTTGTTCTGCTGGTCGTACTGCACCTGGTCGGACCCGAACGTGACGGGTTCCTTGCGCGACGGCTGCGGATTACTGCCGAGCGTCGAGAGCGCACCAAGCTGCGCGCGCGCCGGAACCAGCGGCAGCAGCAAGAGCACGAGCAAACAGGCGAGGAATGCTCGCGTCATGGTTCAGCCGTCTTCCATGTGCAGCAGCAGCGCGACGGCCAGCATAAGGCCGGACGCCGCCGGGACCCATGCGGCGAGGAGGACCGGCAATGCACCGGACTGGCCGAACTCCTCGGCAATTTTGGAGATCATGAACAACGCGAACCCCGCCGCCACGCCGCCGCCAATCATTCGCGCGACTCCGCCGCGTCGCGCCGGACGCAGCGAGAATCCGGCGCCTACCAGAGCCATCGTGGCGCATAGCAAGGGCAGTGCGAGCAGGGATTGGAAATGCAGCCGATGCCGGATGGCAGAGAAACCGGAGCGCTGCAATAACGCGATGAAGTCGGGCAGCGCCCAAACCGACAGCGTATCGGGCGAGGCAAAACTCTCCTGCACGCGCTGCACCGTCAGGTCGGTCGGCAGGCTGATCTGCTGCACGGGTCCCGGTAGTTCATCCGGCCGCAGGTTGCGCGCCCCCAACAGGTCCCAGCTTCCCGGGCCAAGCACGGCACGGGTCGCCTCGATCCGCGCCAAGAGCCGATCGTTGCCGTCCAGACGGAACACACTGACTCCGCTTGCGGTGAGTAGCCTGTTGTGCAGTTCCACGCCACGCGCGTGGATGATGGCGACGCCCTGCGGCGTCAGCGTCCGGTCCGATTGTCGCAGCCAAAGCTGGCCACCGTCCAGCGCCAACGGTCCGCCGCCGGTGCGCAGATAGGTGTTATCCAGGACCTCGGCGCGCGCCAGCATGATCGACGAAAGCGGGGTGCCGATGGTCACCGCGACGACACCGAACAGCAGAGCGCAGAAGGTCGGCGCGGCGAGGAATTCCCAGGCTGAGACACCCGCGGCACGGGCCACGATCAGCTCGGATGAACGGGTCAGGCGCCAGAAGCACATGATGCCGCCCAGCAATACGGCGAACGGCAGAATCTGCATTGAGATGTAGGGCAGCCGGAGTGCTTCGATTTCGGATACCAGTCCGAACGTTGCATCCGGCTTGCTGACCGAACGGCGCAGCAACTCGAGGAAGTCGAACAGGGCGACCAGCCCGGTGAGTGCCAGCAGCATCGCCGTGAACGCGGCGGCGAACTGACGGGAAATATAGATCGAGAGTGTGATGGCGGGGGTCATGGAATCAATTCGCGTACGGCACGCGGGTGGCGCCAGGAGGACAGCAACTGCGGCCCCAGCAACAACCATGCGCAGACGATCCCGGGTATCGTGGCCTGCGCCCACATCAGCGGCATCAGCACGTTGCGGCGCGCCGCAAGATTGTCGATCGCCAAGCCGACTGCGAGCAATACGACGACCGTGGCAACCGAGGCGAGAGGCCGGATGAATCCGCCCTGCCGGCGGAACGTGCCGGTCAGCGAGAACAGCAGCGCAACGAATGCATAAGATATCGACGTGAGCGGGCTGGACAGGCGTTTATAGGCTTCCGCGATCCAGCGCGGACGGTCGATCTGCGAAATATTGGCCGGCGGATTGAGCAAATTCGGGATCGACGCCTCGCTGATGTCGAGCAATCGCGGGCTGTCCTGGTGTGAATTGTCGGACAGATCCACGACGTTTTCGCGGAACGTCAGCAGGTCGAGCCGGCCGGTCTTTTGATCGATCTCCTGCCGGCTGCCGCTGACGAGCAGCACGCGCGGTCCGTTCGGCCCTTCGAGGAGACGGCCGCGTTCGGCCAGGATCGTCGAAGGGGCTTTCTGATCGCGCTCGTCGTCCACCAGAATGCCACGCAAGGTACCGTCCGGCTCGCGCGAGCGGACATAGACGGTCAGGCCGTCCGATATCTGGGTGAACACGCCTTCCTGCACGAGGAAGGCGGCGATGCGATTGCGAATCTCCCATTGGTATTGGCGGAACGACGACAGGCTGTCGGGCACCAGCGAAAGATTGAGGCCGTAGCCGGCCAGTGTCGCCAGCAGCGCCACGACGATCGCGGGCCGGGCCAGGGCAAAGGGCGACAGCCCGGCGGCCCGCATCACGGTCAGCTCGCGGTCGCCGGCGAGGCGTTGGTAGACGAACTGCACGACCACGAAGGTGGTAATCGGCAGGATGACCGCAACGAAGCTGGGAATCAGCAGGCTGGTGAGCCGCAGGAACACGGCGAACGACAGGCCATGGTTCACCACCAGCTCGACGAAGCGCAGCGACTGGGTCAGCCAGATCAGCGCGGTCAGACCGCTGGTCACCGCGACGAGGGCGAACAGGAGTTGGCGGAAGATGTAGCGGTCCAGTTGGTTGCCGAACATGGCGGTGCGCATGGGCCTGACTAGCATCCCTTGAAGGGTGCAGTGAAGCGGGCGGCCCACCCCTGGCTTCTGGCGCCGGCCGATGCGGCCTGTTCACTTGCCGGAATGGCGGTACGGAATTGCTCGGCGAGGCCCCAGCCGATGGTCAGAAAGACCCACCCGGCGTTCGGTACGGTGAACAGGGCGGTGGTGGAGGCAATAGGCCACAGCGCGGTGCAAAGCGTGACGAAGAGGGCAACCTGGATGGGGCTGCCTGCGGCAAGCATTCCGCGGCCGATGCGGACAAGCCAGGCCACGCAGAGGGCGGCGAACAGCGCCACTCCGGGGAGCCCCGCGCTGGTGGCGATCTGCAACCAATAGCTGTGCGGGTGGATGCTGCAGCCTTCAGGGCTGTCGATATGGGTCACCGGCAGCCAGGCGACCGGTTTGAAGTAGCGTGGATCGGCGCAGTTGTTGCGGAAACCGTCGAACCCCAGACCCACCCACGGATGCGTCTGCACCATCACAACTGCTCTTTGGTAGAGCAATGCGTAGGGGGTGTCCCAGAAATCGCCCATGCGGTGGAGGAACTCGATGACCAACGTGTCGTAGGTAAGCGGGGAAATCACCGGCGCGACGGCGATCGTCGCGGCCAGCACCAGCAATGCGATGGCGACTGGCCAGCGCAGGCGGCGCAGCAGCAGTCCGGTGAGGCACAGGCCGAGCAGCAGCAGAAGCATCGGCATGCGCTGGCCGATCATTGCCTCGGTCAGCATGGTGATAACCAGCAGCAGCGCGCCGGCCAGACGGGCAGGCAAGCCTGGCCCGCGCAGCAAATACATGGCAGGCGGGAGGAAGGCCGGAAGATAGATGGCCTGCAACGTGCCGCCGGCGCGTGGTTCGGAAAATGGCCCGGTCAGGACGCCACTGCCCCAGCGCGTGTAGCCAAAGATGTTGGTGCCGAGTGCGTATTGCTCCCACGATTCGAGGACGATCCAGGCGGCGACGGCCAGGATGACGAGCCAGAATTGCCGGCGGCGGTCCTGCCGTGCCAGCACCCAATTCTCCAGCGCCGCGACGAAGAGAAACAATCGACCGGCGACCAGGGCTTCACCGATGGCGCGATGCGTGCCCATGACGAGCGTGCACACCACCAGCCAGAGCCAGAAGACCAGCGCCAGCCGGACATGTGGCGCACGCAGCCACGACCAGTCTCGCAGAGCAGCGGCTCGGCCCAGGAAAAGGATTGCGACCAGCGACAGCAGGGCGTCGCCGGTTGCCCTGGTGTACAGCAGTGCCACCGGCAGAAGTAGCGTGGCCGCCAGCGCCAGGCGGAACACGCGCGGATCGTCGGCGTATCGCCGCCAGGTGCGGTCTTGGTCCAATGGCAGGGCGTCGAGGCTGCGCTGCGGCGCGGACCGGTGCAGCACCTCAGGCATGATCGACCGGGTCGAGGGCGGCGGCGTTTAGCCTGTTGGGATGGCGGTTCGCCGCATCGTCTGTGCCGGGCGCCTCATCGCCCGTGCCGGCGGCCGAATCGCCATGACCGTCCTTGTGCCGGGCATCTGCACCTTCGTTCGCGCCAGCATCGCCAGGAATGGATGGCCGGCGCAGAGGTTGCCCTGACGATGAAGAATGCGGTGCCATCTGGTGGTATGCGGCCAGAATCTCGGCGACGCGATGCTCGATAGAGAACTCGTGCAGGTTTGCCATTGCGGGCGGCTGGCGCTGCGACCAGGCGTCGCGCATGGCTTGCACCAATGGGGGCTGGCTGCCGGTCGGCACCAGTCGAAGCGGTAGATGTTCGGCGATGGCGGTGGCACCGACAGTGGCGGTGGCGATCACCGGGACACCGGCCGCGGCGGCTTCCAGGATTGCCAGGCCGTAGGGCTCGTCCGACGAGTTCGACACGAACACGTCGAACGAGGGGTAAAGCTCTCTCGCGTCGGCGCGGAAGCCGGTGAAGATCACGTGTTTTGCCAGACCGAGTTGTCGCGCGAGCGCGGCGAGCGTCGCCTGCTGATCACCCTGCCCCACGATGATCAGCCGCGCCTGTGGTAGCGCGGCGGCGTGGAATGCGATGATCAGCCCGTCCAGGCCCTTGACGGGTTCGAGCCGCGCGACAGTGCCGATCACGTAGTCGCCCGCTTGGATACCAAGCGAATCCCGTAGCGATTGCAGTGCTTCGGCGGGTGGACGCGGCTGCGGTCTCACCCAGTTGCCGATCACGAAGCGCGCGCCGGCATAGTCGTGCGGCAGCGCCGACGCCTCTGCGTGGGTCAGGCAGATCAACCCGGTGCATCGCGCGAAATCGCGAGCGCGAAAGTGCATGTGCACGGTGGCCAGCACCGGCACGCCGAACGCGTAACGCGAGGCGATGCGGGCGGACCGTTCGTGATGCGCATGGATCAGGTCGGGGCGAAAACGCCTGACGGCGCGCCAAAGGCCCAGCACGGGCATGGCGCGCGAGGCGACGAACACGCGCAGGCCGGGATCGATAGTGCGCAGCAGGGCGTCATACGCGGCCTGTTGGTGCGCCTCGCGCGGCCGCTCACGCAGCAACAGGGCAACGTCGCAGTGCTGCGAGAGGGCGTTGGCCAGTTCGAGCGCATGCCGCTCGGTTCCTGCGAAGCCGATCGACAGCAGGGCGACAAGAACCCTCATCCGGAGGAGTGCGACGACAAGCACGACGCCGCGCGATGGTGCCCGATGATCTGTTCGTCTGAACGCATGACAGCCGGCAGTCCCCTCGCGACGCGGGCTTTGTGCAATAGGCGGGGTGGTGGTGCAACCCGAGCACGCAGGCAGCATTGGCTGCGTCCGGCGTGGGCCGGAGCGGATCGACGCAAGGTACGAGCGGGTCGGGGGAGGCTTGATTCTCCCCCTCCCTCAAGGGGAGGGGGAGAAACTTCAACCTTTAACCCTCAACCTCATCAACCTGCGTTGCCCGCGCGACGCGAGTGAGCCTCGCGGCAAGGCCCAGCGTTGCCGGCCAGGCGCGGCAGGCAGCGGCAAGCACCGGCTGCAGCGCCGGCGTGCGGGAGGCGAAATGGATCAGCGAGGCGAACCGCAAGGGCGCGCTGGCCTTTCGGGCGAAGCCGGCGTGGTAGTCGGCCGCGGTGCCGCCACCTAGCCAGACCGTCGTCGCGGCGATGGCGCTCTGCAAGGCAATGGCCATGCCGTCGCCGGCGAGCGATGGAACGACGCAAGCCTGGTCGCCGAGCCGGAACAGGTCGGGGGGAGCATGACGCTCGGAGCGGTGCAAGTGGCCGTATGGTGTGCCGGCGATCGCCAATGGCCGAGCCAGACAGGGGGTGGCGCCTGCCAGGCGGCGCGTCAGGTGCGGCGCTTCGCCGGCAAGACCGTCCAGCAGACTGTCCCAGTTTCCGCCGGCCTGGCGATATCGTCGAGCCGGCACCAGAAGGCACAGTATTGCCCTATCGTTCTCCACCAGTTGCAGGCCGGCATAGCCGCCACGCAACAGGATCAGATCGATGCAGCCGTGCAGCGCGGCGCGCTGATCCGGTGCGAGGGCGTAATACATTTTCAGTCCGAGCAATCCATCGGCGCGGGGTGGCCTGGGCAGGTTGCGCAGGTCGTGCTTGCCGGTGGCGAGAAACACCGTGTCCGCCGTGAGCATTCCTGCGGTGGCGGTCCGCACGGCCAGACCGGAGGACGTGCGTTCCAGCCCGCGCACCGCCTGGCCACGCAGGACCGTGGCGCCGCGCTGTTCGGCCAAGCACAGCAACGCCTCGTCTAGGCTACGGCGTGACAGGCCCGTCGCGGGGAAGGGCAAGCCGGCCTCGGCGGCCGTCTGGCGATGAACCAACCGGATCGTGCGTGCCGGCATGGCCCCCATGGCCAGTGGGTCGAGGCCCAGCGCGTGCAGCGCCGCGATCGCGCCGCCGCTGAGGAAATCGCCGCACAGCTTGTCGGCGGGGCCGGCGTTGCGCTCCACCAGCGTGACCGGACGGCCGGCGCCGGCAATCAGCGCGGCCGCGGCGGCACCTGCCGGACCGCCGCCAATGATCAGCGGGGCGGGCATCGGCGCGATACGCACAGACGGAACGGCGGCTCACGGGATATCGACACTGCGTCCGCGCCGAGGCCGGCTGACCGGATCAATCGATGCCAATCCGCGGGGACGAAGCTGCGTGCGATGGAGACTCGGCCGTCGTAACGAACGAAACGATGCCAGCCGGCCACCGTGGCCAGCAGTCCGAAGCCGTAATACGGGAACCAATGGCGATGCAGGTCGGCGATGTACCAGCCGCGCGCGGCATGTTGCTCCATCCACGCGATGAAGCGGACGATGTCCGCATCGGTCAGGTGGTGGGTGAACTGCGAACTGACGATGAAGTCGTAGCGCTGCGCTGGCTGGAAGGCGAACACGTCGCCCTGGTGCCAGGTGATCGCGTGTTCCTGCGGCGTGGCGGCGCGGGCGGCATGCAGGCTCCACGGATTGAGATCTATGCCGTGCAGCGTCGCGTCGATACCGCGCTGCTTGCTCCAGCGCCGGACCCTGCGCAGCAGGTCGCCATGACCGCAGGCGACGTCGAGCAAGGAGAAGGAACTAAGGGAGGTAGTCTCGCGTGCAAGCCAGGCGAGTAGGGGCCGATGCGTCAGCGTGACGCGATTGACCCGCGCAAGGTCGGCGAGACAGCGTGCATAGTCGTCGTAATCGGTGCAGTCGGTATCCATCCGCTCCGCGGCCGTGCTGCGCATGGCGAGATTCATGGGCGGGCGCCGCCTCACGCGATCCCGTGGGTGCGTGAATACGCGCTCGGGGTTGGCGATTGCCATCCGGCGAGAGCGCCATCGGCCGGGCGAAGAATCTCGACCTTCAGCGGATAGCAGATTGCTGCATCGTCGGAATGGCTGGCGCCGCAATCACCTCCGGGGCACGCAGACAGCGCGGCGAGCAAATCGATCTCGGCGAAGAATTCGATGAAATCGCCGGGGCGGACGGGGCTCGCCTTCATGAAATACTGGTGGGTGTCGCGCGTGTAGCCGGTGCACATGAACACGTTCATCACGTCGTGGACATGGTGTTCCGCCTGCGACACCGGCATGTTCCGCGACGATGCAAGGGCGCGGGCCAGGTTCGAATGGCAGCAGTGATGGTACTCGGTCCCCTTCAGCAGCAGGTTGGTATATGGATCGCATCGCGTGCCAATGATGTCGTGCACGCCTGCACCGTCCTCGTCCCAGCCGTACCAGCCGAGTGTATCGTGGGTGATGGTGGCCATCGGACGCAGCCTCGGCAGGGTGCTCCACAGACGGTCACCGGTGCTGACATGCGTCGCGTGCAGCGCCCGCGTCTTGCCGCTGAAGAAGCGTTCGGACAGATCGTGCGCGTTCCATAGATTGAGATCGCCAACCTGCGAGCCTTCGACACTGATGATGCGGAAAAAATGTCCCGCCTTCACGTCGAAGGTCCGTGCCTCGCGTGGGGGAATCAAGAGTTCCGAGACTTTGGTCAAACCGGAGCGGGCTGCATTATAGAAGGCGGCATCGAACGCCGGCAATTGCTCGACCGCATAGACAATGACTGCCGGCACCTTGCGCCGCGCCGCCGCGTCCGGCGGTGCCGCCGTTGGAGCAAATCTGGTCATTCCCGCACCTCTCCGACTTCGGGCAGTGTGCCCCTCCCATGGTGAAAGCCGAGCCTGCCATTATAGGCCAAAAGACCTTTGTCCGCCTCACGCTGCCGGCGCCACCCGTCATGGGCGGCGGAAGGCGAAGGTTTCCACTGTCAGGCCAGGGCCGAAGGCCATCGCGATGCCTTCGCCGGTTCCGGCGGCATCGTTCAGGATGCGCTGCAAGACGAAGATCAGTGTGGCGGACGACATGTTGCCGAAGGAGCGCAAGACGTCGCGGGAATATTTCAGCGCGTCCGGGCGCAATGCAAGCGACTGTTGCACGGCATCGAGGATCGAGCGGCCACCGGCATGCACCGCCCATAGTGCGATGTCGTTTACCGTACGGTCGCGCAGCAGCGCCGCGCCGTGGTCGGGCAGCCAGCGGCGAATGCGGCCGGGGACCTGGCCGGACAGGTGCATGACGAACCCATGGTCGCCGATGTGCCAGGTGATCAGGCCGTCGCTGTTGGGGATTACCGCCGCGCGGAACGCGCCGAGCGCGAGGCCCACCGGGTCCGCGGAAACCAGGCAGGCGGAGGCACCGTCGCCGAACAGCAAAAAGCTCAGCAGCTTCTCGATGCGCCAGTCGTCTTGAAGGTGCAAGCTGGAGAGTTCGAGGTTTACCACCAGCACCTTCGCGTGAGGCTCGGAGCGGACGATGTGGTTGGCGAGTTTCAGGGCGTTCACCGCGGCGAAGCAGCCCATGAAGCCGACGATGGTACGCTCGACGCTGTCGCGCAGACCGGCCTGGCGCATGATCTGGAAATCGAGGCCCGGCGCGGTGAAGCCGGTGCAGCTTGCGACGATCAGGTGGGTGATGGCGGAGCGTTCTTGCGCGATGTCCAGCGCGGCGATCGCCTGACTGGCGAGTGCGAGCGCCGCCGGCTCGAAGCGTGTCATGCGCGCGGCGGTCGTTGGAAAGGCGCCACGGCGGTAGAAGGCCTCGCTATCGAGAACGTGATCGCGCGGCTTTGGGCCGGGGGCAAAAATGGCGTAGCGGTGCTCGATGTCGGCCAGCGCGACCATGCGGTCGAACAGGGCGGCGTCGCGTCCCTCCAACGCGGTGGTACGGCCGAAATCGACGAACTCGGCGTGGATGTCGTGCGGCGGCACCGCGGTGCCGATGCGATTGAGCCAGGCTTGGGTCACCGCGGACTTTCAGTGTGGTTCGGGGGTCAGACGTTGATAGCGGCTGGTTCATTCCCTCTCCCGCGCTTGCGGGAGAGGTCAGGTGAGGGTGATGCGTGCGGCACGTGGCACCCTCACCTGACCTCTCCCACTTCGTGAGAGAGGGAATCACTCGGGAATATCTTGCCGGGATTCAGAATTCCTTGCGGATCGAGCGCCGCCTTGATCCGCTGCATCATCGCCAGTTCGGCGCCGCCGCGCCAGTCCGGCATCATGTAGGGTTTCAGCTTGCCGATGCCATGTTCCGCGGAAAAGCTGCCGTCGAACGCACGCACCACTTCGTTCACCGTGTCCATGATCGCGTGATCCTGCGCCAGGAACCAAGCCGGTTCGGCGCCCTCCGGCTGCACCAGATTGAAATGAATATTGCCGTCGCCCATGTGGCCGAACGGCACCGCACGGATGCCGGGAATCAGCCGCACACACGCTTCCGTGGCCTGCCGGATGAATTCCGGCACCTTCGATACAGGTACCGAAACGTCGTTCTTCACGCTGGCGCCCGCACGCTTCTGCGCTTCTGAGTGTTCCTCGCGCAGCCGCCAGATCGCGGCGCGCTGCGCTTCGGATTCCGCCACTGCCGCGTCCGTAATGACCTCCTGCCCCAGCGCATCCTCCAGCACTTGCTCCAGTGCGTCGCGCAGGCCCGCGTCGGCCCGCGGCGTCGCAAGTTCGACCAACACGTAGAACGGCGCCGGTGCGGACAGCGGCAGCGTCGCAGCGTCGATGTGCTTCAGCACCAACGCGGTGCCCGCCCCGGACATCAGTTCGAACGCGCTGATCGCCGCCGCGTCATGCGCCTGGAAGCGCGCGAACAACTCCAGCGCATGTTCCGGCGATTGCACCGCACAGAACGCCACTGCGATTTCGCGCGGACGCGGGGCCAGCTTCAGCACGGCGGCGGTGATAATGCCGAGGGTGCCCTCTGACCCCACGAACAACTGGCGCAGGCAGTAGCCGGTGTTGTCCTTGCGCAGCCGGCGCAAGCCATTCCAGATCGTGCCATCCGCCAGCACGACCTCCAGGCCGAGCACGAGGTCGCGCGCATTGCCATAACGCACGGTGTTGTTGCCGCCGGCATTGGCGGCAAGCACGCCGCCGATCTGCGCCGAACCCTCCGACGAGATGGACAGCGGCAGCAGGCAGCCGGAATCGGCAGCGGCAGTCTGCGCGGCTTTCAGGGTGACGCCGGCCTCGATGGTCATGGTCAGGTCCACCGGGTCGATCGCGCGCACATGGTTCAGGCGGGCGGTGCTGAGCACGAGTTCGCTGCCGTCGGCGGCCGGGACCGCGCCGCCGACCATGGAGGTGTTGCCGCCCTGCGGCACGATCGGCACGCCGGCCTCGGCGCAGAGCCGCACCACCGCGGCGGTCTCCTGTGTCGTGGCGGGGCGGATCACGGCTTGGGTGCGGCCCTGGTAGAGCCGCCGCCAATCCTCGCTGTACGTGGCGGTGTCGCTGGGGTCGGTCAGCAGGCCGCGATCGCCGACGATGGAGCGGATGGATGCGATCAAGTGGTCAATGGCGGGTGGCTCGGTGCCGGGCATGGCGGAGGCTCCTTCCGGAGGGAAGGTATAGGCCGGGTCGCCGTCGAGGCGGAAATATGCAGTGCGGATGCGTCTGTCCTGCAACCTCTCCCGCGTCGCGGGAGAGGTCGAGATGCGAAGCGGCGAGGGTGAGGGTGATCGGGTCGCCTCGCTCTACGTGCTACGGAGCGGCCCGAACACCCTCACCGGCCGCTAGCAGCCTGTCGGACTGAGTTCCCTAACGGAACCGTGAGAGAGAGGCAGCGTCCCGGCTTCGATCGGGTAGCGTATGGTTCGTGAGGCTGCGTTCGTCACGTCGACTCAAAAAGCGGCAACTGCGTCGTTGTGAGCGATGTATTCATAGAACTGGATGTGGAAAGCCCTTTGCCCCTCATCCGGAGGGGCAAAGGACGAACATCCGCTTCAGGTTCCACGCCATAGTCACAAGACTCCACTCGCCGCGGACGCGGTCCAGCCCACGCAGCAGAAACTGACGGAAGCCCAGCGCCGACTTGATGATGCCGAACACCGGTTCCGGCACTTGCTTGCGCAGCCCGTAGAGCTTCTTGCCTTCTGGCGTCTTCAGTCGGTGCGCCATGGCCTGAACCGGCGTGGGATCCGATGGTGCGGCAGGCGCGGCGGCGAAACGCTCCGCCAGTGACGGGTGATGCGCTTGCCGCCCCGTCGCGATCAGCGGGGCGATGTTACCGGCCTCGCACGCTGTGACATTGGCCGCGCTGAAATACCCATTGTCGGCGAGGAACGTCTCGGGCTTGCCAAGTTCCTCAGGCGGCGCCTTCAACTTCTCCACCATCGGCTCAAGCTGCTGCTTGTCGTTCGCCGCCTGCACCACATCGATGGCCACCACCAGCAGGCTGCCCGCCGCCACCACGGCTTGTGCATTGTAGCATTGCTCGAACCCACCGCCCGCCATTGGCATGATGCGCGACGCTTCGTCGGTCAGATTGATCTGATCGCTCGGCAGCGGCCCCTCGACCGGCGGCTGCGGCGGTCTGCCGCGGGGCGTCTTGCCGGTTGCTTCGGCCTTCGCTGCCCGCTCGGCGAGCTTCGCCTGATGCTCGGCCCGCTCGCGCTCAAACCGCTCCTTGGCCCGGGCCTCGATCTTGGCACGCGCTTCGGCCAGCTTGGCCAGCCGTGCCTCGCGTCGTGCCAATTCGTCCGGGATCGAAGGTCGCGAAGCGAACTGAGATGCCGAGCATGCGAGGCCCGACACCCCGTCGGGCACGTCTGCCTGATCTGCCGCCTCGGCCTTGGCCAGCAGATCAGCCACCTCGGCCGTCAATTGGGCCTCGATCTTGCCCGCGTGCTCATAAGACAGAGCACTGTGCCGGCTGGCATTGGCGTGGACCGGACGGCGGCCGCACCTTCGCACCGCGGCGCGCGGCGTGAAACCCGGGTTCTTTGCGACTGGACCACCGGACGTGCTAACCTCTGCCAACGTCGGCAGTCGCCAACAGGCGCAAAGCACATCAAGTCGGCCTCGGGATCTCGCATGAACGACATTCGCACCCGCATCCAGGTTGGCCCGGACCATCGCATCAGCGGTGTTGCTCCGACCGACGTGCCACCCGGGGAGCATGAGGTTACCATCAGCGTCGCCACGGTTCCGGTCGCGAAGCGTTTCCGCCTTGCCGATCTGCCGGTCCACGACACGCCGTGGGACGGCAGCATCTCGCTCCGCCGCGAGGACATGTATGGCGACGACGGTCGCTGACCGGGTCTTCATCGACACCAACGTGCTGGCGTACGTCAGCCGGCCGAGTGCGCCGGGACATGCGGCGGCACGCTCGGGGCTTGCCGGGATCGAAGCACGCGACTGTGCGGGATGAATAAGCCCGCAGGTCCTGCGCGAGTACCTCGCGGTCGTTACCCGGCCCCAGGCGACCTCGCCACCGTTACCGATGGCTACGGCGATTGCCGATGTCCGGCGATTTCAGTCGTCGTTCGAAGTCGCCGGGGAAGGCCCGGCGGTACTGGAGCAATTGCTTCGGCTGCTCGCGGTTTATCCGGGCGCAGGCAAGCAGGTGCATGACGCCAACCGCGTCGCCGCCATGCTCGTGCATGACGTTCGCTGCCTGCGCACGTTCAACGGCGCGGATTTCCGGCGTTTCGCCGGAGCGATCGAGATCGAGGCCCTGGCACTTGCATGAGCACTCCAACCGAACTGGATCGTCTCTCCCATGTGACTCAGCACCGCCGCCGCCGCGGTCCGAAGCCGTCGTTCCCAGCCAACGAACTCGAGCAGACGGTCGCCGTTTTGTCGGCCCCGGCATCGATGGCCGAGCCGATCAGCGCCACCGCGCTGGCCGCGCGCTTCCGCCAAGGACGCCGCATGCTGCCGCAGGTCGAGGCGGTACTGGCGGCGCTGGTCCGGGTCGGCGGCATGGTGCACAGCCCGGATGGCGGCCGCACCTTCGCGCCTCGGCGCGCGGCGTGATCGTAGACGCGGTTCACCCGGCGCGGCGAAGGCGCCACCGCGACATCGTTCCCCGCCAACCGGAGGACCGCGGGTTGCGAGCGATCCCGTGATGGCACTGGCCGGCGATGTAAAGCGCGCGGCAAACAACGAATTTGCCTACCGCCGGGTTCGCCCCGCACGGCTGCAAGACATGGCGGAACCCATAGTGTCATGCCGGCGGCGGGCGGGCTGCAGGTACCAGCCGGACCGGCGCGGCGTACTGGCCAACAAGGGGGGCCGAGGTCAACAGCGTGATGCCTTCCACCATCGCTTGCGCGACCAGAATGCGGTCGAACGGATCCTTGTGAAGCGCCGGCAGCCCACCGACGGCCAGTGCGTGCAAGCCGGTGATGGGCAGTTCACCGTAGCCGTTATCCAGCAGCCCCCGGCGGAGCACCCGCGGGTCAACCTGGAAGTCGTCGTGCCCGCGCCCATGCTTGATCGTCACCTCCCAGATACTGGCCGAACTGAACAGCAACTCGTTGGACAGGTCGGCCAGCAAGGAGCGAGCCACGGGCAACAGTTGCGCCGGCTGCAGCGCCGCCCACAGCGGCAGATGCGTATCGAGGAGAAG
>Ga0265338_10006076_pt1 | contig 15507 bp, 14 predicted proteins | sample 42126metaG_FD_193579 | JGI IMG/M metagenome (GOLD analysis project Ga0265338, IMG submission 193579) | Rhizosphere microbial communities from Carex aquatilis grown in University of Washington, Seatle, WA, United States - 4-21-26 metaG | ecosystem: Host-associated > Plants > Roots > Rhizosphere... | reverse complement strand
GGAACGGGATGAAGCAGCCGACCAGCAACATCGTGAAAATCAGGTCCGCACCGCGAAAACGCCAGTGCGTGAGCACATAGCCGTTGAAGGCGCCCACGATCGATGAAATGAGCACAGCAGGGATCGCCATGCGCACCGAGTTCAGGAAGAACGGCTCCATACCGTCGCAGCGCACACCGGTACACGCGCCGCTCCAGGCCTTGACCCACGGTGCAAACGTGATGTGCGTCGGGAAGGTCAACATATTGCCGGTGCGCAGTTCGTCGAGATCCTTGAGCGAGGTCGACACCATCACATAAATCGGGAACAAAAAATACAGCGCAAACAGCATCAATACCGCATAAATCATCGCGCGGTTGATGGAAAGGCGGCCTGTGGTGGAGCTGGCTTTAAAGTCCATTACGCGTGCTCCTGGATTCCAGGTACATGAGCGGCACCAGCACGGCGATCACGGTCGCCAGCATCATCATCGACGAAGCGGCACCGACGCCAAGCTGACCTCGATTGAATGAAAAGGTGTACATGAACATGGCCGGCAACGACGATGATGTGCCGGGGCCGCCGGCGGTGAGCGATACGACGAGGTCGAAGGTTTTGATCGTAATGTGGGCCAGGATCAGCATCACCGAGAAAAACACCGGGCGCATGCCGGGGATCACGATCTTCCAATAGACGGTGGGCAACGACGCGCCATCGAGTTGGGCCGCCTTGAAAATTTCGCCGTCGACGCCGCGCAGGCCGGCCAGGCACAGCGCCATGACGAAACCGGTGGATTGCCACACGGCGGCGATCACCACGCAGAAGATCGCCTTATCGGGGTCGCCCAGCCAATCGAAGTTGAAACTCGTCCAACCCCAGTCGTGCAGCACTTTCTGCACGCCCAGCGTTGGGTTCAAGATCCACTGCCAGGTGGTGCCGGTGACGATGAACGACAGCGCCATCGGGTACATGAACACCGCCCGCAATGCCCCCTCGGCGCGGATTTTCTGATCGAGCAGGATCGCCAGGAATAGGCCCAGACCGGTACAGATCGCGATGAACGGAACGCCGAACCACGCGAGGTTGGCCGCCGAGGTCCACCAGACGTCATTGGCAAATAATTCGGTATAGCGCGAAAAACCGTCGAACGTGTAGTTCGGCATCAGGTGCGAATTGGTCAGGGACAAATAACCCGTGACGATGATGAAGCCGTAGACGAACACCAGGCTAATGACGACGCTGGGCGCAAGCACCAGGCGCGGAATCCATGCGTCAGCCAGTGTCGCCAAGCGTGACGCGGTCCGACGTTGCACACGCGGGGGCGCAAGCCGATCAGGTTTCTCGCTGCTGAGGGAAGCAGGCACGGCGTGACTCCTCGAAATAGTTCGCCGGCTGGAAGCCGGACGATTGCAACGGTGAAAGCCAAGGTGCGCCGCCGGACGAAGACAGCCGGTCCGGCGGCGCGGTCTGACTCGGTCAGACCGCGAGCCCCCAACGGGGCTTCCTTGGTGTTTTGTTACTTGGCCTTGTTACTTGGTTTTGGCCGCTCTAGCCAGGTCGGCCAAGGCCGTTTTGGTGTCTTCGTTCGAGTTCATGAACTTGGTCACGGCGTCGGTGATGGCGCCTGCAACGGCGTCTCCCTGTGCCATGCCATGTGCCAACGAAGGCACGTAGCTGCCGTTCTTCAATGCAGTTTGCTCATCGGCATAAGACTGTTTCGCGCAGGCATCGAACTTATCCATCGGAACGCCCAGGCGGACCGGGATCGAGCCTTTGTTCAGGCTGAATTCCGCCTGGAATGCGGGGCTCATGATGGTGCTTGCCAGGGCCAACTGACCGGGTGTTGGCCCGGATTGACCTTTTTGCGTGAAGAAGGCAAACGAGTCGACGTTGTAAGTGAAAGAGGTGGCGGTGCCCGGCGCCGGCGAGCAAATATAGTCCTTGCCTGCTACCTTGCCGGCGTTGACGAATTCGCCCTTGGCCCAGTCACCCATAAACTGCATGCCGGCCTTGCCGTTGATCACCATGGCGGTGGCTAGATTCCAGTCGCGACCCGAGCGGCCGGCGTCGAAATAGCTTTCGATCTTGCGCACGGTATCGAAGACAGTGCCCATTTGCGGCGAGGTCAGCGTTGCCGGGTCCAGGTCGACCAATGCTTTCTTGTAGAACGGCGCACCTTGCGAGAGCACCACGGTTTCCCAGATGGTCAGGTCTTGCCAAGGCTGGCCGCCATCGGCCACCGGAATGTAGCCTGCGGCCTTCAGCTTGTCAGCCAGCGCGAAAAATTCCGGCCAGGTTGTCGGAGCGGTCGCGCCGACTTTCTTCAGCGCATCGGCATTAATCCACAGCCAGTTGACGCGGTGCACCGAGAACGGCGCCGCCACGTAGTGGCCTTTGTATTTCATCAGCGCATCGATCGCCGGCGGCAGGTTCTTGTTCCAGTCTTTCGCTGAAGCGTCGATATTGGTCAGCACGCCTTCGTCAGCCCACTCCTTGATCAGCGGGCCTTTGATTTGAGCGGCCGTTGGTGCATTACCCGAGATAACCTGGGTCTTCAGTGCCGTCATTGCCGCGGCACCCGCGCCACCGGCAACAGCGAAGTCTTGCCACTGATAGCCTTGTTTGTCCATGTCCGCCTTGAGCACGCCAACCGCTTTTGACTCGCCGCCAGACGTCCACCAGTGCAGGACTTCAAGCTTTTCAGCCGCGCTCGCCACCTGAACACCGGCGACCATCAGGCCGGCCGCGCAAAGTGCACCTATCATCGTACGCAATTTCATCAAGATCTCCAGACACCAATTTGAAAAACGGTTTGCTCCAGGCTAGTGGGGCGGGAATGGTTGGCTTGGTGGCGGGCAATCGGGCTGAGACCCTGGGCGAAAACCCATGGGTAGGTTGCAGCGCCCGAAAGCCTGCAACCGCTCAGACTCTGAGTGGAATGGTATGCAACGCTGTCTCCTTCTTTTTTTTCGCGGACCGCCTGGGTTGGCGGTTGCCTTTATTTTTCTGACAAGAGGCTGGCCTCGTATCGTCAGTGCGCGCCGCGTCGATGTAATTCCAACGGGATGCGCTGCCTACCCTGCAATCTTGCTTAGCCTTGGACTGCGCTATGGATTTTTAAGATTTAGGGGAGCCTCCTGTTTTTGATTGTAGTTAAACTACACATGAGTGTCAAAAAATATTTTATTGAGCTACGACGGACTCGGCTGCGGCATGCGGGCGGCGGCGAGGCTGAGCCACAACGCGCGACGTGCAGGTCTGCGTCGTTTGCGACAAAAAAACCGGTGCGCCGTATTCGGGCGCACCGGAAATCGCACACACTTCTCGCGCTAAGGTGGGGCTCTAAACAGTGAGACTTCAAAGCGAAGGATCCGTCCGAATCCTGGCCGAAGGGAGCCGACCCGCATCCGCCCAGGCTTTGGAACGAAACCGCGCCTTCAATCAGAACGCGTGCTGCAGGTCGACAAACACACCGGACTGCCCATGCCCTTGCAGCGGCGCATCGCCCGTACCCGGTTCGTTCGCGTTCAGGCCGAATGCGCCGTTCGAGCTGTTATGCACGGTCGCCGCCTCGAGCGCGATCAGCGTGCGCTTGGAGAAACTGTAGGTGCCGGCCAGTGTGTACAGCGTCGCTGAGCCGCCGTTGTTGTTGGCGTTCACGTGATACGCAGCGGCGGTGAGCGCAACTTCCGGGGTGACCGTGTAGGTCACGCCGCCCCACTCGAGGTTGGTGGTCGACGGCGCGCCCAATAGCGCTTGCGGCGCGTGCGAGCCTTGATAGGCGACTTGCACCTTGACCGGGCCGAGGAATACGTTCACACCGGCAAAGTATTCGCGCGAAGAGGCATACACGTCGTTGAAGCCGCCGGTGCTGCTGCGGATTTCGTCATAGATGCCGCGCACTTGAAACAGCGTCGCGGTATAGGTCAGTGCCAAACCATCGCGCCGTCCATTTTGTGTGCCGGCCGTCGTGTTGCCGTTGAAGTCGGTCGAACCGCTCAGCGAATACACGCCGTACGCGTCGAAGCCGCCCACCGTCGGCGTGTGATAAGACACGTCGTTCTGCGAACCCGGCCAGTTGCGGCCTCCAACCAGCGAAGCCGACGACCAGTTGGACTGGCCTAGCGGATCGAAGTCCCACACCATGTTCGAAATCCACTGCTGTTTGCCCAGCAGCAGCGTACCATAGTGGTCGTTGGCGATACCGACATCGGCATAACGACTGAACGCTGTGCCCGCTACTCCGGCGCTTGCTCCGGTGACGGTGTTCAGGCCGTCCTCGAGGTGGAACAAGACCTTGTTGCCGCCACCAATGTCCTCGACGCCTTCCAGCCCGAACATGCTGGTCCCCCAGTCTCCGCTTTCAACGCGAAACCGCGAGCTACTTGCATGCGCGCTCGTGGGAACCCCTGTTTGGTACTCCAGGCCATTGTCCAGGCGACCGTACAGCGTCACGCTGCTTTGCGCGTATGCGCTCGTACCCAGACCCAGCAGCGCCGCTGCGAGTAGCGTTTTCCTCATTTACGTCTCCTTTTTTAGTCTTTTTATTCGATATGTAATTAGTTGTACTTATTGACTGTTGCCTATTGTTGCTCCACTCCATCTCAAACTGCTTGTTGATCCGTTAATTCGCGCCATGAAAAGCCGGCGTTTCGCCCAATCTCCTGGAGACTGCGGCCGTGACGGTTGGCCCCACCGCTACGCTCCTGATACGGCGACTTACGTTGCTACGGCTGACACACCTGAAAGATTGCCTCGCCGATTTCATCGCGTGGTGACACGCGCTGAAGTGGGATCTTTTTGATATGAGAGGCTATCTGACGAAGGCAATCGTAGTTAAACTACAGTTAAGTGTCAAACTTTATTTGGTTAGACTACTAAAAATCGAAATCCACCCCGGAGGTTTATGCAAGCCCAACAGATTTACCGGATCGAGCATCATCGCGATAAGGAGCCGGCGCGAAAACTGCCGGCGCTCGACATCACCCATGGGCAGCTCGCGTTGTTTGTGCGGCGCGACGAACAGGAGGCCGCGAATCTGATCGATAATGCAGTCTCGAAATTGGCAAGTCCTGAAGGGGGATCTCGATGTTTACTGGTGTACTGAATAAAGCAGTGTCGCCGCGCAAGAACGCACACGCCGATGGTCCGCGCTTGCTCGCCGATATCGGTGGCACCAACGCTCGCTTCGCGCTGGAAAAGGCGCCAGGCGAAATCGGTCAAGTCCGCGTTTATCCGTGCGCCGATTTCCCTGGGGTCGTTCAGGCGATTCAAAAGTATTTGGCCGATGCGAAAATCGCTCGGGTGAACCATGCGGCGATCGCGATCGCCAACCCGGTCGATGGCGATCAGGTGCGCATGACCAATCACGATTGGAATTTCTCGATCGAAGCGACCCGCCGCGCGGTCGGCTTCGATACGCTGCTGGTGGTCAACGATTTCACGGCGCTGGCGATGGCGTTGCCGGTGTTGTCCGGCACGCAGTATTTGCAGGTCGGTACGGGTGTGCGCCGTCCGAATGCGGTGATAGGCCTTGTCGGTGCGGGCACCGGGCTGGGCGTGTCCGGACTGATTCCGACTGACGACCGCTGGCTCGCTCTGGGTTCGGAGGGCGGCCACGCCAGTTTTGCGCCGTCCGATGAACGTGAGGATTACATTCTGTCGTATGCGCGCAAGCAATGGGCGCATGTTTCGTTCGAGCGCATCGCCGCCGGTCCCGGTATTGGGTTGATTTACCGCGCGCTGGCGGCACAAGCGAAGAAACGGGGCGCCGCGGCTACCCTGGAAACACCGGCGGTGGTCAAGCTCGCCCTGGCCGGCGACCCATTGGCTCGCGAGGCGCTCGATTGTTTCTGCGGCGTGCTGGGCACCTTTGCCGGCAATATCGCAGTGACGCTAGGCGCGTTGGGCGGCATATACATCGGTGGCGGTGTGGTGCCCAGGCTCGGCGAATTTTTCGTGCAATCGTCGTTTCGCCGGCGCTTCGAAGCGAAAGGGCGTGTTGCCGCCTATCTGAAAGACGTACCAACCTACCTGATCACGATCGAGCACCCGGCTTTCCTGGGCGTCGCCGCCATACTCGCCGATCAACTCGATATGCGCTCGGGCGCACCCTCCGCAGTGTTTGGCCGGATCCGCCAGATGCGCGATGGACTCACCCCGGCCGAACGGCGGGTGGCCGATCTTGCGATCGAGCACCCGCGCTCCATCATCAACGACCCCATCGTCGACATTGCGCGTAAAGCCAATGTGAGTCAGCCCACGGTGATTCGCTTCTGTCGTTCGTTGGGCTGCCAGGGCTTGTCCGATTTCAAGCTGAAGCTGGCCAGCGAGCTGACCGGCACCATTCCCGTCAGCCACAGTCAGGTGCATATGGGCGACACGGCGACCGACTTCGGGCCCAAGGTGCTCGACAACACGGTTTCGGCACTTTTGCAGCTACGCGACCATCTGAATTTCGAGCAGGTCGAACGTGCCATCGACATACTGAGCAGCGCGCGCCGCATCGAGTTCTATGGTTTGGGTAATTCCAGCATTGTCGCGCAGGATGCGCATTACAAATTCTTTCGCTTCGGAATCCCGACGATTGCGTACGGGGACCTTTACATGCAGGTGGCCTCGGCCGCCTTGCTGCGCAAAGGCGATGTGATCGTGGTGATTTCGAAATCGGGTAGGGCACCGGAGTTGCTGCGGGTCATCGAAGTGGCGATGCAGGCCGGCGCTCGTGTGATCGCGATTACGTCGAGCAATACGGCGCTTTCCAAAAGAGCCACGATCGCGCTCGAAACCGATCACATCGAAATCCGCGAGACCCAGTTGTCGATGATCTCGCGCGTGTTGCATTTGGTCATGCTGGACATCCTGGCGGTGGGTGTCGCCATCCGGCGTGCCTCGCCGGCGGGTGCGTTGATGCAGTCGGCCAGCGAGGCGCACAGCAGTTCCGAGGACGACCTTGGCAGCAACAGCCGAGATCGCTCTGCGCAGGAAATATTGGAGTGGCTGAGTCACGGCGTGGCGCCTGTACCCGAGCGACACCGCGGCAAGGCCTGACCGTCCTTGTTGGAAAGACTGCTGACCGATTCACCTCATCCAGGGATATTCTCTTGATCGCAATATTGAAAGTCGGCCTGATCGGCTACGGCTACGCGGGCGCCACGTTCCATGCGCCCGTGATCGAACATTGCGGCTGTGCGACGCTGACGGCTATCGCGACGAGCCAGGCCGGGCGCGCGCAGGCGGACTGGCCGCGGGCGGCAATCGTGCCGGGCGTCGACGCTCTGGTCGCCCGCGACGACGTTGATTGCGTCGTGATCGCTACGCCGAACGATACGCACTTCGCGCTCGCGCGTCGTGCGCTGGAAGCGGGCAAGCATGTTGTGGTCGACAAGCCCGTCGCGCTAAACGCCGGAGATGCCCGCACGTTAGCCGACCTCGCTTGTGAGCGTGGTCTGGTCTTTGCGCCTTTTCACAATCGGCGCTGGGATGGCGATTTCATGACCGTGCGCGCGTTACTGGAAAGCGGTCGGCTTGGGCGCGTGACACATTTCGAATCGCACTTCGATCGCTTTCGCCCGACGGTTGCGCAACGCTGGCGCGAACAGGCGGCGCGTGGCGGGGGGCTTCTGTTTGACTTGGGACCCCATTTGATCGACCAGGCGCTCGCACTCTTCGGCGTGCCGCTTACCGTGTCCGCGACCGTAAAGGCGCTGCGCGATCGCGCCAGTGCGGCCGACTACATGCATCTGCAACTGGGCTATGCAGACAAGCAAGTCATCCTGCATGCGAGCGCGTTGGCGGCGCTCGAGCCGCCTCGCTTGCTCGTGCACGGCACACGCGGCAGCTACGTGAAAACCGGGCTGGACGTGCAGGAAGGCCAGTTGAAAGCCGGCCTGCGCCCGGGCGACACGCACTTCGGTTGCAATCCGCCGGGGCTCCTGCGCGAGGTCGATGTCGATCACGACATGCATGAACCGTTCGCGACCCGGGATGGTGCGTACGCTGATTATTATCGGTTGCTCGCGGCGTCGATCCTCGACGGCACACCGTTTCCCGTCACGGCGCAGGAGGGCGTCGACGTGATGACGGTCATCGACCTCGCACTGCAAAGCGACAGGGAGGGGCGTCGTTTGCAGTTCCAGCAGTTACTGTAAGCGACCCAGCGACCCAGCGACCCAGCGACCCAGCGACTCAAAGCGCAGACAGCGCGCACTCGTGAAACAGACGCTCGATCAGCGCCAGATCGGGTGCAGCAGCGCCGGCTGCGAGGCAGGCACCTGCCCCCGCTGCCACTGCGAATCGCAGGTGGTCGCCACCGTGCGTCGCGGCTCGGAACATCAGGCTATACAGCAAACCTGCGATGCTGGCATCGCCCGCCCCGACCGAATCGACGACCTTGATTGGCGGCGGTAAGGCCTGCCAGCTCGTGCCGTCGCGATATAAGGCCGCACCCTGCGCCCCCTTCGTGTGAAGATACGTCGCCTGGGGATTCCAGCCTCGCAATGTAGCGAACGCGGCATCGATATCGCTGCTGCGAAACAGGCCACACAAATCCTCGTCCGACACCTTTATCACATCAGCTAACCGGACCATGCGCTCAAAGGTCAGATCGTAGGCCCGATCCATGACGACTCTAAAGTTGGGGTCGTAGCTGATCGCCACGCCCGCGGCCTTAAGCTCTACCGCCAGTGCGACCAGCTTGTCGGCCAGCGGCTGGCGCGCCAGGCTGATGCCGCCGAAGTGGACCCATTGCGCTTGCGTTTGCCACTGTGGAGGCAGCAGAGATGCGTCGAAATAGAGGTCTGCGCTGTCGTCGCCGACAAAAAAATACTGAGGCGGATCCAGTTCGTGCACGATAGCCAGCAACGGCGATTTGTCCACCTGCTGCAGGAAACGCGGGTCCAGTCCGGCCTGCTCGCTGGCCGCTGTGAGCGCGGCACCGAATACATCGCGGCTGATCGCGCCGGCAAAGGCGCTCGCCACGCCCAGCCGTGCCATCGCTCGCGCGACGTTCCAGGTCGAGCCGCCGACCTGGCTGGTCCAACTGTCGGCGCCGGTGCGTAGCATGTCGGTGAGCGCCTCGCCTGCCGACACGAAACGTGGCAGTGTGCTCATGACGCGCTCGCGACGACATTCAGCACTTCGTAGCAAGCGCCCATGGTGTGGTAATCGACCTTGCCGGCCGGGCTCTTTTCGGCGCTGATTTTTGCGTTATCGGCACGCAGGATTCGATACCAGGCGCCATGCTGATGATCGACGAAATGACGCCAACTGTAGTCCCAGATCGCGTCGTACCACTCCCAGTACCGTGGTTCGTCGAGGCGCGCGGCCAGCAGGGCGGCCGCAGCCAGACTCTCCGCTTGTACCCAGAAGTATTTGTCGTCGTCACAGATTTCGCCGTCCGGGCCGAAGCCATAAAAAATGCCGCCGTGCTCGCTGTCCCACGTTTTCGCCACGGCGGTGTCGAACAATTGCACCGCGCGCGGTGCGAGCCAGTCGGATGGACCGGCCATGGCCGCTGCGTACCGCTCCATGATGAGCAGCAATTTGGCCCACTCGGTAAAGTGACCGGGCTGATAACCCCAGGGCCGAAAAATATTCGTTTTGTCGTTCCGGTTGTAGTCACTGTCGATAGACCAATCCGGTTTGTAATGTTCCCAGATCATGCCGCCGGCAAGCGCCGCCTGACGCACGGTAATGTTGTGCGCTAGCGCCTCCGCCCGGTGCAGGTATCGCTGCTCTCCGCTGGCCTCGAAGGCTGCCAGCAACGCTTCGCAGGCATGCATGTTGGCGTTCTGGCCGCGGTAGGGATCGAGGACAGCCCAGTCGGAGCTCGCCGCGTCGGCGTACAGGCCGTGCTCGGCCTGCCAGAAGTGCTGCTCCATCAAGGCATAGGTCTCTTCCATGTACGCGCGGGCTTCGCTCACCCCGGCCATGACCGCATGCGCGTAGGCGAGCAGCACGAAGGCCAGGCCATAGCAGTGGTTGGTGCCGTCGAGGACGTTCTTGCGCCCCTCCTGCCAGGACAGTTCCCAGGCATAGCCGCCGCTGCGGCTGTCGCGGTGGCCCTCGCGCAAGAATTTCAGCCCATGGTGCACGCCCGCAAGGTATTCGGCATCGCCAAAATGGCGGTAAGCCATCGCATAGTTAAATACGAAGCGGGTGCTACTCACCAGGTGACGCGTCGAGCGATCGTAGACGGTGCCGTCATCCATGAAGAAATGGTAGAACCCGCCGCTCGGATCGATGCAGCGAGGGTGATAAAAATGCATGGTCTGGTCGATATGGGCCAGCAGCATGTCACGCGAACGAAATTGAGAAATCATCAAAGTGTTTTTGCCAAGGCGTGTGGTCGATAGTAAGGCGTTTATTGTATGACTATATCGACAGCGCGTGGATGTGCGATGGTGCGATTCTCCTGAATCATTTCGAGGTTCGCGAGGCAATGGCCGCGCCGGCACGCGGCGCCCCAATCGGTATGTCCGATTGTTGCCAATTTCGCCATGATTGATGCGCAATATGCGGCTTCTCCCCGAGCGTCTGCTGACCTATATTGAAAACACGCGCTGGACGCGCGTCGTAGCAAATCGATCGGCCAGAACTGGATGGGGAATCATCATGAAATCGTTTATTTATACCGCTGTCGCGGCGCTGGTGTTGGCGGTTCCTGCCGCGGCGTTTGCACAACAAACCGATGCACCTATCACGCGCGCGCTGGTGCGTGCAGAACTCGCGGAGCTCGAACAGGCAGGTTATAACCCGCGTGATTGGTTCCACTATCCGGACAATGTTCAGGCGGCTGAGCGGCGCGTTGCTGCCGAGCGCGCCGCACAAGGCCGCTGACCCGAGTGGCTGCACTCGCAGACATAACGTCGGCTAACCTACCCGGTCAATACGGAGGGAGGGCTGCGCGCCCACCCTCTATCCCTGCTGGTTTCTCGGTCGCTGCAGCGAACCAAAACGCTTGGTACAGGATCGGGAATATAGTCATACAATACAAATCGGCGATCCCCATGCGCGTTCCTGACAACGGAACATCGAGACCCGCGTAGAATGACGTGGTTTGACTCGATCGACTCTACATCGAACACCGAGATATTTGATTTCCCGTAGTGGCCGACGTCCCAACGTCCCAACGTCTGTTATCGAGCACTGGCCGAGCACCGGCTTCGCTCTAACGACGTGGCGCAGCGTGCACGCGATGTCACTCGGGTCCCCAGTGCCTGGAGATGCCTATGCACGAGTTCATTCATTCTCGACTCACCTTATTGTCCAGGGGCCTGCGCAAGGCCTTTTTCCGAACGGGGACCGATAGCGGGTTGCATGCCGCCTGGGGTTCGCGGCACTCATCCCTGCTTCTTTCCATTATCGAAAATCTGCGCAGCCCTGGGACTATCGGGGCGGCGTGCCGAAGCTCGGCCATTTTGGCGCAGTGCATGGCGCAGTGCGTCGACCCGGAAAGCAACGGTTACGTGGTCGAACTCGGCGGCGGCACCGGGCCCGTCACCGCTGCGCTTTTGACCCGTGGCATCGCTCCGGAACGGCTTATCGTCATCGAGCAATCGCCCACGTTGAGCCGGCATCTGCAGCGGCGCTTTCCGAGTGTCAGGGTGGTATGTGGCAACGCTGAAATGCTACCGGGGCTGCTGGGCAACCACGGCCCGATCAGCTCGGTGGTATCGAGCTTGCCGCTGCGCTCGCTCAAAGCCGACGCGGTTCGCACTATCGTCGATCACTGTCGCACGGTGCTGTCGCCGGGAGGCGTCGTCGTGCAATTTACCTATGCGCTTTGGGGTTCGTCACCGCTGGCCGCGCCCGATTGCGAGAAGATCTCCAGTCGCGTCGTGTGGCGGAATTTTCCGCCTGCTCGCGTTGATGTGTTCACGCGTACGAGCGACGCAGCATCCTAAAATTGGCCTGAACGAACCCATGGAACAACGCGAGTGAAAGGATCTCGTTTCCCCGCCGCTGTACGATCGCTGCCTTTTATTTCAAACGAATATCGCTACGCGTGGAGCGTCGTGTTCATTGTCTTGCTGATCGATGGGTCTTGGCTCTCGATTGGCGGATGTTCTGTGCAAGCCGAAGGCATCGTTAGAATCCTGAAAGCGGCGGTGCTCATCATAGGCATCATCGCGGCGCTACATGCCGTGTCGCGTATTCCTCGCTACGAGGTTTTAAGCGAGAAGCTACGGTATAGGGACGTGGTAACCACGGCCAAATGGCTGCTGCTGTTGCTGTGTTTTGTCCCGTCGATCGCTGTGCTGTCCTATCTCTGCGGAACGATCAAAGCGCCGCTGATAGACGATAGCCTGCTGCGCTTCGACAACGCGATCGGATTCGATTGGCTTGCGACATACCGTTGGGTGCATGCCCACCCGCTGGTCAAACAGGCATTCGATCTCGCTTACCGCAGCATTTCGTGGCAATTCATTGCGATCCCGGCCATTCTGGGGTTGGCGCGGCGTCAACAGGACCTCTCGGATTTCGTGATGAACCTGATGCTTTCAAGCGTTTTGGTATTGCTGATTTCGACGGCGTTTCCCGCAACCAGCGCTTTCCTGCGCTACGCAATAACCGATCCGCATACGGTATCGACGATTACGGATTTCGAATTGCTCCGCAGCGGGACACTGCGCATTTTCAATCTTGACGAGATGCAGGGGCTCGTAACGATGCCGTCTTTCCACACCACGCTAGCCATCCTTTTTGCCTATGCGCTGCGCCGAGTACCGGTGCTGTTTCCTGCGGCAATTGCGCTTAATGTATTGGTGATCGTTTCGACTCCAACGCAGGGAGGGCATTATGTCGCGGACCTTTTCGGCGGCGCGTTGCTCTGCTTGGTGACAATCGCACTCGCACGAAGATGGTCGAGCGCAATTCAGTCTCGAGCATTCGTGCCGGAATCGGGAACACCACTTGTGCGCTAGGGGCCATTGTCTCGCGGCCTGCTGGCGTCAAGTGAGGTCAATAAAGCTCGCAACGTTGCGCATGACAAGTCGGTCCACGGCGAGTACGCCGCGGACCGACCTAGAGCCTATGTGCCCCTCTCAATACATCGCGTAGACAAAATCCGAAACGGTTTTGTTTTCCACTTCGGGTGCGCGCAGTTCTTTCGCCATTTTGCGAAGTTGCGGTTCCAGGGCGACCAGCGCGTCCAGTCCCAGCCCATCCCAGATTTCAATGAGAGATGTGATCATATCGTCCTGTTCGACGATAGGCTCGGGCTCGAACACCTCATCGAAATACGACGCACGGTCTGCGTCCATTTTCGCCGAGATCGACGGATAAACCGCGGCCTGCAGAGGCGCGAGTTTCGCGAGAAAGAATTGGTTCAAGTCGGCGTCAGTCAAGTTCGTACTCCTTCTTCCAGGATTCGTCCATTTCAACGACCTTCTGCTCGGACCGGTACAGAATATAGTTGCCCATGACGAGCGCGTCGATTTCCGTTCGCATGAAGCATCGGTACGCATCTTCGGGCGTGCAAACGATAGGTTCCCCGCGGACATTGAACGAGGTATTGACCAGTAGCGGGCAGCCGGTCAACGATTCGAACGCAGTCAGGATGGAGAAGATCCGCGGGTTCACGTCCTCGGTCACGGTTTGAATCCGCGCGCTGTAATCCACGTGCGTGATGGCGGGCACATCGCTGCGTATCGCGTTCACGATTTCAAGCATGTCATCGGGATTCGCGGCGGCATCGGGCACCACGCGCCGCTCCTCTTTCACGGGCGCGACCAGCAACATATACGGACTGTTCGAATCGAGCTCGAAATACTCGGCCGCGCGACTCTTCAGGACGATAGGCGCAAACGGCCGGAACGACTCGCGGAACTTGATCTTCAGGTTCATGCGCGACTGGGTCGATGCGGCGCGTGGGTCGCCCAGTATGGAGCGACCGCCCAACGCTCTGGGGCCGAACTCCATGCGGCCGGAAAACATGCCGATGATCTTCTCCTGCGCTAGCAGCTCGGCAACGGCCGCCGATCCCGCGTCGCCGTCATCGAGCGGGTGATACACGGCCTGCGCGCGCTGCAAGAACGAGAGAATCTCACGGTCCTTGTATTCGGGGCCGATGAAGCTGCCGCTTTGGGAGTCCGACTCCTGCGTTGCAGGGCGTTTGCCGCCCAGCATATTGAAGTCCGCGAGATACGCCGCACCGAGCGCACCGCCCGCATCGCCGGCGGCCGGCTGTATCCAGATTTCGTCGAAAATCCCGGCGCGCAGTATCTTGCCGTTTGCCACGCAATTCAATGCCACGCCACCAGCCAGGCACAGCTTCGATGCGCCGGTCATAGCGCGCAAGGTACGCGAAATCTTGAGCATGATCTCTTCAGTCACGCTTTGAATCGATGCCGCAAGATCCATTTCGCGTCGGGTAATCCTAGACTCAGGCTGGCGCGGAGCACCGGAGAACAGTTCGTGGAAGCGATCGTTCGTCAGCGTCAAGCCGTGGTGGAACGCAAAGAAATCGAGGTTCAGCCTGAACGAGCCATCGGGTTTGATGTCGATCAAATGATCCTTGATTTTTTCGGCATAGACGGGTTGCCCGTACGGCGCCAGCCCCATCAATTTGTATTCGCCGCTGTTGACCTTGAACCCGCAATAGTAAGTAAAGGCGCTGTACAGCAGGCCCAGGGAATGCGGGTAACGAATTTCCTTGAGGATATTCAACTCGCTGCCGTTGCCCAAACCCAGGCTCGTGGTGGCCCATTCGCCGACGCCGTCGACACAGAGGACGGCGGCTTTATCGAACGGCGACGGAAAAAACGCCGAGGCCGCATGCGAGTAATGATGGCGTGCAAAATAAATCGGCACCTCGCAATTGAGCATCTGCTCGATCTGTTCCTTGAAGTACGGCTTTACGCCGAAGAACGATTTGACGGCCTTGGTAAAGAACTTCTCGGATTCGGGCGCGAAGGCGATCGAAGATCGGATGATCCGGTCGGCGGTCAACGCCGGGTCGTCATAAAAGGCGATCGCAGCCAGATCGCTCGCGTCGATCTCCGCCTCCTCGAGACAGTAATTGATCGCCCCGCGCGGAAAGCTGGGGTCGTGTTTGCGCCGGCTGAATCGTTCTTCCTGGGCGGCCGCGACGATCGCTCCATCCTTCAGGATTGCGGCGGCAGAGTCGTGATAGTAGGCCGAGATGCCGAGTACGTAACGTGTCATTATCGTTGTCCTAGCAAGGGTGCAAGAAATCGAGCCATCGACTCGCCGACCGTCTTATGTCCCAATGGCGTCATGTGACGGTCGTTTTGAAAGCGAAATGAGCGCCGGACCTCGGCCGCATGCGTCCAGAGGTCGTCGACCACGTGATGGACCGGAACATGGCTCGCGGCAGCCAGCTCGTCGAACCGTTTGCGCACGTTCGCGTAGCTCGCCGTTTGTTCGACATGCTGATGAACGGGAATCACCGCGATCACGACCGGCACGTGCAACTCGGACACCCATTGAGCAAGAATGGCCCGCATGAGCAGCCAGCCGGGGCTGTCGGGGGAGTCGTATTCCGGTAGCTGCTGGGAAACGTGT
>Ga0265338_10006075_pt1 | contig 15508 bp, 13 predicted proteins | sample 42126metaG_FD_193579 | JGI IMG/M metagenome (GOLD analysis project Ga0265338, IMG submission 193579) | Rhizosphere microbial communities from Carex aquatilis grown in University of Washington, Seatle, WA, United States - 4-21-26 metaG | ecosystem: Host-associated > Plants > Roots > Rhizosphere... | reverse complement strand
GCCCAAAAACCGTTCCTAAAATCCACCAACCGCAGCAACCGTGAGGGAGATCACCTCGTTCAGAAGCATTTCTACTCTGGAAGGCAATTCGCTCCAACGTTTTTAATAAATGTTTCTAATTCAGAAGCAGAATTAACCATAGTATAAGTTATATAGATACACAGGATTGACGCATCAAAATGCCTCTCCATTTCGAATGATGTCTTACGGAACGATTCAGTTGGAGCACAGACGATCCTGCTCGCAGCACTCGAAACGACCGTCAGCGCGGGTTCCTTTTGTCAGTGCGCCCGACCGCAGACATTAACCAAATAGCGATTGAAGTGGGCGAAGGTAGTGGGTGGCCAGTTCAAGCCGCGGCGGACGGGACCGTCCGCGCTCCGTCAACTGCATCGTTCCGTAACACCGCGAAATATTTCACGCTGAAGCGGGATGAATGCCGCGTCCCTCGAGGTGGCGCGCGGTTCACTTCTCCCAATACTTCTGGGCAATCGGAATCCGGCGGCCCATGCCGAAGGCTTTGGTTGTCACTTTCAGGCCGGGGGCGGCCTGGCGGCGTTTGTATTCGCTTAGGTCAATTAGCCGGATGACTTTGCGAACCGTGGCTTCCTCAAATCCCGCCGCGACAATGTCCGCCATGGATTTTCCGTTCACGACATACAAATCCAGAATCGCGTCGAGGATTTCATACGGCGGCAGCGAATCCTGGTCGCATTGATTTGGCCGCAACTCGGCGGACGGCGGTTTGGTGATCGACGAATCCGGAATGATCTCCCGCTCGCGATTGATCCATTTCGCAATTCGGTAAATCATGGTCTTGGGCACGTCGCTGATGACCGCGAGGCCGCCCGCCATGTCGCCGTACAGCGTGCAATACCCCACCGCGATTTCGCTCTTGTTGCCGGTGGTCAACAGCAACGACCCGAATTTGTTCGAGAACGCCATTAAAATCACACCGCGCAAACGGGCCTGCAAATTTTCTTCGGTCGTGTCCTCCGGTTTTCCGGCAAACACCGGCTGAAGCTGTCCCTTGACGCCCTCAAATGCTTTTTGAATCGGCACCACGTCATATTGCATGCCCAATCGTTCCGCGAGCTCGCGCGCATCATCAAGGCTGTGTTGGGACGAAAATTGCGAGGGCAACGAAACGCCCCGGACGTTTTCTTTGCCGAGCGCGGCGACTGCCAGACAGGCGGTCACGGCGGAATCAATGCCGCCGCTCAATCCCAGCACCGCGGACTTGAAACCGCACTTGTAAAAATAATCGCGCAAGCCGAGCGTCAGCGCCTTGTAAATCGCCTCTTCGGCGGCCAATTCGATCGGTTGAATGGCCGCTTTCGATTCGGTGTCCACGACGATAAAATCCTCCTCGAACCATTTTCCCTGGGCGATCAAATCGCCATCCGCATTGAACACGAGGCTGCTGCCGTCAAAAATCAACTCGTCGTTGCCGCCAACCTGGTTGCAGAACACCACCGGACGGCCGGTTTTGTGCGCAATGCTGCGCAACATTTCGAAACGGGTTTTATTTTTCCCGAAATGCCACGGCGACGCCGAGATATTGAAAACGATTTTCGCCCCGGCCTCGGCGAGTTCCGCCGGCGGATTGTGTTGATAACGGCGCTCGGTCCAAAAATCCTCGTCGTTCCAAATATCCTCGCAAATCGTCAGGCCAATCTTCGCGCCGTTGAAATCCGCCGGAAGATTTTCCGTGCCGGGCTCGAAATAGCGGTCCTCGTCAAAGACATCATAGGTGGGCAACAAAGTTTTCGCGCGCGTGCCCACAATTTTTCCGTTTTGGAGCAGCGCCACGGAATTGGTTACTTCGCGCCCGGGCCGAAGCTCGTTTTTCCCGACAAATCCCAGCATCAATCCGACTTTACCGGTGGCGGCCGCGAGACGATCCAGTGTTTCCAGGTTGCGGGTGATAAAACCTTTTTTAAGCAAAAGATCGCGCGGCGGATAACCGGTGATGCTGAGTTCAGGGCAAAGCACCATCTCCACGCCGGCATCCACGCCCCGTTGATAGGCGGCGAGGATTTTCGCCTCGTTGCCGGCCAGGTCGCCGACCGTGGGATTGATTTGGGCCAGTGCGACTTTCAATTGGCCTCTCTATTGCCGTTGCCCAAACGTTTCCAACAACGACCCGCGTTCCGTGCGGATGACCATGCCGGTCGTGACGTGATGCGCATCAAACCAACCCTGGGGAGTTTCCAGAGCGAAACGGATGTTGGTCGCCGTGGAGTAAACCGTATTTGTGTCTTGCACCTGCAACGGATGAATTTCCTCGATCACACCATCCGGACCGATGAAAGCGACCGAAAGCGGCACGAAACAGTTTTTCATCCAAAACCCGGCCTGCTGGGGGTAGCTCAGAGAAAAAATCATCCCGTCGTTCGTGCCCATGGTTTTGCGGAACATCATGCCCGTCTGCGTCTGGCGCGGAGTGACGCACATCTCGGCGTCCATTTGCTCGGCACCCAGATATATTTTGACGGTCGGCAATTTCGGTTGCGCTTCGGTAGGCTCGGAAATACTAAACCCCGATTTCTCCGACGCGTTCGGCTCGGCCGATGCCGCCGGCTTTTGGCATCCGGCGAAAACACAGAGACCAGCGGCCAGCATTGCCGCACTTAAAACTCGCAATGGTTTCATGCCCCCAAAGATTGACAGGTGGCCGACTGATTTCAATCTCGAAGAGGGCGTGCAGCGTTACCGATTCGTTGCCGGCAACACGATGGTGCTTAAATCCCCGTTCGTGCCTTTATACCATTGATAAAATAACGAGGCATTTGTTGCATTTGTGCCCACATACCATTGATAGGTCAATGGCGCCGAGCCCGTGGCCGTAACACCGAATGTGGCATTTCCTGCACCAACAACGGTAACCTTGTCCGGATTGCTGGCAGTCTGGGGTTTCGAGTGATCGCAAGCACAGCCAATCAAAATACAACAGGTCATCGATTCGACCAATGCGCGCGAGATTTTCATAATTCAAATCTGACGAAACGTGGCCTGACAAAATTCATCGACACCATCGACGCTAACAAGTGGATCCCGCATCAAATTTCTTCCGGCAATGGCCCATACCTGCTAGGAATTCCTCGTGAACCGGGAAATAAATAGACCGCAATCCGACTCCGCCATCCGGAGAGCTCTGGGCGTTTTGCGGCATCGTCCCTATCTGATTTTCTGGATTGGCGCATTCATTTCCAACACCGGCAATTGGACGGAGAACGCCGCGCAGAGCTGGGCGGTCACGACCCAAACCGTCGGCAATCCGCATCAAGGGCTCATGGTGGAAATTTTGCAGTTCGCCGATTTCTGCCCCGTGCTTCTGCTGGCGCTGATCGCGGGGGTGATCTCCGATCGCGTGAACCGCAAGGTGTGGGTGATCATTCTGCAAAGCATCGCGTGCGCGCTGGGCGCGGGCCTCGCGGTGGCGGCATTCCTCGGCCGGGCCACGCCCTGGGTGGTGATCACGTTTACTTTTTTGGAAGGCATCGTGTGGGCGCTCAACGGGCCGGCCATCATGGCCATTGTGCCCTCCCTGGTTCCTCGCGCGGAGTTGGATCGGGCGATCGCCTTAAACTCGGTGCAATTCAACATGGCTCGCCTGTGCGGTCCCATGCTGGCGGCCGCGGTCATTGGCGCGGTCGGTATTGCCGGCGCTTTTACCTTCAACGCCTTCACGTTTATTCCGCTGCTGATTGCGTTGATGGTGGCAATTTCTCACAGTCCTACGCCGTCGAAAACGCAACCGACCTCCATCTCGCATGATATCCGTGAAGGCTTGAAGTTCGTATGGACCCATCCCGGCACGCGTCGCCTCACCATCATGAGTTTAATTTTCATGTTCCTCAGCGCGCCGGTGCAAGGGCTGTTGCCGGTTTTTGCTCAAAGCGTGTTGAAAGGCGGCCCTGGCCTTTTCGGGTTCATGCTCGCCGCCATCGGACTGGGGTCCATCATCGGCGCCTTCGTGCTCTCATCGATTCCCGCTTATTATCCGCGCCACCATTTGATCCCGCTCTCCATGTGCACGTTTGCGGCGGTGGGCCTGGTGTTCAGTTTTTCGAAGGTTCCGATGTTGAGCATTGGAATATTGGTCGTGTGCGGAACATTCTGGTTGTTAAGCCTGAATCCAAGCAACACCGCCAATCAGCTTCTCGCCACCGATGCCAATCGCGGCCGAGTGCTATCGGTGATGCTCCTGGCGCAACAAGGCGGGATGCCGCTGGGCCATTTGTGCGCCGGTTTTCTGACTCACTACATGTCGCCACCGTGGGTCCTGCGCGTCATGCTCGGCACACTTTTAATCATCATGACGGTCTTCGTTTTCATTCGCGAACCGGCCATTGATAATATGAAACGAAAGCCAGCGGGTAAGCGCGGTCTGCGCGCCACGATCTGGGAGGCCGTCACCGCCCATTCGCATCATCCGGATTATCCCGCGGAAATCGCCGTGCAACCGGAGAAAGAATTACCCAAATGAGGCGTAGGGCTTTGGTCTTCATGCTATTTTCCCCGTTCGGATAAGAACTCCGGCCCGGTATATTCCGGCAAATTCTGCCATTTCCCATCCGAAAAGAGTTCCGGCCGCCCGCTTTCAGTTAACCGCGCTGGAATTCCGACGGACCGGAAGGAGGCAACCTCCAAAGCTCCAATACTGCTCTTGTCCGCCCGTTTCTCTCGCCACATCTCTTCAATCGTGGCGGGTGCCGCCGGAACGATAGCGATGCGCCGTAGCAGGAATTTCTGAACAATCTGCGCGGCGCTAGCCGGATCATTTTCTTTTCGGATTGGCAGATAAAAATATTCCCACAGTTTGCGACGCCATCCGAGTTGGCCGTCACGGCGAGGGTCAATCAATGGGTTAAGCACGTAATCACGATAGGTTTGATCGTCCAATTTCCAATTGATCAGCTGGCGATTGTAATTGGCGAGGCTGGCGTGTTGCAGCAACGGGCGCAGTTTTCTGGAACTCCAATCCACATTCGTCGCCAACAGCTTTAAATCCGTAACCGCCGGCGGTGGAACCAGGTAATGGCGTGAAATGGCGAGAGTCGTTTTATTCACGCGCAGAAACGGTGTCCCAACTAAGACCGTGGTCTCGGCGAATGCCACCAGACCCAGCACCCAGGCAATCCGTCGGAGCCAGATTTCGCATCGACTCCGGTGGCAGGGCGCGTCGCTCCGCCGCACGCCGCTCTCCTGATCGTTAGCCGCCGCGGCGCGCACGGAGGGACGCGCCCAACCTGGATTCACCCGCCCGAGTTCCAAGAGAATCCAGAACACAGACCCGGTAGCGAGTTTGAATAACCCGCCATCAAAGAAGAAGCCAACCAGCAGAACAACCGCCCCCGCACGGCAGGTCACCTGCAACCAGTCCAAATCCTTGAAGTCATTGATTTCAGGCCCCCTCGTCGACTGTGGACGGTGGACTGTGGACGGTGGACTTCTTAACGACAAACCGACATACATCAAAAAACACACCAGCGCCGGCACGCCCGCGGAAATGCCGAGCATGAAATAATCGTTCATTTGGATTGCGGCGCCGTTTTCTATTTGAGGCGGACGATATTTTTCGCTGTAAGCAGCTTCGGCTTTGCCCCAGCCAAAGCCGAAGAACGGCCGGTCAGACATCATATGAATCGCGCCCGTCCACGCCGCAACCCGATTCCGCCAGGAAAAATCGTTCACGTTGGCGACGGAAAACGCGCGCCGCGCGGGCCGCCATTCAATAAAACGGAATTGCCAGAAGCCAAGAATAGTCAGGGCAAACACAATTACGACGATTCGCATTCCAGTCCTCCAAAAAGTGGAAAGTCCGGAAGAGTATTTTTTCTGGTTTTTGAGCAGGACGCAGGGGAGGTAAATCACTCCAATCGCGGCACCGAGCCATGCTCCCCGACTAAAACTATTGAACAAGCCGAAGCCGACCATGAGCCCGGACACCAAGCAAAGAAATATGCCGGTACTCTTCCAAATGCGTTTTGACGCTGCATGCCATGTTCGAATCGCCATGCCGAGTGATAGGACAAGACATAAACCCATGAGCAAACCAAACAAATTGGGATAGCCCCAGACACCGCTCCAGCGAGAAACACCATTATATTGAAACGTCGTGTTCGCTTCCTGCCGCCAGAAAACTGAACCCGCCAAAAGAAAGATCAACGAGCAAATCACCCAAACGCGGCGCGATTCAGAATTGCTCCCCTTCCAACCCGCCCACATTGAGACGGCTTTCCCAAAAACGATCGTGCCAAAAACGACTAGCGCAGCCTTGGAATTCGATGACTTTGAATACCCGATCACGTAACCAAGAAGCGCCAACGCGACAAATGCAGATTGCCAAAGAATTGGATTTCCAATCGGCCTCGATTTGCCGCCCGGAGAGGATCGAAACTCGAAAACGGAAAAGGCGATGAAATAGAAGCCTAAACACATCAGCACCATCCATTGCGTCGCCGAATCCAGAAAAATTGCCTCTAATTCCCGGGTCGCGGATCCAATAAAACCCGAGGATGTCTTCCAGACTTCGCCCGCAAATAGCAATGCGGCCAACGAAAAAGCCAAGGCCCCAAGCTGCAGAGCAGCGACCATGATTCTGCGAATCATTGCAAGAACATTGGCATTAGTTCCACCAATGTAAAGTTGTTTGAAAGCTCGAATCGGAAGGTCCGGATGGGGACGACGCGAGCTGGATAACTCGAATTGAAATCAAGTCTTTTGCACGAAGCCAGCACCTGACAACTCCAGACAGTCTCCAAACCGAATCAGGCGTTTTTCGAAGCAAACTTCTTGGCAATTACCATTGCCGCCACGACTGACGTGAACATAATAATCAGAAAGACGATTCTTACGTTTCTATGAGTAGCCTGCAACAGGTCCGGCCTCTAAATTTTTCTGCGTGTCCGGCCTTCTTTATCGGAGTAAGTCGTAAATGAAGACCCCGGTGCGGAAAGTGTTTCTCGAACCGGCGTGGCCTTCTTGAAAACGTCACCCAGATGTTGCCGGGTCTCCTTTGACCAACTCTGCCGAATGTGGCTTGATGGTGACACAAAATATAGCACGCATCGACTCGCGATGGAGCCAATAGCGGCGCTGGTGAATCCTCTCTCGCACACCAGCGCCGTCTTTATTTTCCGAGGAAAGCAAGCATTCGCGTTCGAACCTTTCTGTGAATAACTCTCGCTTGCGTTCGTGGAAGCAGTGATTAGGTTCAAGCTTCAACCGCTCGAAATTCGTTTTGTTTATGTCTAATTCTCCAATGATAAGCCTGACGCCCGCTCAGCGCCACGAGGGCGGCGTGGCCAACATTCAAGTGAAAGCCTGGCAGTTGCTCACTTACGATCAACAAATCGGATTCACACGGCTACGGCTGAGCGGCGGCCAGTCGCTCGAAGTGAAGGAAAGCACGGACGAAATTGATCACCCGGTCCGGTTGGCAGCTTCGCGAAATTTGGTTGGTTTCACCGAAACTGCAGAACTCGCTCCTAGAAACTGACGGGCGCGAATGTTGGCGGCACGGCGCTCCAATCTGGCACAGTTTATTCCGAGAGTTCCGGGGTTGGTGAATCGGTCTCATGGCTCAAGGCCCATTTTTTCGCCAGAATTTCCGCTAATTGCAACACCTCGACGTTGTCGAACGGTTTTTTCAGGACAGCCAGTCCATCGCGGCGACCTAATTCATTCAGTATCGCTTCCCACGAGTAATCGGAGTACGCGGTGCAAATCACCACCTGTAATCGCGGGTCAATTTTCCAAAGTTGCGTGATGGTTTCCACGCCATCCCAACCGGGAGGCATCCGCATATCGACAAAGGCAAGGGCGTAGGGTTGTCCGCAATCCATCGCCTGCCGTAGCTTCGCCGCGCCTTCCTGTCCTTGGAACGCGGAGTCCATATCGAAAGCATCGTTGCTGCTTTCGATTTCCTGGGTTTCAAAAAACGCGGCTTCGAGATTGTCTAACAAATCCGGAGCCGCCCGTCCTGACGCAAGTATTTTTCGGAAGTCCTGATGAATGTCCGGGTTGTCGTCGATGACGAGGACGCGACGGTTCTTTTTTGCGGAAGAGACTCTATTCATGATTTTTTTGATTTGTCCACGACCAGTTCCAGGGTGAACGTAGCGCCTTTTCCCAATCCCTCGCTATGAGCATGCAGTGCTCCTCCCATCTCCCGCGCAGCCAGGGCAGCGCTGTGCAGACCGAATCCATGCCCGTCTTTTTTTGTAGTGAACCCGTGGGAAAAAATGCGGCTGAGATTTTCCGCGGCAATGCCAATGCCATTGTCGGTCACTGAAATATTAACTCGGTCAGGTGAGGCTCGATGGATGGCGACGGTCAACCGTTTGTCAGACCCGTCGGCATGGGCCATGGCATATTTGGCGTTGCGCAGCAGGTTCGTAAGAATTTGCAGGACCTTGTGACGGTCCACGAGGACTTTCGGCACGCTTCCAAATTCGCGGTTGATGTGCACGCCATGGCGGACGAACGCCTCGGCGTTCATTTGCAGCGCGTCCTCAACCAGTTCAGCGGGCGCGACTACCTCGGAGATCCCGGAGACTTTGGCGTAGCTTTGCTGCATCGCCACGATGTGTTTGATGTGATGAATGTGTTTTACCAGACGATCAAGTTCGTGAAGCATCTCCTTCTGTTCGCCTCTCATGCGCACGGCCAACTGTTCCAGCAACTCCGGAATCAGCTTACCTTTCGGGTCGGTTTGAATGTAATTGCCCAAGTCAGAGCGGTGCTCCTCCATTATCTTCGCGACTCGTTCGAGACTGGAGAGTTTCGATTTGCGCACAAAATCATGAACCAACGAAGCTGAGACGTTGACGCTGTTTAACACATTCCCGACGTTGTGCAGAACACCGGTGGCGACTTCGGCCATTCCAGCCTGGCGCGACAACGTCACGAGCCGCCGATTAAGAATCTCCTGCGCATGAAATCTTTCGGCGACCAGAGCGGACTGCAATCGCACCAGCGACGGCACCGGAATCATGCCGAGATACTCATCCTCCTGCCCGATGAGCACGACATCTTCATTGAACTCTTTGCCCTCCCGGCCCAGGGACCGGTCGAGGACTTCGCGCACCAGAGTACCGCGCCGAATCAGCACCGGGCGCGCAATCATGTGTTCACGAACGGGCTGCTGGCTGTAAATCGCAAACCCGTACCGGTGGCCCATCAAAAAACCAACGTGGCCCATCGAGCAGACACCAGCTACCTGCCCGTCCTCCAATACGGCGCAATAATCCTGTTGATGCGACTGGAACACCCGATGTACTTCGGCCAAAGGAGTATCGGTTTTTACAGATTCGCCATGCCGTACCAACGCGAGCAAGTCGGTCTTCTCAACACTTGGAACGAGGTCGGTTGGCGGCGGAACGAACTCAATAACATCCATAGTCCTCATTTGTTCGGACGTTTGTGTTACAAGAATAAGACTGACGTGTGACAGTATCGAAACAGTGGCAACCCTCGTTCATTCCGCGGAACTCGCCATGCGAAATATCCTGGCTCGGGATTTAAAAACACGCCTATACGGCCGGATTTAGCGTGAACCGTTCTTGTCGCGAAACAGTCAAAATAAGAACGCCCGCAATTTCTTGCGGGCGTCTCAATGGGGTCGGGGAGATTAGGCCGTGACAGTTTCCTTTTGTTCGGCGACTGGCTCCTCAAACTTGACGATGAGCTTGCCGCTACATGGATTCGGGCATAGTATTTCCGCGATGGAATGTGACGGATCAAATCGGCGTATTGGGTCTTTGACCAATCTGACTTTTTGTCAGCCGTTTCGGATTTCATTGCCGCAATATCAAAAAGTCAATTTGAGACTTTTGAAAGTTATTTATTCCTTCAAAAGCGCCCGTAGCTCAGTTGGATAGAGCATCTGCCTTCTAAGCAGAGGGTCTTGGGTTCGAATCCCAACGGGCGCACCAGTTTTGATATGCACGAAAGACCTGTAAATAAAGGATTTTATTGACATCCCTAGTCCCTGACAACCAAACTCCTTTTTCGATCCGCGTGGGGTCCAAAAGGGCAGTCGGTCCCTCCATCGGTCCATTACTTTCTTGGCCCTCTTTGGAGACGGCCTCTCACACCCTGATCGTCGACCTGTCGTTCCATAACGCCAAGCGCCAAATTCCGTTTCTTGGACTTAAATATCGCGGCCGCGCGCGTCGCCCTTCGGCGAAGCGCAACTGCCCATGGGGTGCGGCTCAGCTCTTTTCCAAGCACAGTGTCCGGGACTGTTCCCAAGAAGCGCGTCTCCGGGTTCCCTCCACGGTCGGCTGGCGGGCCGGTTCGTGTTTTGTGTAATCAATGGCGCCGGATTACCGCCTTTCAAAGATTTCTGAATTTGGTCGGCCACCTGCCCCGACGCAGGACCCTGCCGATTTTCCCGCTGAATTTCTACACCCGATTCACCACCACCCCACACACCACCGCGACCCTTTGCCACCGGCGAGAACGTAATGATTTCACATTCCGATTCAGTTGCGGCAGTGATCAGCGCCATCACAGCGCTGCCTTCGCGGGCCGAGATGCACGAACCCGCGATCTTGCTTTGCGTCATCGAACTGCTCACGTCGAGCGCGAGCAGCACCGGCTTGTTACAAGGTTCAACGTTCTGGAACGTTGCGTAAAAAACGCCTCGTCCAGCGCGTCCACCATGCCCTGCACCGGCAACCACTTGAGAGCACCCTTATCGCCGTGACTCTGGGCGTAGATCTTCTGCACCACCAGGATTGCCAGCGGATGGATACGCGCGCGCTTGAGCGCCGATTCGTCGCGCAACTTGCGGACGATCGTGCTCTTGGCATCGCCGAATGGGCCAAGCAGCCCCAAGCTTGTCATCTAGCCGAGGTTGATCATCGCCGTCAGCGGCATTCATTCGAGCAAGCTTTGAGGAACAAAGCGACCTCCAACTGTCCGCTTGACAGTTGGAAGTCGCTTCTTTGCATTGAAGCGGGAAGGGGAATGATATAGTGTTTCATCACCTTGTGCTTAAAAACTTTCATAGTAAATTTGATCCGTGGCAAAAATACGCACCAATCAACTTGAAGATTTGCAGGGATATCTGAGGATGGGTAAGAACCTGGCTCGACTTATCGTTCCCGACAAACTTCAATCCGAGATTGCTGCTGATATTTCTTCAGCCGTATTTAGGCCCGTTTCACAACATCGATTGCCTGCTGCAATACGTGACGAAGACGATTTCCTGAGCGCTCAAGAACGGTCACTCCAAGCACACGCGGATCGTTTGGCATTAGAAGCCCTTTCAAAAATCCAAAATCAACTCTCAACGCCAACCCTCCGTAGTTTTGATGAAAACAACCAAACACAGCCGATTGAGAAAGCAAAACGTTTCGCCGAATTATTTTTGTCTCAAGACATCAATCAGAATCTGGCTCTAGCTTTTGCCGCATGGATCATTTATCGAGGTTTAGATACGTGAAATTCCAAGCTGTCCACAGACTCCGACTGTACAAAAGGACAACTGTCCGAACCCGCTTTGCGAGGTAGGGACTAGATCGCCTCCGCAATCTACCGAAGGCAGAAACGCCCCAAGCTCTCTCCGATCATCTCGACAGGAAAGTCCGCCAGCTACTCGACAAGTTCTTACGCCCTGCCACCCTGACCGCCGCCGTCCCCGTCTCCGTAGTTTCTATAAGATATCCGATTTCTCATAACGAATTAATTTTGTAGGTTTGAGCAAAGGCCTCAAATCTTGCTCAAAAACAATGTATAATGTATTCGACGCGGAGTCAAGCGACCCATCTTCCAGCGCAGGACCGAATGTCCTCGCCGTCGAAAAATAGTGACTTCTCCACGCTCCGGGGCGGATTGCAATCGATACCATTTATACCCCACCGGGGCGATGAACTCAACTCGAGTTTTTTCTGTGGTTTCAACAAAAGTGAGACACCCGTCATCGCTTCCATGGGTAAAAAGCTTCTTCCAGCTGAATGGTCTCAGAACCTTAAACCTGAACAACTTCTTTCGCCTCGCCTTAATCGGTGGTTCGCAGACTGCAGCTACTTGACAGCTTGAACGGCCCCTCTCTAGCCAAATCAAGGTCAACGGATTACCGATTTCGTCTTCTGCAGTAACAATCGGGCAACCAGTGCCCCCAAGCAGTTCGTAGGACTTCTTAAGAAAATGCAGTCCAAGTTCGCCAGCCCTCGCAACCTGTGTATCAACAAGCGAACTATTGCCCTCCGCGTCGATAGTACACTGCAAGTCCCAAGTCTCGATGGATGAAGATGAAGTGTTCGCGTAATGGCTGATGAGCCGATTGACGATTTTCTTTAATTGCTGATTCTCAGCCTTGTGACTGGTGCTCTCTTTAAAGGCTTGGCTACGAGTAGCTCGTGACTTATTCCGATCGTGCGAGGCAGGTTGCAATTGCCTTAAGAAGTTCGGCAGGTCCGTATGATCCTTACCGTACGTAAGGGCAATTATGAACGGCCAGCGTTTTTTTAACTCTGAAGCATCTTGGTTTCGACACAAAATAAACCATGGAATTGTACTTGAACCCTTGATACGCCGTGCCCAATCCATAAACGGTCCAAAGTTGGGATCCTCCAGTCCCTTCCCACAACCAACGAAAATTAGCGAGTGAAAAAAACCAATGGCTTTTTGGAGAGATTGGGCGTATTCCTTATTTACAATGTCGTAATAACTTTTTGCTCCGAGAATGATACTTGAGGGATCTGAGAAATGGCCGTGGAGATGAATAATGCCCTTCATTTCTCCAGAAATTACCTGTTCCACCTTAGCGGGATTCGTCCAAGGGACAGGTTCAAGTCGTTTAGAACAGAGCAACGAGTCATAGTTCGTCGTGAAGACGAGCTTTCCGGTTTGTTGAATCCATTTTGGTACAAAATCATCAATCGCCTTAAGTGTTCCAACCGAAGAATCCAGCCAAAGCCGGAACTCATTGCTGGACGTTCCTCCAATCGCTTCTAAAAGACTGTCGCAAGCCAACAATTTGCGATCAAGGTCGCTAGACAAAATGGAACGTCTCAAGGAGCGCGCATCAGAGGTTGTTACGTATTTTAATGCCGCATCGTTCAAGAGAGAAAGCAGGAGCCCATTCCAACCCGCCAACGGGTTGCCAGTCGCGGCGATTGATACACCTGTTCCGACAACAAATGCGGTGTTCGATTTGCCGATCGCACGTTGCAGGTGATCTTTCGATGATTTCAATCTATGCGACGAAAGCACGATAACTTTTGTTAGCAAAATCGACTGCTAATCTCAAGCCCAGAACCGACTGCCGTGACGCCCAAAGTTCATACGGTCCCACCTTTGGGCACGAGCGCCTTTAATCCACAAACAATCACTCGAAAACAATGAGTCGAGCCAACGGCGTCTTTGGCTCAAGCGATGAAGTTCTTGCGGCTGCTTTCGACACCCGACCTCCTCAACTTTGCAGCTCAAGGATTGTATCTCCTTTCCAGTTCCGCCTCCATCGGTCCCTTGCTTTGCGGACGCACCGGGACGCAGGCGTCCGCACCTCTCGATTTCCTTAATAAATCCGCATATTTCTTAACAAAGTTGGACACCTGATACGTCTTCTAAGCAAAGGGTCTTGGGTTCGAAGCCCAGCGGGCGCACCATTTTGAGTTCGAAACTTCAAAAGCATCTCACGCTTCCCAAACCGAACCCAAACCGTGCGAGGTCGTTGTGGCAGACACCACCTTCACTCGTATTTGGAACCCTCGGCTTTCTTGACCAGCAAAGCTTGCGGAATGGCCGGTGGCGGCTGGAGCAACTGAAGTTCGCTGATAGACCACTCCGGCTCGACTCGCGGACCACGCCCGCGTCCGAATCCAAAACCGCCACGACCGCGCCCAAAACCTTCATTCGCCGTCGCCGTCCGAACCCGCACAAACTTCGCCTCGACCGGCTTGAAAAGAATCTCCTCCTGAACGCCCGTCCCGTGACCGGTCGCAACGGCATCGCCCCACTGCTCGCCATCAGTCGACACGAACACCTCGTAATTCCGAAGAAAATCGTTCGTCGCCGCGCCTGAACTCAGCAGCAGCCCGCTAACCATCGTCGGCGTGGGTAGTTCGATCTGAAACCACATCCCCGCGCTTTGAGTGGCCTTCGCTTCATAGCGAGTGTCCAGCTTGCCATCAATCGCGAAAACGGCGGCTTCGCCGTTGGTGCTGGCGATCGCTTTCCAGTCACCACGATTCGGCACCGGTTGCGGCAGTGTCGAAGCCAGTTCTTCCTCGGTCCACGGCGCTGTCCGTTCCTTGAAAGTAGCGCGGACGCGCGCGACGTCGTTGGTGGACACCATCGCGGCATTGTTGCCGAAACTCGTGCGCACATAGGAAACGACGGCGGCAATGTATTCGTCGTCGTTGCGCTCCATCGGCACCATTAATGCCGGATACGTCTTGCCCTCCACCGGACCGCTCAACCCTTTGAGCACGATGCTGATCATCGCGTCGCGGTGACCGGCGACGAATTTTGCCCCCGTGAACGCCGGCGCCTGGGTGAGACCAACCGCGTTGGCCAACGGTGCGCCTTGTCCGTCCAGCCCGTGACAGGAATAACAAAGCTGATCATAAATCTGCCGTCCGCGCGCCAGCAAAGCCCGGTCAGCCGGCGTGAATTCGGACGGATAAACCACCGGCGACAACGTCTTGATCACCTCCGGAATGATGGTCTTGACGCCAAAAGCCGTGGTGCTCGCCACCGTGGTGGCGGCCAGCGGGCTTGACTCGGGCGTCTTGAGCAGCAACGACGTCATCACCACCTGCAGTTCCACTGACGGGTCAGGATCCTTCACCAGCTTGATAACGTCCGGCATGACGGATTTATCTCCGGCCTTGTAAAGCGTTTCGCTGACGCGGATCGCCGCGATGCGCACTTGCGGATGCGGGTCGGCCAGTTTCTCGCGGATGAGCGCGGGCTGAAGCGCGTCCAATCCTTCGAGCGTCCACAGTGCATGAATACGCGCGAGGTGATTGGTGTCCGTGCGAGCCATCTTCACCAGCGCCGGCACGACGGATTTGTCGCCGCTCAGCACGATGAGTTTCTGGGCGTTGTCGCGCCACCAGCCATTGGGATGATCCAGATGCGCCACGAGTTGCGCCGGCGTTTCGTCGAGCAAACGCGGCTGCGGCCCGGGCGTAAAGTCTTGGTGCACGAGACGCCAGATGCGGCCGCGCCCAACATTCTTTTCGAGCCCGTTCGCCATGATCTTGCCGCGCAAATAAGAACCGGGCCGCGTCCAGTTGCCTTCCTGGATGATGCCTCGGTACATGTCCACGATATAGAGCGTCCCATCCGGCGCGGTCACCATGTTGACCGGACGGAAATTCGGATCCCTTGAGCGGATGAATTCGGATCTTTCGGCTTCATACGGATTCGCGAGGACCGTGTAACCTTCCTTGTTGATTACCTTCGCCCGCCGGATCATGCGCCCCACCGGTTCGCCCATGACCACGTCGCCCCGCAAATCCTCCGGCAAACGGTCCCCGCG
>Ga0265338_10006074_pt1 | contig 15514 bp, 12 predicted proteins | sample 42126metaG_FD_193579 | JGI IMG/M metagenome (GOLD analysis project Ga0265338, IMG submission 193579) | Rhizosphere microbial communities from Carex aquatilis grown in University of Washington, Seatle, WA, United States - 4-21-26 metaG | ecosystem: Host-associated > Plants > Roots > Rhizosphere... | reverse complement strand
CGCGAACGCTTCTACCGTCCGGTCCGCGTCATACCGGGCCCGGTTGAACCGCCGGTCCACCACCCGCTGCACCCGGCGGCGCAGCGGAGTGAACAACGCCACCGCCACCAGCGTCGAGCCCGCCACCCCGACCGGCGAGGAAACCGGCAGCACCCGCGTCGCCAGCAGCACCAGACCCGCGTACACCCCCACCAGCAGCCCGGTCACGATCGCATAGGCCAGCGTCCGGGAAATGATCCGGTCGATCTCGTACAGCCGGTACTTCAGGATCCCGATGCCGATCGACACCGGAAGCGCGGCGACCCCCAGCATCAGCACCTCCCACAGGGAGGCGTTGCTGGCGATCGACAAGCCGATGAACAGGCCGGCGATAGCGGCCCCGCTCATCAGCCATTTCAGCTGCTGGCGGCGTTCGCCGGTGGACCGGCGCCAGCTGATGACCTGGCGGCACAGGGCGGACAGCCAGCCCACCGCGAGCCCGGCGAAGAACACCGGGACCACCCAGTGCAGCCCGGCGGGCGGGTTCTCCACCTGCGCGAGCTGGCCGTCGGGCAGGACCCGGATAACGTGCCGCACCAAGACGTCGATGGTGACACCCAGGTTGGCGACCGGGGCGGACAGGCTGAGCGCCAGATACACCCACAGCGGCCAGCGCCAGCGCGCCGACGGCAGGCGGCCGTCCGGGAAGAACAGCACGACGAGGGGCAAGGCGACGACGAAGAGGAAGAACTCCTGCGCGAAGATCAGCGCCGCCGGCCCCAGCACCGGCAGGGCGTGCTGGCCGGTGCGGTACTCGGCCGTGACGTACGAGTCGCTGGCCAGGGTCAGCAGCAGGCCCACAGGGGCGGCCAGCAGCAGCCAGCCAACCGGATTGCCCGGCTGATGCCAGGCCACCACCAGGCCCACGGCCGCTATCACCCAGATGGCCAGGATCAGGACCGACCCTGCTCTGAAGGACCCAGCTGACAGCTGGCGGGTCAGCGCCGCCTGCGCGATGACCGCACCGGTCAGCAGCACCACGAGGCCGCCCGCCGCGGCCGCCGTCAGCCGAGGCACCCGCCGCGGGCGGCCCACGGCGACCGCGCCGAACTCACCAGACATGTCCCCCCAACCTGCCGCGGTCTACCCGGCGCGCCGGCGCGGGGCGCCGCGACGGACGGCAGCCAGCGGCGCCGCCATGGTCTGCAGCACGCTGCGCACCATGGAGTTGTGCCAGATGTTGCGGGCGTTGCGCCACTGGCGCTTGGCATCGACACAGACGGTGCGCGTCTGCACCGCCGCGCTGGGCACGCCGAGCTTCTCGCCCAGCGCCGTCAGGGTCTGCGCCCAGAACGTGTCTTCCTTGCCATGGCCGCCGAAGGTCATCGCGATCTCGTACAGCGGGTCGTTGGCCCTCATCAGCACCTGCGCCTGGACGGCAGTCGCGGTGGGCGTCCGTTCGGCGGAAAAAGTGATCCAGCCGGCGAACATGTGCCCTTGCGGTGTCATCAGCGTGAATGACTCATCGTCGGCGTACAGGACGAAGACCCCGGTGGACAGCTTGACCCCGCCGCCGATGGCGAGGTCGAGCAGGGCAACGTCACCGGGGCTGATGCCGGTGAGCGCGCCCGCGAACCGGTTGCCCTCCGGCCACAGCTCGGGGAAGTGCGCCTTCCAGGTGCTGATCGCCTGCTCCGGCGTGACCGTGTCGCCAACCGTCATCCGGTAGGTCTTCTGCCACATCTTGCCGAAGCCCTGCACCGGGCCGGTCAGCCGGCGACCCGCCACGTTGGTGCCGCGCACTCCGTCGCGCTGCTCGACCGCGAGGCGGTCCACCTTGGCCGCCCAGCGCCCGGCATCCCGGGGTACCAGCACGTCCGACTGCGCCTCCCGGACGCTCACTTCGATCTGCTCGGCCGAGGTGACGCGCTCCGGCCCTGCGGGCTCCGGCCCTGCTGGCTCCGACCCTGCTGGCTCTGGCCGGGCGGCCTCTGGTCGTGCGGGCTCTGCCATGACGGCCTCCTCAGGTCGCTACACCGACCAGCGCCGATGCCTCGTTGTCGTAGATGGTGATCGCCTCGTCCAGGCGGGTGAGCTCGAAGATCTCGCGGTAGTGGTCGCTCAGGCCGTAGGCCGCGAGTTTCTGCCGCTGCCGGTTGGCCCGGACCAGCAGCGTCACGAGCATGCCGATCCCGCCGCTGTTCATGTACTCCAGGCCGGCGAAGTTGAGCACCAGCCGGCTTGTCCCCTGGCCGCCGGCTTCCTCGTACGCCGACATCAGGATGGGCTCGCAGGCCGAGGTGACCTCGCCTTTGATGTCCACCACCGCCACCGCGTCGCCGACATGCCGGACGTCCATCGTGACCAGCGGTCCGTCCATCTCAGTTCCCCCCTACTTCTGACCCTGTGGTTGCTGACCCTGTGGTTAGTGACCTTGTGCTTACTGACCTGTGCCTACTGACCCTGTAGCTGGCTCACGGCCGCGTCGAGGTCTCCGAAGAGCTCGATGAAGTCCGAGAGCCTGGTGATATCGAAGATCTCCCGGTAGTGCTCCGACAGGCCGCTCGCGACCACCTTGCGCCGCTGCGACCTGGCCCGGGCGAGCACGCTAACGATCAGCGCGATGCCGGTGGAGTTGATGTAGTCGACGTGCGCGAAATCGAGCACGACCGTGCCCGGCTCGCCGTCGGCGATGGCGCGTTCATAAGCGGCGGTGAGCACCCCCGCGGCGCTGCCGTCCACCTCACCGGTCAGCTCGATGACCGCCACGCCCGGCAGCGCGCGGACGCTTGCCTCACAAGCCTTCTTCATGGCCATCTCCTTCAGCCGCGGCGGCGGGCGCGTCACCCGTCCGCATGGTGAGCCGGACCGTGTGGCGCGGGCCGCTGGTCGTCACGTCCAGGCTGTCGACCATGTTCCGGATGAGGAACAGCCCCCAGCCGCGCGACCGCTGCTCCCCGTTCAGTTTCGCCAGCAGGTCCGGCTCCTCGGCGGGACCGGCCGGGGCATGCTCACCGCCGAGGTCGCTGATGGTGACGACGATGTCGTCGCCATCCTCGATCACCTCGACGTCCACCGGGATCTCCGCGCGGCCCTGGTTGCCGTGCTCGATGGCATTCATGGTGGCTTCGGCCACAGCGGTCTTGAGCCGCTCCAGCCGGGCCGCGGGCAGCCCGTGCCCGGCCACCGCCGCCGCGACCCGGGCCAGCGCCATCCGCTCGTTGCCCGGTTCGCTGGCCACCGCGAATGCGTCGAGCCGGCGCCCGGCCGGATGTGCCACCGATGTCATCTGCCGCCTCCCGCATACACAGCCGACATGCTCCGCTCCAGGCTCACCAGCGTGATGTCGTCCTCCTGCTCGGCGTCCGGGCCGGTGAACGCGGCGAGCTCGGTCAGGCACAGGTCGATGAGTGCCTCACCGGACGCGCCCCGGCCCGCCAGCTCGGCCACCCGCGGGAAGCCGAACATTTCCCGGTCCGGGGCGTGCGCCTCGGCCAGCCCATCGCTGTGCAGCAGCGCGCAGTCACCCGGCTGGAACCGGAAGCTCTTCTCCTCGTACTCCATGCCGGGCATCAGCCCGAGCGGCATGCCCCTGGCCCGCAGTTCGGCCACGCCGTCCGCGGTGCGGACGTACGGCACGTCGTGCCCCGCGTTGGCGAACTCGATCTGGCCGCTGACCGGGTCGAGGACCAGCGCCAGGCAGGTCACGAACATGTGCGCGGGGATGTCCGCGCAGAGTAGGTCATTGACATGGGTGAGCACCGCGCCAGGCGAGATCAGCCGCGGCGCGGTGCTGCGCAGCAGCGCGTGCGTGCTGGCCATGACCAGGGCCGCCGGGATGCCCTTGTCGGTGACATCGCCGACCACGAACATGACCCGGCCGTCTGGCAGCTCAATGAAGTCGTAGAAGTCACCGCCGACGGTCCGGGCCGGCCGGTAGAACGCGGCCACGTGCCAGCTCGGCAGGTCAGGCACGGACTTGGGCAGGAACTGCTGCTGGATGATCTGCGCGATCTTGAGTTCCTGCTCGATCCGCTCCCGGTTGCGGGCCTCGGCTTCCTGCTGGCGGACCAGCTGGCCCACCCGCATGGCCGGAGCCGCGTACCCGGCGAGGGCATTGAGCAGCCGCAGGTCTTCCGAGGAGTAGTCCCGCTCGGACAGCCGGGGCCCCAGGTTGATCAGGCCGATCAGGTTGCCCGAGGAGATCAGCGGCACGACAAGGGTCACGCCTGCCTTGCGCAGCTGGCCCAGTGCCGGTGAATCCAGTTCCAGCGTGCTGACGTCGACCGCGCCGGCCTCACTGAGCAGGTAGCCGACGAGCGGGTCGTTGGACGCCAGATCGAGTTCGGGTCCCGGGTCCACGGTGCCCGGCACGGTGCTCACGGGAGCGGCCGGGCTGGCCGCCCGGCGGCGGCGCCAGCCCCCGTGCCCGTTGACGGCGGCCCGGATGGGGCCAGCCGCGCCGACGGCGTCAGCTGCCGGGGCGGCGTCAGCGCCGACGGCGGCCCCGTCACCGCCGGCGGTGATCCTACCTAGCCGTTGAGCCATGTCACACCCCGAATCCCCGCCGTCCAGCAGGCACAACGCCAACGTATGGAGCTGACGATACGAGATCGTTACGGCAAGTCCACCCTGCCGGAGGAATTTCACGCTGTGCGTTACGGTGAGCCTCGACGGGCCGGAAAAGGCAGCCAGGAGGGCATGTGGCGGAACTGAGCCTGGCTCTGCTCGGGCCACCGGTGGTCACCCTGGGCGGCTCGCCGGTCAGCTTCGACACGAGGAAAGCGACCGCCGTGCTGGCGCTGCTCGGGACCGGCGGCCGTGAATGGAGCCGGGAACGGCTGGCCGCGCTGCTCTGGCCCGAGGCGGACACCAGCCGGGCGCGGGCTTCGCTGCGCCGCACGCTGTCGGTCACCGCGACGGCCGTGGGCGGCAGTCTGAAGGTCACCCGGACGGCCGTGGCGCTGGACCCCGGCCGGGTGCGGGTGGATGTCACCGAATTCGAAACGCTGTGCGCCAGGCGCGGCGCAGGCCCGCTTAACAGCGCGGTCCGGCTCTACCGCGACGATTTCCTGGCCGGTTTCGCCCTGCGCGGCTGCCCGGAGTTCGACGACTGGCAGAGCGGCACCGCGGACCGGCTCCGCCAGGAACTCGCCGGGGCACTTGAGCAGCTGGTCGGGGCCTGCGTCGCGGACGCGAACCTGAACCGGGCCGTCGAGCACGCGAGGCGCTGGCTGAGCCTCGACCCGCTGCACGAACCGGCTCATCAGTCGCTGATCCGGCTGCACGCGTGGACCGGGCAGCGGTCCGCCGCGCTGCGCCAGTACCGCACCCTGGTCGGCATCCTGGACCGCGAACTGGCTGTGCGGCCACTGCCCGAGACCACCCGCCTCTACGACGACGTCCGGGCCGGCCGCCTGGCGCCGCCCGTGGTAGCGACCGCCCGGCTGGCGCCCGCGCAGCCAGGCACCGGGCAGCCAGGCACCGGGCAGCCGGCCGCCGGGCGACCCGGCCCAGGACAGGCCGCAGCCTCGGTTGGCACCGCCGCGTGGCCGCTCGTCGGCCGCGACGCCGAGTTGCGCGCCCTCCAGGCTGGCTGGCACAAGGTAACCGGGGCCGGCCAGGTGGTGGCCGTGACCGGCGAGATTGGCAGCGGGAAGAGCCGCCTGATCGAGGAATTCCGCGCGGGCGTCCAGGCGGCGGGCGGGCTCCTGCTGGCCAGCCGGTGCCACGACGGCGAGAGTGCGCTGCCGTTCGTGACCGCCGCCGACCTGCTGCGCGCCGCCCTGGCCGTCTCCCCCGGCCTGCCCGCGCGGCTCCCGGCCCACACCGCCGCGATGGCCGGCCGGCTCGCGCCCGAGCTTGCCGTCGCGCACCGGGACACCCCCGTGCCGCCGCTGGACAGCCCGGTGGCGCTGACCCGGCTCTACGAGGCGATCGGGCAGGCCCTGCGGGCCGCGGCCAGCCAGATCCCACCCGGGCCGGGCACGCCTCCCGGGGTGGTTGTCGTCGAGGACGTGCACTGGGCCGATGGACCGTCCCTGGATCTGCTGGCCTACCTGGTGCGCCGCCTGGCGGACTGGCCGCTGCTGCTGGTGGTCAGCTGGGCCCCCGAGCATGCGCAGCGGCTCCGCGGGCTGCGGTCAGCCCTCAGCGAGGCGTCCGCCGCCACCCGGGGGGCGGTGATCAAGCCAGCGCCGCTGGGCGCGGCGCAGATTGACGCGCTGCTCGCGCACGCGGGCGTGCCTGACGCGGATGTGCCGCGGCTGCTGGCGCAGACCCGGGGCCTGCCGATGCTGGTCCGCGAGTACGTGGCGGCCCTGCGCTCGGCCGCCGGCCCAGGGAGCGAGGGAGGGGACTGGTGGCCGCCCGCGTCGGTCAGGGAACTGCTGCGCACCCGGCTGGAGGCGGCCAGCGAGCCGACCCGGCAGATGCTGTCCACGGCTGCGGTGCTGGGCAGTGGCTGCGACGCCGAGCTGCTGCGGGTGGTCAGCGGCCGGGGTGAGAGCGAAACCGTCGAGGCGCTGGACGAGGCGGTACGGCGGTTCCTGATCACCGAGGTCCCCCCGGCCGGGGATCGCGGCGTGCCGTCCTACGACTTCCCGTACGAGGCACTGCGCGACGTCGTCTACGAATCCGCCACGCTGGCCCGGCGCAGGCTGCTGCACGGCCGCGCCGCGGACGCGCTCGCCCGCCGGTACGAGCGCGATCCGGTGACCACCCGGGCCGCGGTCATCGCGGAGCACCTGCAGCGCGCGGGACGCGAGGCCCGCGCCGCGCAGTGGTGGTGGCAGGCTGCCGAGCGGGCCCGCGAACTGTACGCGCACGCCGAGGCGCACGCGCACCTCCGCCAGGCAGTGGCCCTCGGGTACCCCGCCGTGCCTGGCTCGATCGCTCTCGGTGAGGTGCTGACCGTGCTCGGCCGCTACCGTGCGGCGCTCGCTGAATTCGAGACGGCCGCCGCGGGCAGCGCCGAGGACGACGCCACGCTGGCCACCATCGAGCACAAGCTCGCCGAGGTCCACCACCGGCTCGGTGACTGGGCGCTCGCCGACGCCCACCTGGGCGTGGCCCTCGACCTGCTGGCCGCTGACGACCTCGGCCGGCGGGCCCGGGTGCAGGCCGACCGGGCCCTGCTCGCCTACCGGCTGGGCAGCAGCGACACGGCCGCCGCGCTGGGCCGCCAAGCGCTGGATGCGGCCCAGCGGGCCGGCGATCCGGCGGCCACCGCCCAGGCCCGCAACGTGCTCGGCATGCTCGCCGCCCGATCCGGCGAGGACGCCGCCGCCGAGAACCACCTCAGGGAAAGCCTCGATCAGGCGCGGCCACTGGCCGACCGCAGTGCCGCGGTCGCCGCGCTCAACAACCTGGCCCGGCTGCTGGCCGACGCGGAGCGCACCGATGAGGCGCTCGGGTTCGCCACCGAGGCGCTCGCGCTCGGCAGCGAGCTTGGCGACCAGCACCGGGTGGCCGCCCTGCACACCAACCTCGCGGACCTGCTGCACGCCAGCGGCCAGCCCGAGCAGGCGATGCAGCACCTGAAGGAGGCCGCCCGTGGCTTCGCCGCGGTGGACACCGGCGGGCCGCCGCGGCCGGAGATCTGGACGCTGGTCGAATGGTGAGCGTTCAGCCGCGGCCGATGAACGGCATCGTGGTCGCGGTGATGGTGAGGAACTGGACGTTGGTGTCCAGCGGCAGCTCAGCCATGTAGAGCACGGCGCGGGCCACGTGGGCCACGTCGAAGGTCGGTTCCGGCATGATCCGGCCATCGGCTTGCGGGACTCCGCGGGGCATCCGGCTGGTGATGTCGGTGGCCGCATTGCCGATGTCGATCTGCCCGCAGGCGATGTCATGGGCACGGCCGTCGAGGGCGATCGACTTGGTCAGCCCGGTGATCGCATGCTTGCTCGCCGTGTACGCGGCGCTGCCCGGACGGGGGCTGTGCGCCGAGATCGAGCCGTTGTTGATGATCCGGCCGCCGCGCGGCTGCTGGGCCCGCATGATCGAGACGGCCTGCTGCGCGCACAGGAACGCGCCGGTCAGGTTGGTGGCGATCGTCTGGGACCAGTCGTGATAGCTGATCTCGTCGACCGGCCCGTACGGCCCGGCCTGGCCGGCATTGTTGACCAGCAGGTCGAGCCGCCCGAACGTCGCCGCGACCACCTCGAAGAGCGCGCGCACCGAGTCGGGATCGGTGACGTCAGCCGGCACGGCGAGCGCGCGCTCGAAATCCCCGGCCGTCTGGCGCAGTGCGCCAGGCGTGCGGCCGGCCAGCACGACCCGCCAGCCGTGGTCGAGCAGGATCGTGGCGACGCTCCGCCCGATTCCCGAGCCCGCGCCGGTGACCACCGCGGCTGGCGCCGATGCCATCACGCGCCACCTCCCTGCCTAATGCGCCACCCGCCCCCGGTACCCGCCCGGCGTGCTCACGCGCGCTGACAGCATCGTACGAACTGGCGGTATCCGCGTGCCGCCGAGCCTCCGAGCTGGCCTGCGCCGGGAGGCCCGGCGATTTATGCTGTTTGCTGGGTCCGGGTCATCCTCTGGCCTGGCATCCTCCGCCTTCGGGCGGACTCGCGGGCCCGTCAGTGCCGCTGGTCCCGCCGTCTTGTCACGCACGACATCGGATGACGAGAGCGGGTATACGCGATGCTTATGAGATCACCGCTATTCGGCGGGAAGACACGGGTCACCTTCAGCTTGGCCGCCGCGGAGCTGGCGGGGCCCGTCAGTGTGGTGGGCGACTTCAACAGCTGGCAGCCCGGCCAGCACGAACTCAAGCTCCGGCGCAACGGGACCCGGTCGATCTCGGTCGCGCTGGCTCCGGGTTCATACCGGTTCCGCTACCTGGCGACCGGCGGCGTGTGGCTGGACGAGCAATCCGCCGAGCGCCTCGGCCAAGACTGCCTGCTGCAGGTATAAAGCGCCGCGGCGGCCCCGGCCGGTCCCGGGTACTCCGCCGATACACGGCCTGCTGCGGACATGAGCGGATCGCCGCGGGATGTCACCCGCGGCGATCCGCCCGGTAGCAGGTCAGCCGGTCCGGCCTGCGATCTCGTCAGTGGATCCGGCTGACGACCTGCCCGGTCGCCGGGTCGAGCAGGATCCGGCTGTCGTTCGTGCGGCCGTGGAAGTCAAGCAGGCCGTCATGCCCGGCGATGCTGCCCGCCACCGCGTCGTAGGACCCGCCGCCGATCCGCTGGCCATGCAGCCAGTTGTCCTCGATGAAACCGGTGACCGAGGACTGGTCGATCACGGTGTGGCCGACGAAGTTGGCGCGGGCGTAGGGCGAGATGACCAGGAACGGCACGCGCTGCCCGTAGCCGCACCGGTCCGGGAAGCTACCCAGCCGCATCGGGGTGGACGTGCACACCGCCTGGTCGGTCGCCGGGTCGTTCGAGCCGTTGACCTGTGGTGAGACCTGGTGGTCATACCAGCCGTCGGTGTCGTCGTAGGTAATGATGATCGCGGTGGACTTCCAGTACCTGGACTGCTCGATCTGGTTGACCGTGTTGACGACGAAGTGCTGCTCGTCGAGCGGATCGGAGTAGCCAGGGTGCGCGTCCTGATACTCGGCCGCCTTGAGGAAGCTCACGGCCGGCATGTTGCCGTCGCCCAGGGTCTGGTAGAAGTCGGCCAGGTCATATTCGTGGTTGGCCTGGTCGGTACGGCCGATGGCGGCCTCTGAGCTGGGCGGCAGGTGCTTGGGGTTGGCCGTGGACTTGTAGTACTCGAACGGGTTGTGGTGCGGCGAATAGTCGGCTGACGCGTTCCCGCCGACGTTCGTGTGGGATGAGCCGCACACCGCGTAGCCGGCGCTGTTCGTCCCGGTGGGGGCGAATCCTCCCTGGAACCATCCCCAGCTGACGTGCCGGGCGTTGAGCAGGTCACCGATATTGCGCCCGGTCACCACGCCCACCGGGTTGGCCGAGGTGTGGCTGGCGTCCGAGCAATCGTCGAAGGCTGGGTCGAGGTCCCCGTAGATGGTGCCGAGACCGTTGCTGTTGAGCGAACTCACCGTGCCCGTGTCGCTGACCGTCGCGCCGGTGCTGGGGCTGACCGCGTAGGCGGCGCCGTCCTGGCCGGAGACCAGGTTCAGCGCGCCCGGCGTGGACGGGCCGTAGTCCGTGGTGTAGCTGTTGTCGCTCATCGCATAGTTCTGCGCGTAATTCCACAGGCCGGTGACGGTGTTGCCGTCGTAGTAGTCCATCACCAGGCCGGGCTGGCCGAACAAGATCGGCTGCCCGGTGCAGGCATCCGTTTCCGTGTTCTGCACGAACTTGTCCATCTTCCCGCCGTCCACGGCGGCCTGCTCCGCCTTGTAGCCGTGGTTCTGGTCGCAGGTGAGCGCCTGGGACGAGCTGAGCCGCTGCGGGTTGTAGCTGTTCGGGTTGGCCGTGAGCAACTGCGGGGTGAGCCCGTTCACCTTCGGCGTGCCCTTGGCCGGGTGGAACGGTGACCCGTCAGTGTTGGCCGCGGTGGGGTAGGTGCCGAAGTAGTGGTCAAAGGAGACGTTCTCATCGAACAGCACGACAACGTGCTTGATCGGCGTGGCGGTCGGGGCGAGCACCCGGTAGTCGCTGGCCGGAGCGGTAGCGGGAACCGGAGCGGAGTCCGCGGTCGCGCCGCCCGGCGAAGCGGCCAGCGACGCGGTGCTGACGGCCAGCGATCCGCCGACCACGGCTACGGCGGTCAGGATCACAGAGGTCCGGATCGGCAGGATCCGCCTCCCCCGGTTCTTACTCGGGCCAGCCTGCGGGCCAGCGAGCATGTCACCCTCCTGGGTCTGTGGACGTGACGAGCGGCGGATCCGTGCCCGCCGCGTGGGCGCGCTGCCGCACACCCCACGAAGGACCGTCCCGCACCGGAGCGGCGCAGCGGGAAAGGCAACATTAAGAAGAGCAAAACTCCAGGACAAGAGGCGGTTCAATGGCCGTCGGACCAGCCGGATCACGCCAGCAGCGCCCGGCCGAAGTGGTCATCACGGTCGGTAACCCCGGGCAAGTCCGGCACCGCGAACTCACTGTTCGCATGCAGCGGCGCACGCTGTCCCGGTGGCGGCCAATCATGTTTATCTGGACAACTCTTGCTACCGGATGCCCGATTCTGGGCGATTCCGGGCTACTGGATTGCTGGAGTCACGCTGGATTCTCGGGCGCGCCGCGGGGGTGCCGGCCCGAACCGGCGGGCAGGCGGTGCACGGCGGCCTGCAGTTCGGCTGCGGCGCCGTCGGTGAGCGGCTCGCCGTGGCCGAAGCAGGCGACCTTGATGTCGAAGGTGGCCAGCCGCTGCAGCGACGCGGCTGCCTGTGCGCGGTTGACGTTGAATACGCCGCACATGACATGTCCGGCTGGGCTGCGCGCCACGGCGTCGCCGGTGAACAGGACCTGGTGCCGGGGAAGGTAGAGCGCGACGCTGCCCGGCGTATGGCCGGGCACGGCCACCGCTACCGCACCGTCGCCGAAGCCGAGCGCATCGCCGTCGTCCAGCTCCCGGTCAATCCGGGGCGGCACCACAGGTTCGGCCGGGAGCTGGCTCATGACCTGGTCGTAGATGGGCTGTTCCCAGTCGGCCAGGTCTGGTCCCGGCCCGGCCTCTTGGGCACGGATGAACGGCGCGTCGGCCCGGTGTGCGAGCACTTCCACTTGGCCCCAGCCGGCGATTTCGGCTGCGGCACCGATGTGATCGCCGTGGAAGTGCGTCAGCACCAGCCGCCGAAGGTCTGCGGGCTGGTATCCCGCCTCGCGGATCGCCCCGGCGATCAATGGCGCGGAGCCGGGCAGGCCGGTGTCGATGAGGGTGAGCCCGTCGGGGTCGTGCCACAGGTAGGCGTGCCCGATAGGGAAGTGCAGGAAGTACAGGCGCGGCAGCAGCTGGATGACGTCCATGTGGCAACGGTAGGTGGCGGCCAGACCGGCATGCCCGCGCGTTATGCCGTCGGCGGATCGGCTGTCGGCAGAACCGCTACTCGCGTCCCCGGGAGGCGAAGTACTCGCGCAGGTAGGGGTCCTGTATTTCGCGCCGGCCCGGTGGCTGGACCGGGTTGACGGTGAATCCCGCCTTGGCCGCGAGGTAGTCGCGTGAGTCGGCGGCCAGCCGCCGCAGCCTGGTCATGTCCACGCCCACCAGCTCACCGCGCCATTTCCGGGGCCGTCCGGCCACGAAGACCGTGTCCACGTTCTTGGTATCGGTGCCCTGCACGATGGTCCCGATGGCGCTGTTCAGCGGGAGGTTGTTGATGTCCTCGGCGCGGATGGCCACGATGTCGGCCTGCTTGCCTGGGGTCAGCGTGCCGATCACCTCGCCGAGGCCGACGTCAGCCGCGCCCTGGGCGGTGGCGAAGTCCAGCACATCGCGGTTGGTGATGAACGCGGGCGCCGCCTGATCCCCCCGGTACCGGCGATTGGTCGCCTGCATCCGCTGGGTCAGCAGGATGCAGCGCATCTGGGTGAACATGTCGCTGGACAGCGAGATCTCGACGTCGACGCTGAGGCTGGGCCGTACCCCGGAGTCGAGAGCCCGTTGCACTGGCGGCACGCCGTCAGCGAGCCCGAGCTGCTCGTCCGAGGTCGGGGCGAGGGTAACGTGCGCGCCGGAGTCCGCAATGTGCCGCCACGCGGCATCGGACATGTCGGTGCAGTGCACCAGGGTGACGTCCGGCCCCAGCGCGCCCTGCCGCCCCGCCTCCTCGACCTCGGCGGACGAGGGAGGTCCCATCACGCCGTCGAAGGTGATGGCGAAGCCGTTGTCCCTGGCGTAACTCATCAGGTCGGTGAGCGGCCGGACCCGGCGCAGGTCGATGCCCATCCGGACGGTGGCCAGCGCGCCGCTTCCGGCGCAGTAGGCGCTGCGCAGCCGGAGCAGGTCCTCGGGGAACTGCTCCGCCCACTGGCCGGCGTTCGGCGGAGCGCTGACATGCACCGTGCGGGCACCGCTCTCCCGGTAGGCGCGGAACACCGCGTCCGAGTGCTCAGGGGACCGGGAGTTGTGTGAGAAATCCAGCACGCAGGTCACCCCGGAGTCCAGCGCGCCGAGCAAGGTGACCAGGTCGCCGATATACATGTCCTCCGGGCGGTAGTGCAGCGCGGTACTGCCATGCGTCATGGCTATGTACTCGTCGATCTCCGCATCGCAGATCAGGTGCCTGAGCTGGTTCTGCCAGCAGTGCCGGTGCCCGTCCACCAGGCCGGGCATGAGGATCATGCCCTTGAGGTCGACCACCACCGCGCCGGAGTCGGCGGCCGGCCCGGACAGGTCAGCACCGACCGCCTCGATGGCGGCGCCGCGGAGCAGGACATCACCCGCGGCCAGATCGCCAAGCCGCGGATCCATGGTGACCACCGTCGCCCCGCGCAGCAGCACCAGGCCGTCGGCGGGCAGGGCCAGCAGCCGGCCGAGCAGCCGGTCCCGGTCGGCGTCGCTCTGCTCGTGGTAGGCCAGCGGCGCCGGGACGCTGCCGGAACTCTGACTGGCGGAACTCTGACTGGCGGAACTCTGACTGGCGGAACTGCCGCGGGCGGAACTGCTGCCGGTGGTCACGGCTTCGCTGGTCCCGGCTTCGCTGGTCATTGGTCACTCCCGGGGAACGCTTCGGGCGCCGGGGGCCGCGTGCCGCGCGGCGGCGCGGCCGACTCCCGGACGATCAGGCTGGGCGGCAGGGTCAGGGTCATCGGCGGCCGGCCGGGCGAGGTGATCGCGGTCACCGCCATCTCACCGACCAGGCGGCCCAGATCCTCACCGTGCAGCCGGACGGTGGTCAGCGGCGGGCTGACCCGGTCCACATGCGGCAGGTCGTCGTAGCCGACCACGGAGATGTCCTGCGGGCAGTGCAGGCCGGATTCGGCCAGCGCGTCGAGCGCACCGAGCGCCATCAGATCGTTGTGCGCGAAAATAGCGGTGGGCATCTCCGGCTGCTGGCTGAGCAGCATCCGGAGCAGCCGGTGCCCCTCGCGCAGGGTCGGGGCGGGGGCCGCGTCCGGCAGTTCGACGATCGTCGCCCCGGCCGCCTTGACCGCATCGGCGAAACCGCGGCCGCGGTCGGCGAACGAGCTCACGTCCGCGGGCCCGCGGAGCTGCGCCAGGCGGCGGTGGCCCAGGCCCAGCAGGTGACCCGCGGCCAGGGCGCCGCCCTGCCGGTGATCGTGGGTGCACGACGGCAGGCCGGTCTGCGGCACGTTGCGGTCGACCAGCAGGAGGGGGATCCGCCGCCGTGCCAGGTCCATCAGGATCGGCGCGCTGCCGAGCCGGGCCGCGCTCACCACGACCGCGTCGACTCTGCGCTCCACCACGTGGTTGAGCACCCGGGCCAGCCGGGCCGGATCGTCCTGCGTCTCGGTGATGAGCAGCATGAGGTCCGCTTCATCCAGCCGGTTGGCCAGGCCGCGCAAGACCGGCGAGATGAACGGGTTGCCCAGGTCGGCGACGATCACGCCGACAGTATGGGTGCGTCCCCGCTTGAGGCCGCTCGCACCCATGTGCCGCCGGTAGCCCATCTCCAGGGCGACGGTCTCCACGTGCAGCCGGGTGCTGGCGCCGACCCGCCAGGCTTTGGCCGGGTCCAGCGCCCGGGACACCGTCGAGTAGTGCACGCCAGCGACCCTGGCCACATCCTCCAGCGTGACCGGACCCCGGTCTGGCCCAGGCCCGCCGGGGGCGGGCCCGCCGGGAGCCAGCCCACCGGAAGCAGGTCGGCCGGGAGCCAGCCCACCGGAAGCCAGCCCACCGGAGGCCGGGCCGGCGTGATCAGGCCGGGCGGGCTGCTGCGGCAGCGGTGGCCCGGCTGACTGTCCCGGCCGCCGGGCTGACGGACGTCCAGGCTGTGCGCTCATCGGGCCCCATCGCAGTGTTGGCCGGCCCGGGCGTGGCCGGCGTGACCGGCTTCGGGCCACGCGCATGTCATACCAGGAATATCCGGTCCTCCGCTTCTGGCAAGCGTTTGCCAGCCCCAGCTCCCACCGCGCGACTGTGAGGCAGACCATACTGGCCCCCTTTGCCCAGATAGCGAGGGCATCCCCGGGGGCTCGCGGTAGTTCTTCAGGGCGGTAGCGTAACGCGCCGGTAACACTCTTGGCAAACGTTTGACATCCGAAGATTCACCGATTTAGCATTCCGGCCAGAGCAGCCCCCGACCCCGGGCCGCGAGCACGGCGAACAGATCTCGCCCTGGTCAGACCCGCAATCCGGCAACCGTCAGGTCGCCCCAGAGTGATCCGACCGCTAGTTCAGGACACGCCCTGGACCCAGAATCCGGCACCGAAACGGCATGGATGGCAGGGGGGACCCGTGACAGAACCGACGGCCGGCGCTGACCGCTCCCCCGGCAGCTCCGGATCACAGCACACGCCCGGCGCTGACCGCTCCCCCGGCGGCTCCGGATCCCGGCAGACGCCCGGCAGCGCGGCGCCCGGCAACACGGCGCCCGGCAACACGGCGCCCGGTACCGCGGCGCCCGGTACCGAGGGCTGCGTCCTGGTGCTGCGCGACATCCGGAAGGTATACGGGGCCACGGTCGCCGTCGAGTCCCTGACGATGGGCC
>Ga0265338_10006073_pt1 | contig 15515 bp, 15 predicted proteins | sample 42126metaG_FD_193579 | JGI IMG/M metagenome (GOLD analysis project Ga0265338, IMG submission 193579) | Rhizosphere microbial communities from Carex aquatilis grown in University of Washington, Seatle, WA, United States - 4-21-26 metaG | ecosystem: Host-associated > Plants > Roots > Rhizosphere... | reverse complement strand
GAGCACTATTTCACCGGTTTTTGTATCCAAGTTTCCGGTCGGTTCGTCGGCGAGGATGAGTGTCGGATTGTTTACGAGGGCGCGTGCGATAGCGACGCGTTGGATTTGTCCGCCGGAAAGCTGGTTTGATAAATGCATGAAGTGCGTTTCGTCGAGTCCCGCTGCTTTTAGCGCGGCCGTTGCCCGAATGATTCTTTCTTCGTGCGAAACTCCTGCGTAAACCAGGGGAAGCATTACGTTTCGAAGCACCGTCGTTCTGGGAAGGAGATTGAAAGCTTGAAAAACGAAACCGATTTTGTCTTTTCTTATTTCCGCTAACTCATCGTCCTTTAAGGTTGAAACATCTTTGCCGTCGAGAAGGTAAGTGCCCGACGTCGGCGTGTCGAGACAGCCGAGTATGTGCATCAGGGTGGATTTGCCGGAACCGGAAGGCCCCATAATCGCCACGAACTCCCCGTCTTTAATTGTAAAAGAAACCGCTTTCAACGCTTGAAAACCGCCGTCGGCGCTTTCGTAGGTCTTTGTAACATCGTGAACTTCAATCATATTTTAGAGTCCGCGTATTGTTGCCGCTCCGCCACCTCCGCCAAATCCGCCTCCGGCTCGAGCCGCTCCTCCGCCAAGAAGGCTTGGCGCGGCGGCCGCTGTCGGCGCAGCGGCACCGGTGCCGCCTGTCGTCGTTGTTTTGGTTATCACTTGGTCGCCCTGCGAAAGTCCGGAGAGAATCTCCGTTACCGTGCTGTTTGAAACACCCACGGTGACGGGAACGTTTTTCGGCGCCGTGGCGGACGTTACTCCGGCTGCCGCTTGCGCCGCAGAAACTTTCTGGCCAAGTTCCTGAACGTAGGAGTTCGAGCCTTGCGTTTTGATTGCCGAATTCGGCACGGTTAGCACATTACTCTCCACGTCCGTGACTATCGAAGTGTTGACGCTCATGCCCGGTTTTATGCGGGCGTCGTCAGTGTCCAAGGTTATGGTGACGGTGTAGGTAACGACGCCGGAACTTACCGTGCCGATGACGGAAACATCGCTCACGTGTCCGGCGATGGAGAGGCCGTTTATGGCGTCGAATGTCAGCGTGGCTTTGTCGCCCAGGTTTACTTTTGCCGCGTCTATTTCGTTTAGGGCGATCGTCGCTATTTTTTGTTTGGAAATTATCGTTCCTATGGTCGTGCCGCTGGATACCGTGTCTGTTGGCTTTGCCGCGAGAGAAAGGATTCCGCTGATAGGCGCGTAGATGAAATAATCATTGTATGTTTCCTGCGCGGCCTGTATCGAAAGTTTCTGCGATTGAATGTCGAGGGGGTCGGCGCCGTTTACGAGAGAGGTAAGGGATTCTCCGGATTGGGTGATGGAGTTTTTATCGGAAAGGAGCGTCGCCACGTAACCGTTGATTTCGTTCGACCAAGTGGTGAGATTGGTCTGAAAGGGAGTGGCCAAGCTTTGGTTTGATTGCGCCGCTTGAGATTGGATAAAGTCGACGGCCGTGCGCTCGTCCTTGATCGCCTGAGAAATACTTTGCACGGTGGCATACGTCGAATCGAGAAGGGTCTCGATGCTGCTCGAAGCGCTCTGTCGAGTTACTGTTTTGTAAATGGCTATGCTTGCCTGGTAACTGTTGTCGGCGTTCGCGTCGCTTTGAAGCGCCGTCGTTCTTAGACTTCTGGCCATGTCGCTCAAATATTCCGTGTTATAATCGCTCAAATACTGGCTCTGGGTGTTGAGCATGCTGTCGATGCCGGACATAATCGTCGGGAGATTTACGAAAGCCGTCGCCACGTCATTGAACGAATTCGCGTAGCTTGTCACTACGCTGTCCTGTGTTTGCGTGAGCGTCGTCGTAGCCGGCGCTTCTTCAAGTTTCGCCAATGAAATTTCCGCGCTCTGGAGCGCGCGTTCGGCGTCCGTGGCGTCAACCGTGGCAAGAAGTTGTCCGGCGTAGACTTCTTCACCGTCCGTCACGGGAAGAGAAGTGAGCGCGCCGGAAGCTTTGCTCACGACCGCGACTTCTTCGTTTGCCGATATTTGGCCGCTTCCGGTAACGGACGTGATAATAGTGCTCGGCGAAACGCTCGAGAGAACATATGTAGTTGTCTGACTTCCGGCTTGTATCGTTTTGACGGTGTTATAACCGCCGGCAATGATGGCGGCGGCTATCAATATGGAAATCGTCTTGTGTGCGAAAGCGTATATTTTCAGTCTACTGACCGCGTCGGATATTTTTTTCTTCATTTTTGTCTATTTATATTATTGTCCGGTCGTCGTGGCCGAATCGGCCGGGAACAGACGAATAAACTGGGCGGCAATGTCCGAATTCGTGCCCGGCGCGCCAATCACCACGGCGGAATCTCCAACGGTTATGTCCGATGACGATGCCGAACCTCTAAGTTCCGTTATTACAGTCTCGTTTCCAATCTCCACTTTCTTTTCTATATTATCCGGTCCGACTACGATGAATGTCGGTAGTTCTACGGAGATTATTTTCCCCGCCGCTTCGTGTCCGCCCGGTATGTCGTCGGCGTCGAAAGCCGGAGGAACGTTCATCATATCGTTTTTACCGAAAAGCACGTCGTAATGCTCGCCGACGCGATAAGAAAAAGAAGCTTTGTGAAAACCTACGGCGACACCAAAGAGAAATGTCGCGAGGAGAACGACGACCACCGCGCCGATAACTATGATTGTCTTAAATAATTTCGAATAGTGAATATTTTTTTCAATCATAATTTTAGTTGAAGCTAAGTCTCATCGCTTTAACATAGCGAGACGCTTGCGCCGCCGACCAGACGAAAGCCAAGAGTACCGCCGCCGAGATTGCCAAAGCAAAGACTGGCGCCGTCTCGGCGAGCGTGATGGCGAAAAGTTTCCATATGCCGACGACCGCCGACCAATCGGAAAAGGCGAGGGAAGCGTACCGCGCGAATCCCGACTGCGCCGCCGCGGATTTTACGTTTTCAAATGCCGGCACGAGAGCGGCAAGCGATGCGAGCGAAATCATAATGAAAGTCATAGCCCGGTTTCTTTCGCGCCTTCGTTCGCGAAGGCGTAATTCGGAGACGACGCGGTCCGCGAGACCCGTGGGGGCGGGATATGTATTGAGTTGTATTAAAGGTTTTTCCATCTTTTTATGTACTATTATATACGAATATCCTTATAATTTCGGTGCGCCGCCGTCTCTTATCATATCGCGCAGCGATACAATGGCTCTGCGGTACTGGCTTTTAACGGTATTCATCGGTCGGTCCATGATGTCGGCTATTTCATCGAAAGAAAGTCTTTCAAGGTCGTGAAGAATAACGATGGCCCTTCTGTCGTCGGGCAATTTGGCGACCAATGCCTCCAGAGCTGAAGCGGTTTCTTTTCTTTGGAATATTTCGTGCGGGAGTTCGGACTGGTCTTCGGCGTCGAAAGTTTCCTCGTTTTCGTTTTCAAAAGACGAGAAGGGGATATTTTTTCTCTTTCTCGTGAAATCTATTGAGAGCCTCTTGGCTATGGTGAAAAGCCAGACCTTGAAACTGCGTGATTCGTCGTAGCGTTTGATGTGTTTCCAAACTCTAACGAATGTTTCTTGCGTTACGTCGTCCGCGTGTTCTTCGTTTACGAATCTTTTGACGAAGTTGTACACCGCGGATATGTGGCGCGCCACCAAGACCTCGATGGCCCTCTGGTCGCCGTTTTTATAAGCCGCCGCGAGTTCACTGTCGCTTTTTTCCATGGGCATCATCATAGCATTGAGTGTCCTCCATTGACATAATATGTTTTTAAATTTCTAATTTAATTAGTCTATTGAATTAGTTTCCGTGAAAGTAATAAAAAGTGTCCTTTAGATTTATATTTTATATTTCAGGCAAAGGCTTTTATAAAGGACAGCCATATAAATTCGATGTCCTTTAGATTTTTTTGCCGTTATTTCTACAAAAATCAGCGCTTTTTTATCATTTTTTTTGACTTTTCTTCGTTTAGCAGTTAGTGTGCGAATCACTGATATTTTATGGGTAAAACACGCCTAAAACCTCAAAAAACGCTCGCGAAGAGAGCTTTTCCGGTTATTTTTTCGTTCATAATCGTCTCGAATTTTTTCGCGCCGGCTTTCGCTTACGCCGGCGGTAATTCAAATCTCGTAGTATCGAACACTATAACTTTTAACGCGCCGGGAAATTCTTCTTGGACCGTTCCCGCGGGCGTTTCGGCCATTACCGTGGAAGTTTGGGGCGCTGGCGGCGCTGGCGGCAGCGGACAAAAAACTAATAACTCAAACCTTTCCGGCATAGGCGGTGGCGGAGGAGGATATACACAGGAAACTATAAACGTAAATCAGGGAGACATTTATTCCGTAACGGTCGGGGCCGGCGGCGCTGGCGACGGACAAAATGGAGGAGCAAGTTCTCTCGTCGGTTCAAACGCGAATCTTTTGACGACCGGCGGATTTGCCGGGGCAAGCAACACCGGAACAGGTCCCGGTTATCCGACCTCTGGCGGCGCGGGTGGCATAGGCAACGGAGGAAATAACGCGACGAATCTCGGCGGAGGAAACGGAGGGGTCGAAGGCTGCGACCCGAGCAACTGCGGAGGAAACGCACGCGCAACTGGCGGAGGTGGCGCCGCCGCTGGTGGAGCTGGAGGCTTGGGGCTTACGCCGGGCGACACAAACGGAACGGCTGGCTCGTCCGGTGTTTCAAATATTTCCGGCGGCGGCGCCGGAGGCTCCGCCGGATGGTGCGGCCGCGGCGTAAACGGTTCTTGCAATGGCGGAGATCCTTCAAGCGCTCACGCGGGCGACGGAGTTTTTCCGGGCGGCGGCGGTGGCGGCTCTGACGTCGGTCAGGGAGGATTTGGAGCAGATGGAGAAGTAATTATCGAAACTCTTGTTCCGGCCGCGCTAGCAAGCCAGGCAGCGGTGAGTTCTTCCGACGCGACGATTCAGCTCGGGCAATCTTTTGTTCCAGCGGAAGTCGGCGGCAGTGGTACGGGAACTTGGCAGTTCGTCATAGCGAATTACACGAACTGGAATCCCGGAAACGGTTACTCAGGAACAGACACGGGAACTAATCCGGCATCCGATACGCCGGCAGATTATATTTCCAGCTGGACTCCTGTTGCCACGGGAACATATCAATTTTACGTGGCTAAAAACGGCGACGGCAATTACGCCGTTTCTAATTTTGCCGGACCATACGCGCTTATCGTTACGTCATCTGGCGGCGGCAATCCTCCGACATCTTCAACTTCGCCGTCCGTGGATATTTCGGTCGCTTCTCCGAATATTACCGTCGGTTCTGACGCGACTATAACTTCTGTCGCGCTCGGTTCCGGACTCACGCATCACGGAATCGAACTTTCTTCGGACAATGTCACTTGGCAAAATGTCGGCGCGAATAATCCTCCGACAAACGGCACGGACAATCTTTCAATAACTCTTCCTTTCGGCACAGTCGGAACTTTTTATGTTCGAGCTTACGCATCAAATGACGGCGGACAAACTTATGTTTATACGAATCCGAAAACGATAACGGTCAGCGCGGCAAGCGGCGGCGGCAACCCTCCGGGAAACCCTCCGTCAAATCCTCCGGCTTCGACTACTCCTCCGACGGTTTCCATTTCCGTAGCCGCGACTTCCACCACGATCGGCGGCGCAGTCGGAGTTTCCACGACTGCTACCGGCGGAACCCTGACACAGCACGGTGTCGAAATTTGTCTTTCCGGAGGCAATTGTCCGGCAAATGTTTCGTCCGGCAATTGGATAAATGTTGGCGCTAGCAATCCTCCGACAAATCCTAGCGACACGCTTTCAATAAATCCGGCGCTAAATTCGGTCGGTACCTATGACATCCGCGCATATGCTTCAAACGACGGCGGCGCCACGTACGCTTATTCAAATGTTGATACGGTTACCGTCGCGAGTTCAGGCGGGGGAGGCAACCCGCCGAATCCGACTTATGTTTTGGAAGCGCTTCCTCAAGGCGGCGGTACGGTTACAAGCGTTCCGTCCGGCCTCTCATGTTCTTCGGCTTCCGGCTGTTCCGCGACTTTTAATGCCGGCACATCCGTTACTCTTACCGAAACTCCCAACGTGGGAAATGTTTTCAGCGCTTGGGGCAACGACTGCGCTTTCGCCGGTAGCGCATCGACATGCGTCGTCACTATGAACTCCGACCTCATCGCTAGAGCGACATTCGTCGCCGCTTCCTCAAATCCGCCTATCGGCAATCCGCCGGGAGCTCCGGTAATAAACGGTCCGACGACCGGCACGACAAATGCCACTTACACTTTCTCCGCCAGCTCCACCGATCCTGACGGCGACCAAGTTCAATTTACTTTCGATATGAATAACACCGGAGTTTTTGGCGGCACGACTACTCCCGTCGCTTCCGGTGTTTCGGTTCCTTTCTCCGACACATGGACGACTGCCGGCACTTATACTTTTGCCGTCGCCGCGGTTGACTCGTCAGGTGAAACTGCTACGAGCACTTACTCGATCGACATAAGCGCGCCGTCAAACGGCGGTGGCGGAAGTGGCGGCGGGGGAGGTTCGTCGGGCGGCGGTCCGCTAAATTCGATTAACGGCGGAGTAGGCTCGCTGTCCGGCGGCAGTCATATTTATTCGAATACAATGCCTTTGACCACGACGACAGTCACGACTGTTGCGAACGCTTCGGCCAATGCACCGGTTACCCCGGTCGTTGGTCCAAGCGTCTGCAAGGCAGGCGACTACATCACTGCTTATATGAAGCAGGGTATCAATAACGATCCGGCTGAAGTTACGAAACTTCAGAACTTCCTCAATCAATACGAGGGAGCGAACCTTGATGTAAACGGAACTTTCGACGCTTCAACAACGGCGGCCGTGGAGGCTTTCCAGTTGAAATACGCGAAAGATGTTCTTTCACCTTGGGGCATTAGCGCCCCGACGGGCGTCGTGTATATCACGACGACCCACGAGATAAACAATATCTTTTGTTCTTTGAATCCGAATTACATCGGAGGTCCGTCGGCCACCACAACGCCGCAATTTAACGGTGCGGTTGGATTCAATTCCGCCAATAGTTCTTCGACCACGAATCTAGGCGGAAATATCGCCGGCGTTATAGGAGCAGTTAATCAGAATGTAAAGGACTTTCTAAAGGACATTCTTTGGTATCCGCTCCTTATACTGCTACTTATAGGCACAGGAATCTGGGTTATTTTGAGATATATATTTCTAAAGGACAAAAAGAATATAAACAAACAGAAGATATTTCTATATTCTATAGGACTATTCAGCGCCGGTTCTGTCCTTAATATGGCCAATACGCTTTTCTACATACTCGCTCCTGCGGCATTTATGAATATGACCAATATGACGGCCGGCACTGTTTTGGGTCTCGATCTCGTAAACATTGTTTCAATGCTGGCTGCCACACTCTCGTCTCTTTACGTATTTCAAAGTCAAATAACCAAAGGTGTTTTTTCTCTCGCCTAGTTCCGCCAGCCCGTGTTAGTATTTTTATATGAAATCTAAAATATGGTGGATTGTCGGCATTCTCGTCTTCGTCGGCATTATTATCGGAAGTGTCTCGTGGTACGAGTGGTATGAGCATACACCGGGGCAATATGACTCCTTTGCGGAATGTCTGGCGTCAAGCGGTGTGACTTTTTATGGAGCGTTTTGGTGTCCTCATTGCCAGGCGCAAAAAGCGATGTTTGGTAAATCCGTGGACAAGCTTCCTTATGTGGAATGCTCGACTCCGGACGGAAGTGGTCAGACGCAGGAGTGTATAAACAAGAATATTCAAGGCTATCCGACCTGGGTGGACAAAAATGGCTCTTCCACCGAAGGCGTTCTATCTTTCCAACAACTTTCGGCCATGTCTGGATGCGCTTTGCCTCAATAGTTTATAAATGAAAAAAGATACGTCATGGGGAAAAGTCGCCGACAGGTACGATGAAGTCGTTTCGGACGCTGATTCATACCAAAAGAAAATCATATTGCCCAATATTTTGCGTCTCGTCTTGCCGAGAAATGGCTTGCGCGTACTAGATCTCGCCTGCGGACAGGGCTTTTTCTCACACGAAATTGCCAAAGCTGGAGCGGAAGTCGTGGGCGTTGATATTTCGCCGGAACTAGTTGCTAAGGCAAAGAAGGGGCAAGGAAATTTCCTTTCCGCGGTAGCTACGAACTTATCGGTTCTCGGCGACAGGAAATTCGATGTCGCTATTTGCGTCCTTGCAATACAAAATATCGAAGATATCTCAAAGACATTCAAAGAAGTTGCTCGTGTTTTGGAAAAAAACGGAAAATTTATCATCGTTCTCAATCATCCGGCATTTCGCGTGCCGAAGAAATCATCTTGGGGTTTTGACGATTCCGCTAAGGTAGAATATCGTCGCGTGGATGAATATCTTTCGGAAAGCAGAGCGGAAATAGATATGAATCCCGCCGCGGAAGGAAAAGGGGAGAAAACAATATCGTTTCATAGGCCGCTTCAGGTCTATTCAAAAACATTGGCAAACGCCAGCTTCTCTATTTCCAGAATAGAGGAATGGACCTCCCATAAACAAAGCGAAAAAGGCCCGCGTCAAATCGCCGAAAACAAAGCCCGCAAAGAGATTCCGCTTTTTATGTGTCTTGAGTGCGTGAAAATTTCCCTAAATTCTATCTAACATCGTTGAGAACAAAAGCGACGCGGATGCCGTAAAGCATCAAAATGCCGAGAACGACGAGAAGTCCTTGGAGGTCCGTGCCGATGAGGATGAGAGTGGCGGCGACGGAGCTTATGACGTAAGCGAGAGGACGCGCCGTGCGGAAGAGAGTGATTTTTTCAATGTCCCTGCCGTTAATTTTTTTGAAGAAATAAGTATCCGACATCACTTCAGCCGAAGCGGCGCCGATGCGAGTCGTAAAAAGTAGTATGCCCCAGACCAAAATATTACCGTCTCCGTAGAGCGCGCAGAGGACTGTGCCGGCGGCCATTATGAGAAATCCCAAAGCAATAAACCTTCTCTCTCCAAAGCCTCTGTCGGAATAAAATCCCTCGGGAATTCCGACAAGAACGAAAGGAATAAGCATAACGGAAAAAAGTATGCCGATTGTTGTCCAGGAAAAGCCGACCGTCTGATGAAGATATATCGGCATATAAATGATCATCCAAGCGTAGAAAAATTGAATGAGCACTTCGGCTATGTAAATGGCGCGCATGTCCCGGTCTTTCAGAAATTCCGCTATCGCCGTCCAAAAGCGCGTCTTGGAATATTCCGGGTCCTTAAATCCTTGAAAACTTCCGGCGATGATAATGATGGTGAGCGTGAGAATGCCGGCAATTGCGAAGAATACTCGGGAGAAATCCTCACCGGCGCCGAGGAGGAGCGCGGCGATGATGGGCGCGAGAAGCCAGCCGAGGTTGTCTGCCGTGTAATAGACCCCGCGGATATCGCCGGTCTTGTTTTGCGTCGAGAAATCTTCAAGCAGGGCGTCGAGGGTAAAGTTGATTAGTGCCACCGAAGCGAAACTCGTCATAAAAAATACTATGACAGCGAGAGTTCCCGGCGCGAAGGCGAGCACCAGAAGGGAAATAAACTCAATAAGACAGAGGGCGAGGGTGACTATGATATTGCCGAAGCGCCGAAGTATTCGGAGAATGCACGCGAATGCTATGAGGGCGAGAATCGAAGCGGCGGTGTAGACGATGCCGACCATGGCGTTGCCCGTGAATTGGGCTAGGAATGTCGAAGTAACGTATGTCGGAATCGCCGAGTGGAGGTTGAAAAGAAAAGCGATGAGGTAAAGAGCGACCCTGCTTTTTTTCCATGTCGTGTCAGGCATTGGAAAAGTATAGCAAAAAATTTACACTACTTGATTGACGCAGCTCGAGTATGACGATACTCTTCACTTCAGGAAAAAAATATGCACTTCACACCTGACGGAAAATACCTCACGGATGCTTTGGGTCAGCTCGTGGAAATGGATGAAGAGGGCGACGTGCCTCTCGAATCTTTTGCGACAATAGTTTATTCCGGCGAAAGGTTGCCGGTCGTATTCGACGGTAGCGTGTTTATTAGGGAAAGGATGGTCTCTTGGGGTTCCGTATTCATGTTCAAGATTGCCCCAGGCGTCATAGTGGTAATGCAATGCGTTTACGGCCTTTTGCCTTTTTGCGAGTACACGCTTGAGACCTTCCCGCTCACGTTTGTGTTTTATTACGAGCCGCAGTCGGAAGGAGTCATTCAGCTCAACTATTGTTCGCGGGCTCGCCTTACTCAGTTCAAGGACAAAAAAGAACGCGAATTGCTCTGCGTGATTAATTCATTCATCTACGGCGAAGGTAACGAGCGCTCGCAACTTCTCGTGAAAGAGTTTTTCGACAAGATAATCCTTACTTCCTAGCAATGCTGGGAAGTTTTTATTTATATTCCTAGAAGTACGGGAATCACAAGCGGACGTTTCGCCGTCGATTGGAAGAGGAAGCGGGAGAGGGCATCAGTAACGACGCCTTTGACGAATTCGACGTTTATCGGATGCGCTCCGACGGTCGAGTCCTCGATGGTTTTTTTCGTAATGTGACGAGCTTCGCGAAGCAAATCCTGTGATTCGCGCAAGTAGACGAAGCCGCGGGAAATAATATCCGGAGATTTCTTGAGGTAACCCGTGCGTGCGTCGATGACGGCGATGACGATGAACATTCCGTCCTGAGCGAGCATTTCGCGGTCCCTGATGACGACTTCCTGAATGTTTCCGATGGAGAAACCGTCGACCATCATCACGCCTTCGCCGGCTTTGACGGGGAGACGAACGATTTTCGTTCCGTTTTCCTGAATCTCGATGATGTCGCAGTCGTCGGGGACGATAATGTTTTCTTTCGGCATGCCGAGTCCCTCGGCGAGGTCGGCGTGAAGGCGAAGCATATAGTGGTTGCCGTGAATCGGCACGAAGAATTTGGATTTTATTTTTTTATGGAGCCATTCGATTTCGCCGCGGTTGCCGTGGCCGGTCGAGTGAATGTAAACGTCCGATGTGCGGTAGTGAATAATCTTGGCGCCGCGGCGAGCGATATTGTCTTTGAGTTTCTGAACGCTTTTTTCGTTGCCCGGAATGATTGAAGAGGAAAGGAGAACGGTGTCGCGAGGCGTGAAATGAATCGTCTTGTGTTCCTTCGTCGCCATTCTCATCAGCGCGGCGAAATCTTCGCCCTGGGCGCCGGTCGCGAGGACAATAATCTTGTCCGGAGGATAGCGCTCGATGTCGGTTGAAGGCACGATGGTGTCTTTTTTGACTTTGAGCACGCCCGCGAGAGTGGCGATATCAATGTTCACTTTCATACTGCGGCCTTCGACGACGATTTTCTTTCCGTATTTTTCCGCGGACATCACGATGGCGCACATACGCTCGAGTTGCGACGCGAATGTGCCGATGATGAGGCGGCCTTTGATAGTGCGGATGATTTCGTCGAGGTTTTTGTGGACTTCGCGTTCCGGCGTCGAGAATCCGGGATTTTCGATGTTTGTAGAATCGCTCATCAGGAGCAATATTTTTTGTCCGTCGAAAATAGAGTAACTTTTTTCTTCCTGTTCCGTCGGCACGCCGTCCACGTGGTCGAGTTTGTAATCGGAGGGGACGACAATCCAGCCGAAAGGCGTTTCGACGACAAGTCCCATGGAATCGGGCACCGTGTGAGTGACGGCGAAAAATCGTACCGGAATGTTTCCGATTTTTAAGTGGTCGGAGTTTTCCACGATTTTAATATTGAGCGGAGCGAGGTGGGGGAATTCCGCTTGGCGTTTCTGGATCATTATCGCCGTGAGATTTCTCGTGTAAATCGGAGGATTGCCGATTCGGTCGATGATGTACGGCAGTCCGCCGATGTGGTCGAGGTGAGCGTGGGAAATTACCATACCGCGGATTTTGTCTTTGTTGTCTTCGAGGTATTTGATGTTTGGCAAAATATAATCAATGCCCGGCGTGTTCTCGTCTTTGAATTGAAAACCGGCGTCGAGAACGATAATGTCTCCCTTGTATTCGATAGCCGTCATATTGCGGCCGATTTCCTCCACGCCGCCGAGAGGAATAATGCGGATATTGTCTCCCGCGCTCGGTATGACGACGGCCGGAGCGCCAGAGGTCGACGGATACGAGTCTTTCCTCGCGAATTGCGAACGGCGCATAGGCGGCCGCGAATTCGGTCTCCTGCTCTGTCGTCTCGGACCTCTCGGTCTTTCCGTCATTGGGGCATTTTTTTCCATAATTGTTTTGTTAATTCTATTTTTGTTAATTTTTAATTATTTTTGAGCGAATATACTCCATACTTTTTCCGTATCGATATACCACTGCCAAATATTTTCAAACCTGTCCGCCGAAACGGTAATCGGTCCGAGCGTTATGTTTTTTATGTCGCTAGGCACGGCGTATATGAAATCCGGCGAGTAGAGAAATACCGCCGGCGTGTCGGAGGCGACATAGGAAAGGAAAAGCTGTTCGTCTTTCGCTTGTTTCGAAGCGTCGGAAGTCTGTCTCATGTCGGCGAGAACTTTGTCGGCCTTGGCGTTTACGTACTGCGCGACGTTGAGTCCCGGATAATTTCTCTGCGAAGAAGCCCAAAAAGCATAAAGGTCGGGATGGTTGCCGACCACCATGCCTAGAAGCAGAGCGTCGTAATTTCTCGTTTCCACGACCGACTGCGAGAGGTCGCTCTGGTTGAAAACTTTTACGTCGACTTGAGCGCCCAATGTTTGCCATGCGTCTTTGAGAAGATTCGCTGTCGCGGAGAGGTCGGGGATGTCGCCGGTAGATATGGAGAACGAAAGCGGTGTTGATGTTTTCTTCGATATTTTTTCCAAAACGCCGCTGATATTTTTCCAACCATCTTTAGAAAGAGTGCTCGATGCAAGCGTTAAAGAAGAACTAGAGGTGTCTACGGATGAAGGCAGCGGTCCGGAAAGAGCGACGCCGAATCCGCCGAGCACGCTTTGGACTATTTCTTGTTTCGGAGCCGATTCGTCGAGGGCCATCCTAATGGATTTGTCGGCGAATAGAGCGTTTTGGTTTTGATTGAAGAAAAGTCCGAACACGCGGGTGAAGGGAGTTTCAAGCATTTGCGAACCTTTTACATTTACGGGCATTGTCGAAGGGTCTATGTTTGCCAAAGCCGAAACGGCGCCCGATTTTAATGCGTCGAGAGCGTCGCTATCGCTCGGAAAAATTTTAAAAGATATGTCGCTTATATAAGGCGTGCCGAGCGCGAAGTTCTCGAAAGCAGACATTTGATATTGCGTCGGCACGCCGGAAGAATCTCGAGACACGGAGCTCACTTCGTAGGGACCGCTGCCGATTGGCTTGGTATTCTCGTCGCTAAAAGGGAAGTTGTCGTCGCTTACATTTTGCCAAATTTGTTTCGGCAGAATACCGAGCGTAGTGTCGTCAATAAAAAAAGCGTAAGGCTGTTTGAGGGTGAATGAAATTTCTTTTTCGTTTATGACTTTGACTGATACGCCGTTCCAATCGGCGAACTGCGGACTTTTAAGCGACGGATCCTCCGCTTTGAGTACGGTAAACGCCACGTCGTCCGCGGTAACAGGCTCGCCGTCTTGGAATGTCGCGCCGTTTTTTATTGTGAAAGTGTATGTGAGCGTGTCCGTCGATACCGAATAAGATTGCGCGAGGTCGGGAATGATGGAGCCGTCGGGCATTTCGCGCATAAGTCCGGAATAAACCAGAGCCGAGAGGTCATGGTCGCTATCGGAAATGGCGAGAAGGGGATTTATGAAGCGCGGCGTGCCGACGATAGCTTCGGAAAAAGAGCCGCCGCGGGAGGGTATCGTGACCAAAAACATATCGTTAATTTTCACGAGAAGCCAGAAGACGCTTGTCGCGAAGAGAAGCGCCGCCGCGAAGAAAACAACGCGCTCGGCGGCGGAGAAAGTTTTAATGGTATTTTCTATGGTATCGAGTCGCTTCACGCGCCACTCTTTTTTGAAAAAGGATTTCACGGAGTCTGTATGTAAGGTGTGCGCTTTTTTCGCGCGTTTTAAAATTTAGAAGTTAGAAGATGATGGCAACAAGAGCCGCGAGAGCAAAGATTACCGCGAGGACTATCGTCGCTATGAATAGCGTTTTCTCAAAACCGCGTCGCGTATGGAAAGACGCGCTGAAATTCTGACTCGCGCCCAAAGCGCCGCCCATTGATGAAGCGGAGCGTTGCAAGAGAATTGCGGTTATGAGAATCGCCGCGGCGATAATCTGTATGTAAGGCAGTACTGCTGGTGCCATAATCGTGTTTACGATGCTATCACGGACGAAAATAAAAGAAAAGACCCGCCTACAATTAGGCGGGTCGCTGTCAGTCGTCGTCTTCTTCTCTGGCGAAAGGATTCGCGCAAACCTCGTGCAGTTTTACTTCTTCAACGGACATGTTTACATCGAGATGTTTGCTCAGAACTTTCGCGATTTCCGGCAGGATGTCAGACCACTTTAGACATTCGGACGGCGGACGTGACAGTCCAACCATCCGTCTGTCCGATCTGCCGATGATTATGCGACTGACGAGTTCGGTCTCAAAAATCTCTCGCACAATTTTCGGCAATTTCGCTCGGACTTTCTTTGTGTCCGGGTCATCGAACACTCCGAAGACGACCATGTCTCTATCTATGTGTATTGAAGCGCGCCTCCGCGATTCAATATTTACCGCGTATTTCATGGTGCTTGTTCCTTGATTCGCATTTAACAACCAAATCGGATTTTTTGCAAGTTTTTTGAAGCTGTGATACTTTGCTTGTTAAGGGCTCAATATGACAACCACATTTCATGACCGCCATACGATGGCGCTCAGAAACGCACTGTTCGTTCGAGTAAATGCCAAAAGGTATTTCGGCAGAGAAGGAGAAGTTTTCGTTCGCCAGGACAAAGATTCCGTGTCCGTTTGGGCGTATGATGATTACGGAATCAGATGGAGATTGTCTTGCGACGAATTGGGAATTTCAATTCCTCTTTTACCATCAGACCTTTTCAAAGTTCATGTTAGCCGGACGCACTAGGTTCGGCTTTTTCTTGTCCACAGCATACTTGCTTTTTATTTTATATTGTTGTAAAGTTTTTGGGAGCCCCACAAACCCAATTACTCCAATGAATGCTCCTTCGATGTTTGTTTCCATGGTGTTCGTCGTTGCTTTGCTCATAAACCTTCGCCTCTGGTTTTCTACGAAGAGGGACATCGAGGATTCAGATTTAGACGACAAAGCTTACCTGTTGGAGAAGGACAAAAACTTCTTTTTCAGGTCGGCGATTTCGGTCGTGTTAATCTTTGTTCTCGGTCTCTTTCTTGGACTGACTACCTGGCCGGGTGCGATCATCGTTATCGCCGCCATTGCTATTACCGAAGTCTGCGTCGGTGTCGCGTTCTTCTTTCTAAGCCATCAGGCAATGTGCAAGAGCCTTCACGAACAGAATTCTTGAATAAAGCTCCGCGCTTGCGCGGGGCTTTTTTATGATAAAATGGTATTTCCTTAATATTTAACTTAATTCATATGTATATAGTCATAGCCATAGTAGTCAT
>Ga0265338_10006072_pt1 | contig 15515 bp, 15 predicted proteins | sample 42126metaG_FD_193579 | JGI IMG/M metagenome (GOLD analysis project Ga0265338, IMG submission 193579) | Rhizosphere microbial communities from Carex aquatilis grown in University of Washington, Seatle, WA, United States - 4-21-26 metaG | ecosystem: Host-associated > Plants > Roots > Rhizosphere... | reverse complement strand
CACACCGAGCGGGGAAAGGGGCTTTCCATTCACGGAAACGGCGTTGCCTTTCCTGAACTGAATCGTCACGAACTCAGGTTTGTTCGGCGCGTCCTCAGGAAACACGGACAGCGTGGTGAATGAGCCACAATACTTTTTGTCGCTGGCATCCATCCAGGGGTCTTCGAGAATGCCCGCCTCGTAGGAAATGTGCAGCAGGTTCCGGTCGCTGGAGAACGGTTTCTTAGCGCTGGCCTGAACGGGAATCCGGTGCCGGGCGCAATAATCAATCATTTCCTGCCGGCCGGGAAATTCGTCGCGATACCGCGCGTCCCGCCACGGGGCGATCACCTGCAAATCCGGCGACAGCGCGGCGGCGGTGAGTTCGAACCGCACCTGGTCGTTGCCCTTGCCGGTGGCGCCGTGGGCGATGGCGTCGGCCTTTTCCTTTTTGGCCACGGCAATCATGCCCTTGGCGATAAGCGGCCGGGCGATGCTGGTGCCGAGGAAATACTGGCCTTCGTAAATCGCGCCGGCCTGGATCATCGGGTAGATGAAGTCGCGGGCGAATTCCGCCTGCAAATCCGCGATGTAGATTTTGGATGCGCCGGTTTTCTTCGCCTTCGCCTCGAGCCCGCGCAATTCCTCCGCCTGCCCGATGTTCGCGCAAAAGGCGATCATCTCGGCGTCATAGGTTTCCTTGAGCCACGACAGCAGCACCGAGGTGTCGAGGCCGCCCGAATATGCCAGTACAATTTTCATGAGCGGACATTAAACCGCCAAGCTGCCAAGAACGCAAAGTGGAAATGACAGGTGCGGGATTCGCGAAAGCACGAAAGTGTCGGAGCGTCGGTCTCCGACCCGGCCCGGTGGTAACGAACCGAAACCCGTCGGGTCGGAGATCGGCGCTCCTGTCCGGCGAAGGCGCCGATTGGGAAGTCGAACTTCGACCGGCTCGTCCGCACCTCTCCCTACCAGCAGGTTGACATATTTCTCCGCCAGCGCCGCAAACGCGGATTCAGAGTTGTCTTCGGCGTATTGCCACAGCAGGGCGATGTCATCCAATTCGGGCATTTACCTATAAATGTCCGCCACCGGCCAAAAGGGAACAAAAATCTTGATGGCCGGAACGCCCCGCCAAACCCCGGGAAGGCAAAGGGGAACTGACCATCAATACCGCGCCGAGGTCCGCTGTTGCATCCACTCCCAATCCTGCAAGTCCATGGGATCGGTGATAATCGCTCCATTGTTCTGCTTTTCCTTTCCGTAAGACCAGCGGTGGGTTTCGGAATGTCCGTCGGCAAAGGCAAAACCGCAGCCGTCGTTGTGATAGGTGCCGGGAGCGTCAAACCATTGGGGCGCCTCCATGCCAAAAGCGAAAGCCGCGTCGTTCAAGCCCTTGGCATCTTCATCCAGCAAGACCCACAGCCGCGAGGGCCCCGGGCGCTGGATGTCGGTGACTTTACCGTACGTTGACCACGGCGAATTTCGGCGATGATTGAATTGATTGTTCAGCCACGGGCCGTTGACCGGCAGGTTCGGCGTACCATAATGGGCGTAGCCGGAGCCGGAGAACTCGGTGGCCTCATATCCGGGATCGATGGTGCCCACCGCTTGATTCATTGAAAAGGTGCGCGCAGCGGGAACAATCTGGCCGAGGTAAGTCAGATTGGTTCCCTGATACGGGCCCTGCCGCCGGTCGGCCGGGCAACGGAAAATAGTAACATTGCCGGCCAGATAACGGATGAGCAACGAACGGGTCGGGTCCTGGAGGACGTCCGGGTCGAATTCCTGCGGACCCCCGATTCCCGCCTGTCCCGCGCACCAATTGTAACCGGGCAGCGTGTTGCCGTCGTCCGGGTTGGGCGGGAAAAATTCGTTGTGATCGCCCGTGTAAAGGACCATGGCCGTCATCATCTGTTTGCCCTGACTCAAACATAATGCGCCCTGCGCCCGTTGCTTGGCCTGGGACAACGCCGGCAATAGCAACGCAGCGAGAATCGCGATGATGGCGATGACCACGAGCAATTCGATCAAGGTGAAGGCGCGTCGGCGTATGGTCTGGCCCGCGGAGCTCATGAGGTTTGCTCCCATGACGCGCCGATCCCTGAAATTTGTCCAGCGTTAAATCGGTTTCCCGAGGCGTGCCTTTCAACAGCTCCGCCGCCGGGGAAAAAGTAACAAAAATCCTATTTGGAGGAACGGCTCGCCGAACCGCCTGAAGGGTCGCCCCCGACGATGCGACCCTCCTTTTCCTTCCGCCGCGCCGCGAGGCCGAGCGGTTCAATGTGCACGAGCACATCGGTGACGGCGGGAATGACGCCGCGGATTTTGTCCTTTACGGCATGGGCAATTTCATGCGAGCGGAGCACTGACATTTGCGGGTCCACCTCCACGTGCATGTCCACGAAATACTGGTAGCCCACCTTGCGCACGAAGCATTTTTCCACGCGGTCCACCCCGGGCGTGGCGGTCGCAATCTCACGGATCTGATCAATCACCTCGCGGCCGGGGGCGGTGTCCATGAGCTCATTGAGTGCCGGGCGCAGCAAATGCCAGCCATTCCACGCAATGACCCCCGCCGCCGCAATCGCCGCCACGTCGTCCGCCGCCGCAAATGCATTGCCGCCGATGAGCGACACGCTGATGCCGACGCCGGCGGCCACGGACGTGATGGCGTCGCTGCGATGATGCCAGGCATCGGTGGTGACCGCCGAGCTGTCCACCGCCTTGCCTTCGCGCGATACAAACCGGAACAGGCCTTCCTTTACGGCCACCACCACGACCAGAACGATGAGCGTAAACGGCGCCGGCGACCGGTGTGGTTCCATGATTTCGCCACACGCCTTGAGCGCAATCCACAGGGCCGCCCCCAACAACATGGCGGCCACGATGGCGGAGGCGATGGGTTCGGCCTTGCCATGACCATACGGATGGTCCTCGTCCGCCGGAGCCGCCGCCACGACCAGTCCGCGCCACACGATGAGCGAGCTGAAAATGTCAGCGAAGGATTCAACGGCATCCGCGACCAGCGCGTGCGAATGGCCGAGGATGCCGGCGGCGAATTTGGTGCCGGACAACACGACGTTGACGGCCATGCCCGTGAAGGTGGCGCGCAAGCCACGTTGGAGGCGGTTCATTGACACGGGGGAATGTTGAATTTCAAACCGTCAGTGTCGAATTCAAAATGGGGATTAATGGATTATGGGATCGATGGCTTGCCCGTGAGGCGCCCATTTATCCACCGATCCGTCCATCCATTCATCCAACCTCAGATCAGGTGGCAGAACATCCCGTCGCGGAGCTTCGGTTCGAACCAGGTGCTTTTCGGCGGCATGATGCCCCCCGTGTCGCTGATGGTCATCAAGGTTTCGGTGCTGACGGGGTACATCGAAAACGCGCAGGCGTATTCGCCCCCATTCACCAGCCGTTCCAATTCCGCCGTGCCGCGAATGCCGCCGACGAATTGAATGCGCTGGTTGGTGCGCGGGTCATCAATGCCAAAGATCGGTTCGAGCACGTGCTTTTGCAGGAGCGTCACGTCGAGCCTTTCCCGGGCATCGCGCGTCTCCAGTAGATCATGGCGGAAAGCCAGGGTGTGCCATTTGCCGGCCAGATAAAAGCCGAGTTCATGTTCGCGCGTGGGCGTGGCCACACCGTAGGCATTGATGGCGAAGACCGTGCCGAGAATTTCCAACAGTTGCTCCGGCGCCCAGCCGTTCAAATCCTTCAACACGCGGTTGTACGGCAAAACTTGCATCTGATCGTGCGGGAAAATCACGGCCAGAAACCGGCCGCTCTCCCCCGCGCCCTGGCGGGATTCAAAGACGCGCGCCGCTGCCGCGCTGCGATGATGGCCGTCGGCAATGTACAGGTGGGGAATCCGCGCAAACTGCGTTTCAATGAATTTGACATGGTGCGGGTCCTGAATCGTCCAGGACATGTGCCGCACGCCGTCCCCGGCCGTGAAATCAATTTCCGGCTTGCCGGAGGCCTTTTCTGCAATGAACCCGTCCAGGGTGCGCACCGCCGGATAGGTCAAAAAAACCGGGCTGGTCTGCGCATTCAGGGCTTCGATGTGCCGCACGCGGTCGTTCTCCTTGTCCACGCGCGTCTGCTCATGTTTCCGGATGATGCCGCGCTGATATTCCACGCAGCTCGCCGCCGCCACGAGGCCCGTCTGGGTGTGCCCGCCCATGATTTGCCGGTACAGGTAAAAACCCGGCTGCGCGTCCGGCCGCAGCGCGCCGTCCCGGATGAGTTTTTGAAAATTCTCCCCGCCTTTGGCATATACTTCCGGCGCGTGCACATCCGTTCCCGGCGGGAGATCGATTTCCGGTTTACTGACGTGCAGGAAGCTCAGCGGGTTGCCGGCGGCCAAGGCACGCGCCTCGTCCGACGACATCACATCGTAGGGCAGCTCGCAAAGTTGCGAAGCCAGTTCCGGTTTGGGTCGCAACGCCGCAAAGGGTTTTACCAGGGCCATACCAGTAACGGGAAAATACGGGGGCTTGCATGCCCACGCACGAACAAATTGCAATTCACCGCTTCAGGGAGAAGACTTGGCGTTCCAAACGGCCAGCGCGTCCGGCGAACCCTGGCTGCGAATGCCATTGTCCGTCAGGATGTCATCGGTGGCCGCAACCATTGCCGCCCGCGGAAACACCATCGTTTCGCCATCGCGATTGTCAAATTGCACGGTGATGAACCCACCCTTGGCGTCGCGCAAAACCTCCACCAGTTGTGCTAAATTTCTGACGGGAGTGCCGTTGACCGCCTTGACAACTTCACAAAAGGGAGAGGCATAACCCTCGGCCAGTTTGTGCGGGAAAAAGGGGGAAGGAACGACCACGAGTTCTTCACCGGGAAACGCCGGCCGGTCGCCCAAGCGTGTGATCAGCGGGCTGCCGCGGGCAATCATCCAGTCCACCCAGCGGGCACCCCGGGCGCTCCCAACGAGACCGCGGACATATTGGTCCGTGGCCGTGGAAAAGACGAGCGGTCCGTAAATGAAATAGGACGGATAGGCGTTCCCTAAATCCGGCGTCACCATGGCGCGCTTCGGCGACACGGATAATTCGACCGGAATTTCCTTCCCGGCACGCACCACGGTCAGCGCGAGCTTGCCGTCCCGGGCGGTCTTCTGAACCAGATATTGGAAACGGACCCTCAGGTTGTCCCCCAGCTTGATCATGCCCTGGTCATCCACGGGCGTGTCGCCGATCCGGGTGACGACGTCCCATTCCTTCAGCGGATAGTCCGGGTCGGTGCGATTCGGTTTGTGCACCACGATGCCGTGCACCGACGGGTCGAGTTTCAGGAAGGAGCGCAGCGCAGTGTTTTCAAGCGTTTGCAGTTCGTCAAACAGGGCGGGCTTGCCGGCGTAGTGACCATCCGCGATGTCTTGCAGGAACAATTCGATCTCTTCGCAGGGAATGATGTAACCGATGTTTTCCGCGTCACTCAAGTGGCTGAAGGCCAGCCCGATCATTTTGTCACCAGCCACCGCCGGGCCGCCGCTGTTGCCGGGATTGATGGCGGCATCAATCTGAATCCGCAGGCCGGAAACCGGAAAGTTGTAGCCGGTGAACTCGATGCGCGACACGATGCCCTTCGTGATGGAAAGGCTCGTGCCGCCTTCGGGATAGCCGTACACCATGACCCCATCCTTGATGTCCGGCAATGTTTTCGCCCGCACCAACGGCGGATGCGAATCGAAGAATGTCGGGTCATCCAGCTTGAGCACCGCCAGATCAATGCCCGGCGCGAGATATTCGACGGTCGCGGAAATTTTGTCGCCGGCCTGATTGGCCTGCACCTGCACCTGGCTGGCGTAAAGCACCACATGGGCACACGTGAGAATCCGTTTGCCCTCGATCACCACGCCACTGCCGGTGATTTCACTCGGCGACTGCCTGGTCCACGGCTGGTAAAAATCGGGATAACGCACGGTGGAAAACACCTTCACGACCGAGTTCGCCACCGCGTCGGTTTCGGTTGCCTTGGCAGCCGTCGGGGCGGCGACGGTATCCGCGGCGGCCGAGCGGAAGGTCACCGGTGGCACGGTGAAACTGAGAATCAACAGCCCGGTGACAACCGGGAGACGACAAAGCGGATTCAAGTTCATGCGGGCCAAAGACAACGGTAATTGTCCCGGAAAGCCAAGCCCATTTTCACGTTGCGCCGCGCGAAGGGAATCAGCTTCGCCCCCAAAATAGAGCTTGCCATCCGGCATTTTGTGACTATGCTTCATGCCCCTTTATAAAATTAATTTTATGGCACGCATTTGTGAATTGACCGGCAAACGCCCGATGAAGGGCAGCATCATCTGGCGCTCGGGTAAGCCCAAGAAACAGGGCGGTATCGGCACGCACATCACCGCCATCACCAAACGCCGGTTCCTGCCGAATTTGCAGCGCGTCAAGGCGCAGCTGCCCAACGGCGAAGTCCGTTATATCCGCGTTTCCGCCGCCGCCATCAAAAAGGGCCTCGTCACCAAGGCGCCCAAACGGAATTGGAAGAAGCCCGAAGCGGCCAAGGCCTGATTCGGCCCGAAGAAACGGAAGCTTCGAACCTGGCCGGAACCCGCTGCGCGCGGGACGTCAGGTAACGCCGGGCCAGGATTATGCAGTTTCGTTCACCGCTAAAACCCGTTTGTGCCGCGCTGGCAGCACTGTTAATGATTTCTTTTTCCACGAGCGCCAACACCGCGTCCTCCCCATCATTCCTCGTTTATTTTGGCACCTACACCGGAGCCAAAAGCCAGGGCATCTACGCTTCCCGCTTTGACACCGAGTCAGGCACCTTGAGCGCGCCCGCGCTGGCCGCCCCATCCGCCAATCCTTCATACCTCACCCTGGCCCCCAATCAGCACCTGATCTTCGCTGTGAATGAAACGGAACATTTCGACGGCCAGGCCGGCGGGGCCGTCTCGGCATTCAAATTGGATCCGGCCACGGGCAAACTGGCATTGCTGAACCAGCAGCCCTCCGGCGGCAGCGATCCCTGCCACCTCGCGGTAGCTGCCGACGGCAAATTTCTGGTCGTGGCCAATTACAGCAGCGGTAGTGTGGCGGCCCTCCCGGTTCAGACCAACGGCTTCATCAGCCCCTCGTCGTCGGTGGTGCAGCATCACGGTTCCAGCGTCAACCCGCAACGGCAGGCCGGACCCCACGCCCATTGCATCGCCGTGGACAGCGCCAATCATCGGGTGTTCGCCTGCGACCTCGGTCTGGACAAGGTGATGATTTACCGGCTCAACGAAACCAACGGCGCGCTCACAGCCGACGAAAATCCGTGGGTTGAACTGAAGCCCGGCTCCGGCCCGCGTCACATCGCCTTCAGCCCCGATGGCCGGCATGCTTATGTCATCAGCGAGATGGCTTCCACTTTGACAACCTTTGCCTATGATCCGGAAAACGGAACGCTGAAGGAGATGCAGACGGTTTCGACGTTACCGAAAGATTTTCACGGGAAAAACACGTGCGCCGAGCTGGTCGTCCATCCTACCGGCAAATTTGTTTACGGCTCAAATCGGGGCGACGACAGCATCGCCGTGTTTGCCGTGGATGAGTCCACCGGCCGGCTTCAGTTTGTGGAACGCCAGTCCACCCGCGGAAAAACCCCGCGCGGTTTTGCCATTGACCCCACCGGCCAATATCTGATTGCCGCCAACCAGGATTCCGACAGCGTCGTGGTCTTCCGCATCAATGCCCAAACCGGCCGATTGACCTGGACCGGACAAACGGTCGAAGTGGGCAAGCCCGTGTGTGTCACGTTTGTTCCGCTGGAGACGGCAGCGCCTTGATGGCAACCGGAACCCCGGTCCGGTTCATTTCCCCTTGAGTCGCTGCATCGTCGCGCGTTTGAGTTCGCGGGTGGACTCGCGCTCCTTTAAATCCTCGCGCTTGTCGAACTGCTGCTTGCCTTTGCCGACGGCGAGCGAGACTTTCACCTTTCCATTCTTCCAGTAAAACGCCAGCGGCACGAGGGCGTGGCCCTTCACCGAGGCCAGGCTGAACAATTTCCGGATCTCCGACCGGTGCAGGAGCAATTTGCGCGGGGCCTTGGGTTGATGATTCTGGAGATTGCCGTGCGAGTATTCGTCGATGTGCGCGTTGTAAAGCCAGACCTCCTCCTTGTCCACCCGCGCGAAGGCGTCGGCAATCTGTCCCTTGCCCGCGCGCAACGACTTGACCTCCGTGCCGTGCAACACGATGCCCGCCTCAAAGGTTTCGAGGATGAGGTAATCGCGCCGCGCTTTGTGGTTGGTCACGAGGTCGGCCATGACCGGAGGTTAACCGCAGATGACGCGGATTTCACGGATTAAAAAACTGACAATGAAAGAACCGATGAAAGAAGCGGAGACTCAAATTAATAGACCGGACCTGAGCCGGCGCGAAAATCGTAAATCCCAAATCGTAAATGGGCTAGCGCTTCCGGCGTTTCTTGGCCGCCGGACGGACCAGCTCCACCATTTCGGGCATATCCCAGCCAATCTTTTCCTCGAGAATTTCGCGCAACGCGATGTCCGCCACGCCGAGATTCGTCGTGTTGGCCACCAGCGGACGGCTCAGACCGCCGTTGCCGGAATTAAGCTGGCGGACCCGGCGCGAAATGAGGTTCACCAGGACGTTGGGGTTGCCGACCTTTTCGGCGGCTTTCTTGCAGAGTTCAGCGTTCACAATTTTGGTTCGAGAAATCGAGCAGGGAAGTCTATCCGCTCCGCCCATGGATGCAATAAGAAAATTTGACCCTCCTGGGAACTAAAATTTGATGCCATTTTGCAGCCAAACTGAAGGAAACGGGAGCCAACGACAAAAGCGCGCCGATTGACGTGGCGGCTTTCGGCAGAAAGCCGCACTCTCATAAATGGTAGGGACAGCGCGCTGCGCTGTCCGGACGCCGCAGCGCGGCGTCCCTACCAGCGAAACTTTTTTGCGCGCAAACCCGCAGCTTGCACCGGCCCGTCTTTTTTCTAAAATAATGGCGCATGTCCGCAAAGCCCCAATTCGATTTACAACAATTTCTCGCCACGCGCACCGAGACCGTCAATCGCGCGCTCGATAAATTTCTGCCGTCCGGGAAAACCCGGCCCGCAACCATCCACCAGGCGATGCGTTACTCGCTCTTCGCCGGCGGCAAACGAATGCGCCCGACATTGTGCCTGGCCGCCGCCGAGGCTTGTGGCGGCAGCGATGCGGCCGCCCTGCCGCTCGCGTGCGCCGTCGAGTGCATCCACACCTATTCGCTCATCCACGACGATTTGCCGGCGATGGACAACGACGATTTCCGCCGCGGCAAACCCACCAACCACAAGGTCTTTGGCGAAGGCATCGCCGTGCTGGCCGGCGACGCGCTGCTGACGCAGGCGTTTGAAATCGCCGCACAAGCCAAAGGCTGGCCGCGTTACTCGCATCGCGATTTGATTCTGGAAATCGCCAAGGCCTCCGGCTCGCTGCAACTCGTTGCCGGGCAGGTGGCGGATTTGGAAGGCGAAGGCAAAAAAATTTCCGCGAATGATCTGCGCTACATCCACGAGCGCAAGACCTCCGCGTTGTTGTGCTGTTCCGTCCGGCTCGGCGGCATGAGCGCCAACTGCACGTCCGCGCAGCTCAAGGCGCTGACGGATTTCGGCTATCACGTTGGCCTCGCGTTCCAGGTGATTGACGACATCCTCGACGTGACGCAGACCAGCGAACAGCTCGGCAAAACGGCGGGCAAGGACACGGCGGCACAAAAGGCGACCTACCCGGCCATTGTCGGCCTTGAAAAATCGCGGAAAATCGCGGAACAACTGACCGTCAAAGCCTTTGCCGCGTTGAAGACTTTCAAGGGCAAAGCCGTTGCCCTCGAAGCGCTGGCGGAATTTCTGCTGAAGCGAGATAGATAGTTTCAGGAGCTAAATCTATCTTAAGCCCCGTCGGGGCGACATGTTCCGTCCTCTTTCCCGACGATGCCGCTCCTGACGGAGCTGGAAAATGTTTCTGTCCGGACTCCTACAAAGATGTCGCGCCCACGTCGCTGCATTTTGCCCTTGCCGACCGACGACCTAAAACCTTGTCAGCTTTTCCAATTCTTTCACACGACGGTCAATGTCAGCGCGTTTGGTTTTGGTCGTGCAGGTCAGGCCAAAACCTTCGCAGCAAAATGACGCCGTCACGCTGCCGTAAATCATCGCGCGCCGGAGATTATCGTCAATCGAGCCCTTCGCCGTCGCGAGCCAGCCCATCATGCCGCCCACGAACGAGTCGCCCGCGCCGGTCGGGTCCACCACTTTGTGCAACGGATACGCCGGGCAGATGAAATAACCGCGCGGCCCGGACAAAATCGAGCCGTGCGAGCCTTTTTTGATGATGACGTATTTCGGCCCCAGCTGGTGGATTTTCTTGAGCGCGGCGAAGACGTTGTCCTCCTTGGTCAACTGGTGCGCCTCGCTGTCGTTGAGCACAAAACCGTCCAGGCGCTTGAGCAGCTTCAGCAAATCGGGCAGCGCGATGTTCAGCCACAAATCCATCGTGTCGGCCACAACGAATTTCGGCCGTTGCATCTGGTTGAGCACGTGATGCTGGAGCGCGGGCGCGATGTTGGCCAGCAGGACAAATGGGGAGTTCCGGTGCGCCTTCGGCAGCGTGGGTGTGAAGGTCTCGAACACGCCGAGTTCGGTCAGCAACGTGCGGCGGTTGTTCATGTTCGCCTCATATTCGCCCGACCAGTGAAACGTTTTGCCGGGCAGAACCTGCAGGCCTTCCAGGTCAATTTTGTGCCGGCGATACAGCTCGAGGTATTTTTTGGGGAAATCCTCGCCCACCACCCCGACCAGTTTTACCGGGCTGAAAAAGCTGGCGGCGACGGCGGCATGGCTGGCCGAACCGCCGAGCAGGCGCGGGTTTTCGGCCTTGGGAGTTTTGATGGAATCCAGCGCGGTGGAACCGACAATCAAGACGCTCATTTATTCAGGAGATGGAAGATGGGAGTTTGGAGTTAGGGAAAAATCAGTAGCCGCCGTTACTTTTTTTGAATCAGCTCGATCTCGTAACCTTCCGGCGCGTCGACGAACGCGAAAGTGCTGCCGCTCGAACTCGTGGTCGGGCCGTCGGAATATTTCAGTCCGTGCCGGGCCAGGTGACTGGCAAACTCGTCGAGGCTGTCCACCTCGAATGCGAGATGGGTGAGGTCGGGTTGGACCGACACGGAGCTGCTGCCGGGTAAATGGCAGATTTCAATCTCCTCGTCGCTCTTCGGCGCCTTGAGAAAAACCAGTTCCGAGCCGCGCGGCGATTTGTGCCGCCTGACTTCCTGGAGGCCGAGGATCTCGCGGTAGAATTTCACCGTGCGTTCCAAGTCGTTCACGCGGTAGCGCGTGTGCAGCAGTTTTGTGACCTTGCTCATATTCAGTCCAAAGTCCAAAGTCTAATGTCCAAAGTCGAGCGCATTGTTTAACTTTAGACTTTGGACTTTGGGCTTTGGACTTTAGACTAGGAACATGGGCAAACGCCGTGAAGCGCGCGAACGCGCCGTCCAGTTTTTGTTTCAGCACGACCTGAATCCGCCGGAGGATTTGGGTGGGGCGCTGGAGGAATTCTGGCAGACCCAGCGCGCCGCCGCCATCGCCGAGGAAAAAGGCCCGGCCAACTGGGGCCAGCCCCACGAATTGCCCCCGCCGACCGCCGAGGAAGCCGAGACGCGCCTCTTCGCCGACCCGCTCATCCGCGGCGTCATCGAATATCGCGACGCGATTGACGAGCGCATCAAGGCGCACGCGAAGAATTGGGAATTTCATCGCATCGCCGCCGTGGACCGCAACATCATGCGGCTGGCCATCTTCGAAATGTTGCACCGCGAGGACATTCCGCCCGTGGTCAGCATCAACGAGGCGGTGGACATCGCCAAAAAGTTTTCCACGCAGGACAGCGGCAAATTTGTGAATGGCATCCTGGACAAGATCAAGGGCGAGGTGTTGCGCCCGGCCAAAACGGCGAAATGAAATTTGCGGACCTACATTTGCACACGTATTTCTCCGACGGGACGTTTTCGCCGGAGGAACTGGTCGGCCATGGCCACCGGCTCGGCTTCGCGGCGCTCGCCCTGACGGACCACGATTCGGTCGAGGGTTGTGTGCGCATGGCCGCCGCGTGCGAGGCGGCGGGCATGGATTTCATCCCCGGCACCGAACTCACGGCCGAGCACAACGAAACGGAAATTCACCTGCTCGGCTATTACGTGGACATCGAAAACGAAGAATTCCTGTCGGACATCGCCCGGTTTCAGGCCGTCCGGCAGAATCGCATTCGCGAAATGGTCGCGCGGCTCAACGAGTTGAACGTGCCGCTGCAGGTTGAATCCGTTTTTGCGCTGGCCAATTGCAAATCACCGGGGCGGCCGCACGTGGCGCGCGCGCTGGTGAAGGCCGGACTGGTGGCGAACCTGGACGAAGCCTTCGAACGCTTTCTCAAAAAGAGCCGGCCCGCCTGGGTGCCCAAGGCCAAAATGTCCGCGCTCGAAGCCGTCGAACTCATCCACCGCGCCGGCGGCGTCGCCGTCATGGCGCACCCGGGTTTGAACCGCACCGACGACGTCATTCCGGCCCTGGTCGAGGCGGGGATGGACGGCATTGAATGCTTTCACACGAAACATTCGACGGTTGCGTCCGAACGTTATCTGGAAATGGCCGATAAATTTCACCTGCTCATCACCGGCGGCTCCGATTGCCACGGTTTCAGCAAGGGCAAACCCCTCATCGGCACCGTCAAACTACCCTACGAGCACGTTGAAAAGTTGAAGCAGAAACACGATGAAGCGTTGAAGAATCTAAACGTTAAATCGTAGCCGCCACCTCATCCCTTCACCGCTTTAACGCTTCAACGATGAACTTATTTCAGAAATTCAAAGCCGGCCTGCAAAAAACCCACAGCCGGCTGGCGCACGAAATCAAACGCATCGTCACCCGCTCGCCCAAACTCGACGCGGCCACCTTCGAGGAATTGGAAGTCGCGCTCATCGCCGCCGACCTCGGCGTGGCCATGACCGCGCAAATTGTCGCCGCTGTCAAACACGCTTATGAAACCCAGGGCGGTGCGGGCTTGGACGTATTTGCCATCGCGCGGCAGGAAGTGGAAAAAAGTTTATCGTCGAACCTGACCGAATTGCGCCAGGCGGCGCAGGGTCCAACCGTGGTCTCCATCGTCGGCGTCAACGGCACCGGCAAAACCACCACGTCGGCCAAACTGGCGCACTTGATTCAATCACGGAAAAAAACCGCGCTGCTGGCCGCGTGCGATACCTTCCGCGCCGCCGCCATCGAGCAGATCAAATTGTGGGGACAACGCCTGCAGGTCGAGGTCGTCGCCGGCACCTACGGCGCGGATGCGGCGTCCGTGGCGCACGACGCCGTCGCGGCTGCCCAGGCGCGCCAGGTGCATTATCTGTTCATTGACACGGCGGGCCGGCTGCACACCAAGCACAATTTGATGCAGGAATTGCAGAAGCTGCACCGCGTCATCGGCAAGCAACTGCCCGGCGCCCCGCACGAAGTGCTGCTCGTGCTCGACGCGACCACCGGCATGAACGCGCTCAACCAGGCGCGCGAATTCCACAAGACCGTGCCGCTCACCGGTCTCGTCGTGACCAAGCTCGATGGCACCAGCAAGGGCGGCATGGTGGTGGCCATCCAAAAGGAACTTGGTTTGCCCGTCAAATTCATCGGCCTGGGCGAACAGCCGGATGACTTGCAGCCCTTCGACGCGAAGCAATTTGCGCAGGCGCTGTTCGAGGAATGAAAAACCTGGCGCGTTGGCGTTATACATGAACGCGGATTTTAAATTCATGCGCGTCGCCCTCCGGCTCGCCCGACGCGGTTACGGCACAACGTCGCCGAATCCTATGGTCGGCGCGGTCCTGGTGAAAGGCGGCAAAATCATCGGCCGCGGCTGGCATCGGCGGGCGGGCTTGCCGCACGCGGAGATCGAGGCTCTCCGCGACGCGGAAAGGCGCGGCCACCATCCCAAGGGCGCGACGCTTTATGTGACACTCGAACCCTGCAGCACGCATGGGCTTACGCCGCCGTGCACCGACGCCATCATCGCCGCCGGAATCAAACGCGTGATCGTAGGCGCGATGGATCCAAATCCGAAACATTCCGGACGGGCATTCAAGATTTTGCGGCGCGCCGGGATTGATGTCGTTGGAGCCGGGAGCGCCGGCATCTTGCCGGCCGGTTTCTCAATTCGTAAAAGGACAACCCGCCGGCAAGATGCCGGCGCTCCCGCTGCACTGGCCGACGAATGTGCGCGATTGAACGAAGCTTTCAACCATTGGATTGTTCAGCGCACGCCTTTTGTCACCGTGAAAGCCGCAATGACCTTGGACGGAAAGATCGCCACCGCCAGCGGCGAATCAAAATGGATCACTGGCGAAAAAGCGCGCGCTTACGGCATGAATTTGCGGCAGGGTGCGGATGCAATTCTGGTGGGCGTGAACACCATTTTGGCGGATGATCCCAGCCTCACGACCAGAGGCCGGAAGTCAGAAGTCAGAAGTCGGGATAAACATTCGCGGCTGCGCCGAATCATTCTCGATTCGCTGGCGCGAACACCGCTGGATGCCAAGGTGGTCTGCGACAAATTCGCGACGCTGACCACCATCATTGTCAGCAAACGTGCGCCAAAAAGTCGCGTCGCGGCGCTGGCCAGACGCGTGAATATCATTGTGGCACCCGCATTCATGGTGGGGCGAGTGTCCCCGCGAGCCGGCTCGTCAGCAGCCTCGCCCCACCAATATATCGATCTCCGCTGGCTGTTGAAAAAATTTGGCTCGGAAAACATCACCCACCTGCTGGTCGAAGGCGGCGGCGAGGTGAATGCTTCCTTCCTGCTGGGTCGATTGGCCCAGCGCGTCGTCTTTTTCTACGCACCCAAAATTCTGGGCGGGCGGGATTCGCTCAAGGCCGTGGCGGGCGACGGCGCCCGGAACCTGGCGGAGGCCCTTCAACTTTGCGACGTGGCGTGGAAACGGATCGGCCTGGATTTGTTGCTGACGGCGCGGGTAATGTCGTAGCGGCGTCTCGGCAGAGCGCCGCACTTCCTGGCTCCAATTTTTAGCAGGCGGCTTTCTGCCGAAAGCCGTTACGCCGTCATTCCGCCTCACCGTAGTGATTGAACTTTCTGGCATGTGACGTGAAAAGTTCTTAGATTTTAGAGTCAGGCGCGACGCCTGACCTACTTTATGTTTACCGGCATCGTCGAAGAAACGGGAACCGTGGAGCGCATCCGGCGGACGGCGAAATCCGTTGAACTGACCGTGCGCGCCAACGCGACCGGACGCGGTTTGAAAACCGGCGGCAGTCTGGCCGTGAACGGGTGTTGTCTTACCGCCGTTAACGTTTCCGCGCACGGCAAGTCCCGGCTCGTCCGTTTCGATTTGCTCCAGGAGACGTGGCGGCTCACCAATCTTCAATTTGCCAAACCGGGCGCGCTCGTGAATCTGGAGCGTCCCTTGCGCGCGGACGGCGAATTCGGCGGGCATTTTGTGACCGGTCA